>FWPV01002632.1_pt1 | contig 43248 bp, 40 predicted proteins | sample 2228371 | NCBI WGS metagenome assembly FWPV01 (sample SAMEA103939776, study PRJEB20133) | metagenome
TAGAATTATATAGTTTTTGTCTTTTTATATTTAAATACTATAAATACTAAATATTAAAAAATCTATGGAAAAAGATCTTTTTTTGATTATTATTCCTATTTTAGTAGGATTTATTACTCAAATTACTAAATTCATTATTTTTTCAATGAAAAATGGCATAAAATGGGATTATTTTTTCACTCATGGCCATATGCCTTCTTTTCATAGTGCTTTGGCAACTTCCTTAGTGATTGCAGTTGGTTTTCTGGATGGCATTAATAATGGTTCTTTTTTGATTGCTCTTGTTTTTGCTCTTGTTATTATTGATGATGCTTTGCGAGTGAGAATGTATTTAGGAGATCAAGGTCGCTATTTAAATATGCTTATTCAGAGTCTTAACTTGGATACAAATAAATATCCTCGCCTTAAAGAACATGTTGGTCATAGAACCTCTGAAGTTTTGGTAGGAATAATCTATGGAGCTTTTTGGACAATTCTTCTTATTCAGTTAACAAATTTCATCTAATTAACTAAAATAATTAGACTCCTTATTTTCTTTTTTGAAATTATTTAGAAAACTTTTCCAAAAGTTAAATTTTTAATTGAAACTTTTTATTAATCTATTAATAAAAGTTGAGATATCTCCATTACTTCTATTTCTTTTCCTTTTGCCACTTCTTTCAGTTGAGCATAACACATTGGACAAGCAGTAATTAAAAAATCTGCTTTGGTTCTTTGTGCTTGCTCAATTCTATCTATTCCAATCTTCAAAGAAAGAGTTTGGTTATTTGATCGCAATCCTCCTCCACCACCACAGCAAAAACTATATTCTCCTGTTAGCTCCATTTCCAAAAGCCTAAAACCGCTTTGAATAATTATTTTTCTTGGAAGATCAAAAATGCCAAGTCCTCTCCCTAAATGGCATGAATCATGATAAACAGCAGTTTTTCCTTTAAATAATTTTTTTTGAAAAGAAAAATTGATTATCAGTTCCAAAATATGGAAAGTTTCTATTTTCCAATTTTCATTCAAAACCAAAGGATAGTTTTTTTTGAAAACATAAGCACAAGCAGGACAATTAGTGACAATCTTACCAACTGCATGCTCCTTTAAAACTTGAAGATTCTTTTGAGCAATTTCATTAAAATCATTTGTTGCTCCAGCGTTTTTTAACGGTGATCCGCAACAAAATTCTTTTTCGTCCAATTCGATAAAATCAATTTTATTTTTTCTTAAAATCTTTCGATAGTCATCGGCCAATTGCGGAAAAACAAATTTCGTCAAACAACCTGGATAATAAAGTATATTTTGACCATCTAAAAAATCAGTCAACTTCTTCCATAGTTTCATTGATTTTTGCCAATTATTATTAGTAAAATTCAATAAATATTCTTCTAAAAAATCTTTTTGAAAAATCTTAGATGCTTTTTAAAAAATTTTTTTAATTTTTTACTAATTATTATCTTGTCCATTCTTTTTGCAAAAACTATATTCTTTAAGCTAATCAGTCTGATAGAACATCTTTTTTGTTAATTGTCTAATTAAACTAATTATTTAATTAATTTTTCAACAATTTTTTTATTTAATAAAAACTAAGAAGAAAAAGAGAAAGGCAAGGCTTTTTATTAAGGAGATTTTTTTTCAATCACCAATTCATTAAAATTAAAAACTCTGTCCAAAAGAGGTTGACCATTAATTACTTGATCACCTGAAAAACCAGTTTTTTCAAGATCTATTTTATAACGACGAGCAACAATAACCTCTTTTTTTAATTCATTATTTTCATTTTTTTGATCAATCTCTTTTTCTAAGGGTTCTAAAAGTTTTATAATTTCATTCGGCTTAGCTCTAATCTTCACAATTAAATAACTTACTAATTCCGTTTTTGACCACTGATGATTCTCATTCCTTACTACAATTACATCTCCCCTTTTTAAAGAACTTCTAAGATCTTCAACAGGATCAGCATTTTTTTGATCCCGAATAACAACCAGCGTTTGCCAAATCTCTTCTTCTTGAAACCAACTTGACCGATTTATAAAATAACTCTTAATTTGATCAAATATCAGAAACCCAATCAATCCTGTTATTAAAAAAGAAAAAATAAAAATTACTAAGGCTTTATTTCTTTTCGATTTTTTGAAAAAATTCCAAAATCTCTTTGATTGATAACTTATTGTTAACCAAATAACAAGAAAGAAAATTTTAATAAAATTAATTATCTTCTGTTTCATTGTTAGCTAAATTAATATCTTTGAAGTTTTTGCTAGTAGAAGCTTTTGCTAAAATCAAACCCTTTTTCTTGTTTAAGAAAAAATTTCAATCTTAATTAATTTTCTATTATTTTCAGAACTAATCAAATAATCTCATTAAAAGAAACAGAAAATAACTTACACCAATTATTAATTATCGGTTAGGGCTACTCAATCAACTCTTTTATTTTTTTAATAATTTCATCCATAGTATATTGAGCTTTCACTAAATAAACATTGGCTCCTAATTTTTTCGCCTTCATCACCTCTTCCTCTGAAGAAAGATTACTTAATATCATCACTAAAATTTTTGCCACTTCAGGACGACTGTCTGCTCTTATTCTGGCTAAAACTTCAAAACCATCCATAGTTGGCAAAAGAAGGTCCAATAGAACTAGGTCGGGAACTTTTTCTCCTTTTTCCAATTCTTTTAGAGCATCTTTACCATCAGTCACACTTACTACATCAAACCCAGCTCTTCTTAATTTAGTTTCACAGATATTTTTCAAAAACGCATCATCTTCTACTAAAAGAATTTTTTTAGAAGAATTTCTTTCATTCATTATTTTTATTAATTAATGTTTATTAACTTTTATTTAAATTTATTATTTAACTAAAAACATTATTTTCTTAAGAATTGTGTTCTAATTTTTTTACTTTTTTAGGAAGAAAAATGGAAACTAGAGTCCCTTTTCCCAGTTTACTTTTTATTTCAATTTTTCCCTTATGTTGATCAATAATATTTTTAACAATAAACAATCCCAATCCTGTTCCCACTGTATCCATTTTTTTAACATTGGATGCTCTAAAAAATTTGGTAAAAAGTTTTTCTTCTTCTTTTTCAGGAATTCCTACTCCGGTATCTTTTATTTCTAAAACAATTCCTTTTTTCCTTTCATCCTCTTTGATTTTAATCTCAACTTTCCCTCCATCTAAGGTATATTTAATTGCATTTTCCACTAGATTCTGAAGAGCTAATTCAATTTTTTCTTCATCAATTTCTGTCATAAAATCACCCTCACTTTCTTCAAAATGAACTTTGATATTTTTGTTTTTTGTTAATTGTTCACTTTCTTCTATTACTTTTTTAATAACTTTTATTATGTTTTCTTCTTTAAATTTATAACCAAAACGACCTTGCTCAATTCTTGAAATATTTAGTAAATCATTCACCAATTCAATCATTCTCTCATTGCTTTGATAAGCCGCCGTAATTATTTCTTCTTGTCTTTTGTTTAGCTTGCCCAAGTCTTCAGACAGAACAGTCTCTAAAGACCACTTTATGGCTGAGAGAGGAGATCTGAGTTGATGAGCTGCAATAGATATAAATTCTGACTTCATCTCATCAATCATTCTTTCCCTAGTTATATCATAAAAAACTTTCATCGTTCCCAAACTTTCTTTCGGATTGGCTGTACTTATTACTTTAGTAGTAATAACTTTATAAAAGATTATTTGCCCGACTTTATTTATTGCAAGTTCTTCCACTAATCTTCCTGTTGCTTTTTCTTTTTCCAAGATTTTTGAAGTAAAATCTCGTCTAATAAAATTCCTAAAACTACTTAAAAAAACTCCCTTAGCAAGAATCTTTTTACCATAATCACTTGACACAAAACCAAGTTTTTTGCGAGCAGCTTGATTAAAAAGTAAAATCCTGTTTTCCTTATCCAAAACTACAATTGGATAAATAAAATTTGAGACAATTGCCAAAGTTTTATTACGCTCTTCCTCAAGATTTTTAAGAGCATTTACTATATTTGACTTGAAGTCTTCTAGTTTTTCGTCAATCTTTTCATTTTGATGATAACCATCTTGAATATTATTTTTAGCCTCTTCTTTTTCCCAAAAGTCACCCTTCCAAAAACGATAGAAAAGAATATTAATAATAATATAAATAATCAAAGCACCAGCTAAAAGATAAAAAGCTAGTTCAAATAAATCTCTTCTAAAAACTCCCAAAAACATTCCCACAAAAAACATCAAAGGAACATAAATAAAATAAGAGCGCACAAAAAAACCACCGATTCCTTCTTGATGATAGCTTTTTTTAAAAGAACTTTTTGACTCTTGATAGTTATCTTGATTGTTTCTTTTAAAAAATTTTTCTTCTTTGATTTTCATTTTTGATTTTTGAAATTTTTGAAATTAAATTCTAAATTTTAATTTTTAAAGTATTTTCAGAAATAATAAAACCATCTTTAAAAAATTACTTTTTAAGATTTTAACATATTTTTTAAAAAGCAAAAAATCTCCTCCTAAAAATTTCCTCCTAAAAATTAAAAGATTTTTTTGAATTGTTCAACAGAAAATTTTCTAAAAATAGTTGGCAAAAAATTTTTGTTTAAAATAAAAAGCGCTCTTTTAAAAGAGCACTTCGTTATTTTCAAAACTTTCTTAAAAAACCTTAAAATTAACTTTTGTCTGATCTTCATTAAAACCTGCAAAAACCAAAACAATTTCTTTTCTGGGAAAATTTTTTTGAAGTTTTTTGCTTGCTTTCTTTAATTCTTGATAATGAAAAATTTCTTCTTTTTCCAAGTCGCCGTTAAATTTTTTCAATCCTCCATAAGCCCCACAATCACTATGATTTATTAAAATTATTTTCTTTGCCTTATGAAGACGACATGGAACATCCAAACACAAAAAGGGAATTTCTTCAGTTTCCGCTTCATTAATTGCCTTAACTGAACCAGGAAGTTTGGGAAAATCAAAATCATTTATTTTCAAATATCCCCTCACAAACTGCTCAGTTTCCCGCCAAAATCGAAAATCAATACAAGCTAAAACAACTGCTTCACAAGAATGTGTTCCCTTAAACTTAAAAGGAACCGAAAAAACCACTTTTGCCTTTTTGGATTTGAGCTCAAAAGAACTGTTTTCCATTTTTTTATTCCTCCTTAATTGTTAGAATTGCTAATTATTTTATTATTAGTTTAAAGAACAAATCCAAAAAACACCTTTTTTATTTTGTCAGAAAATTTTACTTTGTCAATCTCTTGATAACCTCAAAAATAAATTTTTTAAGTGGCAAAATTCGTTAACACTAATTTTCTTTCTTCAAAACCTTCAGAAAAGCATCTGCTGGAATTTCCACCCGACCTTTTCCCAGCATTCTTTTTTTACCTTTTTTTTGTTTCTCCAGAAGTTTTCTCTTTCTGGTAACATCTCCTCCATAAAGATGACCTGTTACATCTTTTCTGAAAGGACGAATATTTTCTCTAGCCAAAAACTTCCCTCCCACTGCTGCTTGAATTTTTATTAAAAAATTTTGACGAGGAATAGAATCTTTTAATTTTGCTACTATTCGTCTAGCTTCTTGTTGAGCTTTTTCGCGCGGAACTATTTTAGAAAAAGCTTCCACTTTTTCTTCAGCCACATAAACATCTAATCGAACCAAATCAGAACGTCGATAACCTAAAAATTCATAACTAAAAGAAGCAAATCCACTAGTAGCTGATTTAATTCCATCGTGAAGGTTGACAATTACTTCTGAAAGAGGTGATTCAAAAGAAATAATAATTCTTTCTTGATCAATATATTCCGTTTTTTTATATTCTGCTCGAGTTAAACTTCTAACCGTTTCCATCACCTTGCCTAAAAATTTCACCGGAGTAATAATCTCCAAATTAACAAATGGCTCTCTAATTTCTGTAAAAAAGGTTGGATCGGGTAATTCTGCAGCAGAAAATATTCTTTTTAACTCGCCATCTTTTAAAACAATTTCATAGACCACACTAGGAGTAGTAATAATAGGTTCAAAATTAAACTCTCTTTTAAGTCTTTGCTGAGTTATTTCTAAATGTAAAAGTCCTAAAAAACCAATTCGAAAACCTTTACCCAAAGCTAATGAACTTTCTCCTTCATAGCTAAGTGCCGCATCATTGAGCTTTAATTTATCCAACGCATCCATCAGTTGATTATAATCTTCTCCTTCTTTGGGATAAAAACTAGCATAAACCATTGGTTTTACTTCTTTGTAGCCTTTCAATGGAACAATTTTTTCATCACCCTTTTTTGTCATTGCTTCTTTCAAAGTGATCGTATCTCCCACCCGACAAAAAGAAACACTTTTAAGTCCGGTAGCAATGTAACCAACTTCACCAGCTGTTAATTTTTTAGTTTTTTCTGGATTAGGTCTGAATTTTCCTACTTCCAATACTTGACCCTCTTTCTCTGCTGCCATTAAATAAATTTTATCTCCTTCTTTAATTTCTCCTTCAACAATTCTGACAAAAGCAATTACTCCTTTAAAAGAATCATATTTAGAATCAAAAATTAATCCTCGAGCAACTTTTTGAGGATCTCCTTGAGGAGAAGGGATTTTCTTCACTATTGCGGCAAGAATTTCTTCTACTCCTTGACCAGTTTTTCCACTGGCAGAAATTATTTCTTCTTCCTTACAACCTAAAATGCTAATGATTTCTTTTTTAGTTTTTTCTATGTCAGCATTGGGAAGATCAATCTTGTTCACTACTGGAATAATTACTAAATCTTGCTCAATAGCTTGATAAAGATTGGAAAGGGTTTGTGCTTGAATTCCCTGAGTAGCATCCACCAACAAAATTGCACCTTCCACTGCCGCCAAAGAACGAGAAACTTCATAAGAAAAATCAACATGACCCGGAGTATCAATTAAATTCAAAATATAATCTCCTTCTAAATTCTTTTCTTGAAAATTTGAAAAATGAAAATTCATTGTGGCTGGCTGAAGTTTGATTGTGATTCCTCGTTCTCTTTCCAGATCCATTTGGTCTAAAATTTGATCTTTCATTTTTCTCTTTTCCACTGTTCCAGTAAGTTCCAACATTCTATCAGCCAAAGTTGATTTGCCATGATCAATGTGAGCAATTATACAAAAATTACGAATTTTTTGATTTTTTATCATTAGTGTTGGATGTCTTTAAATTAACAATCCAATTCTTCTTTCAAATCAGTTTTGATTTAAATAATCAAAAATTAGATTAATTATTTAAATATGATTCTAAACAATTTCTTCTTTTTGCTCAAGTTTTTTTGATTTTCTGTTAAAAATAAAAATTTCTCAAAACAAAACATTAACAAGCAAAAATTTCAAAAAAATACAAAATTATTTATTGCTACAATAAACTTAAAAAATAATAACTTTTTACTAATTTTTCTCCTCTCCTCTTTGAATAAAAAACTTTTTATGGTATAATTCCTATATGAATCAAGAAAAATTTTTCTTCTAAAATAACAATTCAAAAAATCCATCTTTATATTATATAAAAATAATAACTTCAAAACTAATAAATTACTTTTAAAAATAAAAAATGAAAACAAAAAAAATAATTTTTATTGTTTTTTTGATTATTTTGGGATGTGATTTTTTAAATTTTCAGAGAAGTGAGTTTTTGGAAAAAGACTTCTTTCTACCATGGAGTTTTCCCATTGTTAATGCTCAAGGAGAAGGAGTTCAGAATATGGAAATCGTTCCCGGTCAACCTCGTACCAATGATTTCCTTAAATATTTAGAAGGACTTTACAAATTTGGAATAGCTATTTCTGCTATTTTAGCTGTCTTTATGATTTCCTATGGAGCCTTTAATTATATTATTACTTCAGCCGGCAATGCTGCTAAAATGGCTGACTCAAAGGAGATGATTTTAAATGCTATTTTTGGTTTAATTCTAGCTCTAATTGCCTTTTTAATTCTATTCATTGTTAATCCTGATTTAGTAAGTGGTTTAATAAATGATGTTCCAACGGTAGAACAAATGGTGAAGGGAACAGCTCCCTAATAAAAATAAATGAAAAAGCTTTCTGACTAGTTACAATTTTGTTTTTTTCTTTGCTTTTTTTGTCAAAATAAATATCTGAAGTTTTTCTGATTTATTTATTAGATCAATGAAATCGAATTTTTGAGAATCAATTTTCTGAAATTATTATTAAAATATATTCAGCTAAATTTATTTCTAATCACTAAAAAACACATTGAAAAACAAAAACTTTACAAAAAAAACTTTTTACAAAACTTTCTGTTAAGGCCTTTAAAGCATTTTGCTAATTTTTTAAATAATAAAAGTTGTTTTTAATCTAAAAAACTTAGCACTTGGCTTTTGTTTTTGCCAAGTTTTTATTTTATTATTTGCCTTTTTATATTTTTTTCAAAACCACAAAATAATTTGTTTGATCAAGATCAAAGATCCCAAAGCAACAATTATTCCCACAATAGAATAGATAAGAGCATTTTTAGCTTGTTGGGCCTTTTGAGAATCACCAAAAGAACTAAAATAGACAACTGAACTAATAACAAAACCAATAATAGCTAAAATACCAAAAATAGAAAGAAGAAAAGAAAGAGTTCTTTCAACGATTTCTGAAAGAGTAAGTGCTTCATCCAACGTAGTAGGCATCGTAGTTCCATCAGCAAGAATAATTTCTTTAATTTGTTTAAGAAAAGTGGGAGCAGCAAGTGCAAGTGTAAAACCAAAAAGAGAGGCCACAAGAGCAGCCTTAGCCAAGATAATCTTTTTTTGACTACCACCTGAAGTAAGATAGATAACACCAGAAATAACTAAAAATAAAATAGCCAAAACAGCAATAATCCCTTGAAAACGTTCAATAACAGATTGAAAAAAAGAAGTGATTTCCTCAGTACCAATTGGGTTGGCAAAGGTAATGGTTTCAGCAAAAGCTGTTCTTCCGATTCCCCAAATCCCCAACCAAACTACAATAAAAGCAATTTTTGAAAATAATTTTTTCCAGATTTTCATTTTTGAGTTTTATTTTTCTTTTTTAAATTTTGCCATCAAAAAAACATCATAAACTTTGCCTAATCTAACAGAATCTTTTTTTAAATAACCTTCCTGAACAAAACCATTTTTTTCTAATACTCTTTTTGAACCAAGATTAAAATCATAAACTCGCGCCACAATTTTCTTCAATCCCAATGAATCAAAACCAAAATTAGTCATTTTTTTTATTGCTCTGGTCATAATCTTTCGTCCCCAATATTTTTCTCCCAACCAATAACCAAAATCAGATTTTTTATGTTCATAAAGGATATTATGAAAACTAATTGTACCAACTGCCTTTCCTTCTACTTCAATTACAAAACTTAGAACTTCAGGCTTTTTCTTTCGATATCTTTTTTTACTCAACTGAATCCAATTTCTAGCATCTTTTTTTTGATAAGGATAGGGAAACTGACTAGAAAGCGCTTTGGCAACATTAATATTATTGGCATTTTCAGTAATAGAATCAATATCAGAATCTTTACATTTTCTAATGACAAAATCTCTTTCCTGATGAATAATTTCAGGTATTTTCATTTTCTAAAAAAATATTGAGTCTAGAGCTTTAATTTATTATTATCTAATTATCCTTTAATTACTTTTGTAACTACATAATTATCTTAAAACCAAACCTGATTCTTAATTAAATTTTTCCTATTTACAATCTTGAGGACAATTTTCTCTTGTTTCAGCACAAGGACAACCCAACGCTTGACAAACTATTTCTTGACAAACACCATCTCCGCACTTGTCTTCACAATTTTTTTCATTTTTTCTGCTGCCAAAATTATCACTACATTCTTCTTCCCAAACCCTCAAACATTTGTTCTTGGATTCACACCAACTATAGCCTGCCGCCACTAAACAACCATGTTCATCTTTTTCTCCCCCAATCAATTGTTTACTTTCTTTTTCATTTAAAAGACCATCTCCTTCTTGATTTTTCAAAAAATTCCATTGATAAAAATAGAAAACAGCCAAAACAATAACTATTAAAATAACCCCTCTAAAAAAAATTAATTTTTCGTTTTTTTTCATTTTTTAAAATCAAAAATTCTACCAGTAGAAATTATACCATACCTTAAACAATTTGACTAATTTAACTAAGACATAATCCCAAATATTCAAAAAAAGCAGGCCTAGCCTGCTTTTAATCTTTATCAAAAATCTCTCTCAAAAGAGCCCAACATCCTTCAATTGAGCTCTCTAAGTCTTCTCGAAAAATCAAAAATTCTCTCCTTCCTTTTTTAGGACATCTTTCACATGAAAAATGTTTCAAATTATTTTTTATTGCAATTTCAATACAAAAATTCCTCTCCCTACAAAGACCCCAGCTATTTTTTTTCAAATATTCCAAAAGTTGATTGGTTTCTGCCATTTTATCTTTTTCCACTATCTGTTTCTTCTTACCAACCAAAATAGGAGTAATTACTGCTCCTGTCTTTAATTTTATTGATTTTCCCAAACTAAAACCATTGTTTTTTATTGATATCTCAGCCATAATTTTCCCCTTGGGTCATTTTTTATTTTTCTTTCTTCTGCCTCTCTTTTTTCAATGATTGTGTTGGGATGTTCCTCGCATTCACCCCACTGATTCAATTCTTTCCCACAAAAATAACAACATTTTTCTTCTTTTGCCCTTTCTTTTTTTAAAAAGAACATATATCTTCCTCCTTTTTTTTGAAATTCAAATTCTATTTTTATAGAAATTAAATTATAAGATAAAAACAAATAAATGTCAATGATTTTTTTCTTTTTTTGAAATTTTAGTATTTTCCAATTCTAATTTTTTCTCCATCTATTAAAATATAAGTGGCCGGAAGATCAGTCCAACAACCAGAATTACAATAACAAATTCCATCTTTTTTTCTTTTAATGGCTCGATGAGTATGGCCACAAAAAATAAAATCTGCTTGATGAAACTTGGCATAAAGAAGAGCTCGACTGGCAACTTTTTCTGAAAGTCTCAACCATCCTTTACTTTTCTTTTTTATAAAACGACTTATTCTCTTGTCATCAAAATCAATCAATTGAATAAAATTATAGATCTTGTTAGCAATAAAACTTAAAAACGCATTATTGATAAGAAAATTATCAAATTGATGACCGTGAATAGCAATATATTTTTTACCATTATACTTCCAGCTATAAGAAGAATAAATTTTTGCTCCCGTAAAAATAGCAAAGAATTTAATCAAATCTTTATCATGATTGCCCTCAATCCAACGAATTTTCTTGGTTTTGGAAAATTTTCCAATTTTGGACAAAAATTTCCAATCTTCTTCTTTGAGTTTTTCAAAGTTAAGACTTTCAAGAACATCTCCCAACAAAATCAGCTTGTGAAAAGAAACTTTTGATAAAAATTTGAGCAATCGTCCACTTTGGCTTACTTGGGAACCAAGATGAAGATCGGAAATAATTAGAGTATGGGTTTTTATTTTTTTATTTTTATTTTGAATCATTTTAAAACTGAAAAAAAAGCACTGAAATTTCTTTGCTGACAATTCTTAAATTTGCTAATAATTTTTTAAAAAAATCTTTTTTTATTATTTAAGCATATTTAAGATAAAATTGCCAAATTCTTCAAAATATGCCAATAATAAACCATAAAAGCATCCTCCAAACTTCAAAAAACTCTAAAAAAATGGCAAATAAAAAAATTGAGCTAGTGGCACCTGCTGGCAATTCTGAAAAAATGAAATATGCCTTTTCCTATGGAGCCGATGCTGTCTATGGCGGAATTCCCGCTTTTTCTCTGCGCACTAGAATTAATGGTTTTAATGAAAAAAATCTTCTTGATGCGATTGCCTATGCCCATCAAATTAAAAAGAAATTCTATGTCACCCTTAACATCTATGCTCACAATCGTCACCTTCAAAAAGCCCAAAGGCATTTGAAGTTTTTGCAAAAAATTTCTCCTGATGGAGTGATTGTTTCTGATCCCGGAATTTTACTTCTGGTTAAAAAATATCTTCCCAAAACCAAAATCCATCTTTCCACTCAAGCCAATACCCTCAACTGGCAAGCTGCCAAATTTTGGCAAAAACAAGGCGTAAAAAGAATAATTCTAGCCCGAGAAACTACTCTTAAAGAAATACAAGAAATTTCTCAAAAAAATCCTTCTTTGGAGCTTGAATACTTTGTTCATGGCGCAATGTGCTTGAGCTACTCTGGTCGTTGTCTTTTAAGCAGTTGGTTCAGCAAACGTTCTGCCAACTTGGGAGATTGTTCTCAGCCTTGTCGTTGGCAATATTTTCCCTCATTTCAATCTTCTCCATCTCAATTAACTCTCGCTGACAGTAAAAAAGAACTTCAAATGAAACTAGAAGAAGATCAACACGGAACCTATTTTCTTAATAGTCAAGATTTAAATCTTCTATCTTTTTTGGATGATCTTCAAAAAGCAGGTGTCACTTCCTTCAAAATTGAAGGCCGCAACAAAAGTGTTTATTATTTGGCAATTGTCACTCGCGCCTATCACAAAGTTTTGGACGCCTTGAAAGAAGAAACATCTCCTGCCAAAATTAAAAAATTAATTTACCAACAACAAAAAGAACTGAAAAAATTGGAAAATCGCGGCTATTGTACTGGCTTTCTCTTTAAAAAAAATCCTCTCTGTCAAACTCAAAAAGCCGCCCAAAAATCACTCTATCAATTTGTAGGTGAACTAATTGATTTTTCTCAAAAAAATCTTCTCAAAATTATGCCTCATAACGCTCTTTTCCCAAAAGAAAAAATTGAACTAATCACTCCCCAAAAAAACTATTCCCTAAAAATAGTAAAAATTTTTGATGAAAATAAAGATCTCGTTTCTTCAGCTCATGGAGGTCAGAAAAAAATCTATTTTCTTGAAATTGAACCACCACTGGAAAAAATTAGATATTGGGAAAGAGGAATTTTGAGAAAAAAGATTCTTTCAAAAAAATGAGCTTTTTCTGCTGGTTTTTTGTTTTAATTGTTTTTTAAACAAAGATTAGTTTTTAAAAAATCTCTTTTTTTGCTCAACAAAACCTTTTTTTGTTTCAAATTTTCTTAAAAAAGCTCGTTTATTTTGAAGTTGAAAATTTTTTAAAAAATTTTCAAAACAAAATCACAAAATTTTTCCATTCAGTTTAAAAAACAAAACCCACATAGCACTTTCACGACAACTTTGAACGAACAGAGTCAACATAGTTGCAATAATCACAATTTGGATCAGCTTTAGGAATAGTATTGCTACTTAAACACTGATGAATGTTAAAAATTGTTTCTTCTACCCAATCATCATTACCTTCGTACGGAATTAGAGTAACTCTAAATTTTAGTTGTTGATCAAAAGTTTCTGCATCAGAAATACCATTACAATAGACAAAATAACCCGTATCTGAAACCCTATAACCATTTTGTCTGAGTAACCATTGATAGACTTCCATTTGCCTTTTGTATCCTTCTTGCCAATTTTTGTTTAATTCAGTTATTTCTTCCGTTTTGGCGGTGGCTTTGTAGTCAACTACAATGTATTCTCCTTGAGAGTTTTGCCAAAGATCATCAATTGCCCCAAAAATCAAAAGATTAGTTGATTTGTGCAAATATTGAACACCAGAAAAATTGCATCGCCATTTTTCAAGATCATTATGGAATACAGGCTGAGCATCAATATCATATTTTTCAATTAAAGGATGTTTTGTGCCTTTTGCTCGATAAATATCAAATTCTTTTTTCAGCAGAGCATCCACTGCTGAATTTAAAGTAAATGGATAACCCGATGGTCGACCTACACCCAACCGACAATCATAATAAAAACACCTAGGACATTCTAAAAATAAATCTATCTTTGATCGAGATAACTTGAATGGCTTTCCATTATTGACAGAATTTTTTTGAGGATCATACAATCCTTTTGTGCGTTGAAAGTTGTAGTATTGACTCATATTTTGGATCTAATTATTAACTTGTTTAATTTTTCTTATTTTGATTTTTAAAAAATAATTTAGCAGAATAAGAATTAGTCTCCTTTATCTGGTTTTTTGTTTTTTATTTTACTTCTATTTCTTTCATATTAATCTAAAAATTTTGATTTCGTATTGTATTTATGCGACTTCACATAAAGTTGCTTTAGTATATCCTAACAATTATTTATTCTTATTATAGTTGTTACAAAGCTTAAGATTTTTATCAATTTCAATGAAAACAGAATTTTAAAACACGCGCAATAAAAAAATTTTTGAATTTGTCCAAAATTACCACATTTGCTTTCGCTTCCTTTTCTCCTACAATATTAGGCGCTCTCAATTCCTCAATCGCTTCGTAACAATAAAAAGCACAAAGAGCTTTAAAGTATAATATTGAACGTAATCATTTTAGGTATTCTTGAAATTTCACAAACTCACCTGTCATAATTTTAAATTTCTAGCATTTTTTCAATTTCTTTTCAGACTTTTTTCAAAATGTTAACTTCTTTGTTTTTGATATCCATCACAATTTGCACGTTCATTGTCGCTTCCGGTGTCGTGCCTTCTGTTTCCAAAAGCCCTGATTCCAAAGCCAGCCGAGTGATTTCGGTATAGTGCAACGACTTCTTTACCTTTTTCAATATTTCAATGGCGGATTGTTTGAAAGTGTTCATAAATTAATATGTCGTGTTCAAATTAGTATCAAAAACATGTTCATATTTTTCTGGCGTTCGAAATCCATTATTATTAAAGTCTTGCAACAGATCTTTCAAACTAAAGTCGTGTTCCTCTGTTTTGATTCTTACAAAAGTTTTACACTCTTGCTTATTCCCAAAAAAATGTCTTTGTGGGTGAGTTACATTTTCACGGATCAAAGATTCTTTAAAAATTTTGTCATTAAAATATTTAATTACCTTGTTATGGACAAGATCAAGATAATTTTTCCCATTATCTTGATTACCAAAATACTCACCATGAACAAGTCTATGGCGAAGTCCTGTGTTTGATTGCTCTTTTGTTCCAAAAAGCTCTTTCACTAAATCGGCGCCAAGAATTTTATTGATTAAATCCCAATTTTTTTGTCCGTTCTTCTTTACCAATGCTTCAATCGCAGAAAACATGAGAAGTAATTTTGCTGAATAACCGGTAGCATTTACGGCGTCATTCCAGTAATAATAAAATGATTCCGGTATATCTTGGTTATTTACCAAAATTTTGAGAGCTTTCTGTTCTCCTTCCATAAACATTAAACCAACCGCAACTGTGTCGTTAGTATATCTAAAAAAGCCATGTCGCTACTGATTTTATGAATAATAAATGGCTCTGATAAATATTCAATGTACGATTGGGAAATCAATGAAATTCTTGGAACTAAACGAGATAACTTTTTTATAAATTCGGCGAAAGCTTTGTGATAATTTTCTGCTTCTATTATTGTTGTCGCCAACCAAGCGTCTTTTAACCAACCATCTCTGTAATTAAATTCCCAATGAGAAAACTTCACTCCGTCAATCTCAAAGGAAGCTGGCTCTTTCTCTTTTTCCATAACTGCACAATGGGCTAGTGTAAGAATTTTATGTTCTATTTTATATTTATTCATATTTCACCATTAAACGCTTTTGCTAAAACAGAAGGCATAAGGGCGGAAAGATAACCACTTCGTTTATCGATTTCAGACTTCAATAAGTCTTTTCGCTGAATTATTTTTTCCGCGTGTTCAATTATTGCTTTCTGCTCTGTAATATCAGGAATAGGAAATAGGTAATCCTCTAAAAATTCTTTGGGAACACGTTTTTGTCCTGCAGTCCCAAGCATATTTTTTTCCGCTTCCTCTCGAAAAGTTTTCGATCTGATAATTAAATGAACCCACTCTGGCAATAATTCCTTTGTATTGGGTCTAATTACATGAAATTCAGTAGAACCAAAACCGACCGAGTTAATCAAATTTTTACAAACAGTTGATTTTCCATTCTCCATGCAAGGTGTTATTTTCGCAAAAATTACATCTCCATCTCTAAAATATGTATATCCATTTTTCACTTCAGAATATTTTTTAACAAGAGGGGCTTTTATTGTACCAGTTTTATCATCTACCGCCGGCATAGGCAAAAACGAAACTTCTTTACTGTCACCAAAGCCGTTAATTTCCGCTTTGCTTGGATTTATTTTAGCTTTTTGTTTTAATGGTAATTTTTTCCATTGATCGTTAGTGAAAATTACTTTTTCAATATAAGAATCAAGAATCGAATCTGCACCAGTAAAAGACAAATTATTTTGCTTAGTCAATGTTATCATTTTCTCCTCAATCTCCTTAATCTTTTTCACAATCCGCTTTTGTTCGGGAAGTGGGGGAAGTGGGATTTCAAGAGCGATAAATTTGTTAGGTCTTAACTCTGTTTTTATTCCGTTAGGCAGACTCAATCGCAAAATTTCTCTAAAATTTTCACTTCTAAAAAAATACCAAAGATATACGATATCTGCTAAATCTACATTGACTTCATAAGAGGAATAATGAATCGTTGCGGTCGCAGGATTTTTATTGTCTTTACCGTAGATTGCAATCGCTCCCTTACCAGCATTTATTCCAGAAACAACAAGATCACCGGGCATAATGGTAATCATGTTTGTATTTGTTTTTACGTGATCTCTAATTTCAATTTGACCAGAAGCGAAAGAAATTTTGCTGATAATGGAAAATTCCCCGGACAAGATTTTTTTAGGATCAGGTGTTGTTTGTCTTGGGGTTAAAATTTTTCCGATTTTTGTTAGGGGCCATTTACTCATAACTATTTAATCAAATCCTTAATTTCTGCCAAAAGTTGGGAAATGGTTTTTTCCGATTCTTCAATTTTGGCAATTAGCTCTTCCGGTGGCAGATGCTCAAATTCCGCTTTTTTGTTCGGATTTTTGACATCAAGGTTGTAATTGTTTTTAACAATTTCCTCAACCGGCACTAGCCAAGAGTTTGGCGTCAATTCCTTGCTCTCCCAAATTCTTTTAGCTTCTTCAAAATATTCACTCTTGATTGGCTTAGATTTTGAAAAATTTTTCATTCCTTCAGGCAATGGCATTTCCCAATAAAATATTTCTTTAGTTGGCCCAGTTTTGTCAAAGAAAAGAATATTTGTCGGGATTCCGGTATATGGGGCAAAAGAGCCGTTTGGCAAGCGGACAATGTGATGCAAATTAAATTGCTGAAGCAACTCTTTTTTGGTGTTCACATAACTTTGATCATCGGTTTTGAAAAGCACGCCTTCGGGGAAAATAATGGCGCATTTTCCCCCGTCTTTCAGAGACCGCATACAGTGTTGCAAAAACAAAATTTCAGTTTGCGCTGAAGGATAAGGAAAATTTGATTCAATTCCGCGCACCGTTCCGGAAAATGGCGGATTGGTGAGAATAATGTCGTATTTTTCAGTGAGATTAAAGAGATTTATTGAAAGAGTATTCATTTTGCGAATGTTGGGCGTAGCAATACCATTCAAAATCATATTCATTACACCCAAAATAAACGGCAATGATTTTAGCTCTTTTCCATAAAAAGTTTCTTTTTGCAAAATTTCTTTGTCTTTGGTGCTTTTTTCTTGCGGACGCATAAAATGATACGCCTCGGTCAAGAAGCCCGACGGCCCGTTGCATGGGTCATAAACAGTTTGCCCGATTTTTGGCGCCACCATTTCCGTCATAAAGCGAGCAATTACGCGCGGAGTGTGAAATTCTGCCAGCGGTTTAATATCTGATGCTTTCATCCTGGAAAAAAGCCCTTCATAAATATCGGAAACAGCAAAAGAATCTTCATCGCCAAAAAAATCTACTCCCGCCATAATGTCCACCACTTCGCGCAGAAGATAACCGTCTTCCATGCGGTTTTGAGTGTTGTTAAAAATCTCGGAAATAATTTCTTTGGTGCGATTGCCGGAGAGATTTTTCAAATAGGGAAAAAGTTTTGTCTGCACAAATTCCAAGAGATCTGGCCCGGTAAGATATTTTTCTTTGCTTGTCCAAACGCTCCAGCGGAATTCATTATCAATATTGCGGATATATACCTTGCCTTCAAAAGCCGCTTTGGCTTCGTATTCGTTTTCAATTTCCTCATAAACTTTCAAAAATAAAAGCCACGAAAACTGCTCAATATATTGCAAAGCGCCGGTTGTTCCCGGGTCTTGGCGCATTTTGTTGCAAGCGCTCCATAATTTATTTTGTATGTCTTTATTTGCCATAACTATTTTCCTTTAAGTTGTATAAATTTTTTCCTGCAAGCGGTCAACATTCTGCCGTAATGCTTGCGGATTGCCGAACGCTTTTTGCGAATACATAAAACCGGGCATTGGATACACATCAAAAACATTGGCTTTTGTGATTTCCGTAACGCCATTTTCTTGATATTTCAAAAGCAAACCTTTAATTATTTTTCTTTGCTCTTCAGTTAAAGTGTTTAAAAATTCCTGTTCGCGAGTAAGCACAGCTTCGGCTCTTTCTTGCCGAGAATGAAGATTTTCACCAAAACCAAGATTTGCTAGAAGATCATATTCATCGGCTTCGGTATTGTTAGTAATTTTTGCTAGCATCCTAATATTTATGCCCTGATTTTCTAGTTCAGAAATAAGCGCGTCTCTTGTTTGTTGTCTGATCCATAAATCTTTGAGCTTGGAAGCATTTTGAGCTTTTTTAGTAATTTCTTGTTTTGAATAAGCAACATATTCTTTAAGTGAGAGCCTTTGATTTAATACTTCCACTTCAAACATCATCTCGTCTTCAACGAAAACGGTCAGTCCGTGTACCTTGATTGGCGGAACAGGCTTTTTCTGCAGGGTAAGCTCTATTTGCATTTTTTCACCTTGGCTGGTTTGGGTTTCAACTGTAATCTCGCGGTGTTTGTAACCATTGGCCGAAACATACAATTTTATTTTTCCAACCGGCACATTGGTGAAAGAAAACTCTCCACTTGCGTTTGTTCTGGTTTGTGTTTGTTCGTTGGCGGATAATTGAATTGTCATTAAAGCGTTTTCTACTGGCGCGAGCGTTTCTTTTTCAACCACAATTCCACTAAGATAATTTGTTCGGGTTTTTTCCACCTCAATTTTTGGCGGTCCTTCTATCCATTCGTCAATCAGTCTTGTAGCGTTGGTATAATCAATCACCCTATACCAAAATTTGCCCTTTTCTTTTGAAATACGGCTACCTCGCCCCATAATCTGCTTGAAAACTATCGGGGAGCGAATTGGCTTCATAAAAACAATATTTTGCACTGTCGGCGCGTCAAATCCGGTGGAAAGCAAATCAACTGTGGTTGCGACAACCGGAACATTTTGTGTTTGATCTTGAAAAGTTTTGAGAAGCGCCATTGAATCCGTTTCTTCTGACACAATTCGCACGGCATAATTTGGAAAACCGAGGTGCGCAAAATGATTTTGTAGATGCTTGGCGACTTCACCGGCATGTTCCATAGTAACACAGAAAACGATCGTCTTTTGCATTTCTCCATAGGTTTTTATCAGTCCGGCAAGGTGATCACACATTGCTTTTGTCCAATCTGGAAGTACAATCTTTCTTTCGTATTCTTCCATTTTGTAAAAATCTTTTACTTCGGCTTCATCTGGAATTTCAACAATTGCTCCTTGTTTTGAAACATCATCAAGGCTAATGCCTGTCTCATTGATGTTTATTTTTACCTTATGGAGTAAAAAGTTGGCGAGAAATCCATCATCAATTCCTTGCGCCATGCTGTATTCATAAACTGCCCGATATTCATTTTGCGGATCGCCAAAATATTTATAGGTGTTGATATTCTCATCTTGTTTTGGCGTTGCTGTCATTCCAAGTTGTATAGCGATTGAAAAGTGCTTTAAAATCCCATTCCAAGTGCTAAAACCACTTCTATGGCACTCATCAATAATAATCAAATCAAAAAAATCTTTTGGATAATGCTGAAAAATTCTTTTGCCGTCCTTTTCGCTCCACATTGCCTGATAGATACTGAAATAAATATCTCTTGAAGTTGGCGCTTGTCCTTCTTCAATGTATCCTCGGGCATTGCCAAAGGGTTCAAAAGTGTTAAACGCTTGATCCCTTAAAACATTTCTGTCAGCCAAAAAAAGCACACGACGAATTTGTCTTGCCTGTTTCAGTTTCCACACAATTTGAAAAGCAATTGTTGTTTTTCCTGTTCCTGTGGCAAGATTTAGCAAGATTCTTTTTTGTCCTTTTATAATTGCTTCCAGTGCCCGACGAATAGCGACTTGCTGATAATAGCGAGGATTGGCGTTGAAGGTTTGTTTATTGTAAGGAGTCGCCAATGGCGCGACTGATTCGCTATTTAAGGATTTTGCAGTTAAATACCTCTGATATAATTCTTCGCGTGTTGGAAAAGTTTCAATCGTTTTTTGGGTATTAGTAGTAAAATCAAATTCCTCAATCTGATGCCCGTTTGTTGAGTAAGCAAAAAGAATATCCAGTCTTTCAGCATATTCTTTGGCTTGTTGCATTCCAGAAACTGCCGGTTTTCCTTCTTCTTTTGCTTCTACAACTGCCAAAGGTAGGGCATCATTGTAATATAAAATATAGTCGGCTTTTTTGGGCTCTTTTCTTTTTACCTCATCGCCAACAAGAAATATTTTTCCGTCGGTAAAATAATATTCACGTTTAATAAAATCTCCCACCCAGCCAGAACTAAAAAGTTTTGGATCTATTAAATTTGCTCTTGTATCTGCTTCGTTGTATGACATATTTTTAATTAATTAATCGTCGTCAAACCAAAATTTAAAGTTGATTAATTTTAACATCAAATGAATTTACTACTAGCAGTTTTAGATGGTACTAAATGATTGTTCGGCAATTATCCATACTTCTACGATACTAGATCTCAATGAATTAGTAAATGAGAAATAAACTTTTCACAGAAAAATTTTATTCAGTTATTAAATTTCTTTTGATTATTATCTTGCATTATTTTCTATAATTAGCTCAAAAGGTTAGTTGTAATTAAGTGAATACCCTGCGCCAAGAACGTAGGGCGTCTTGATTAATTAATATCAAAAATTTTAAAAATACTTCAATAAATTTTCCAATGAAAATAAGTTCACCGGGAAAAAGGCAAAAATAACAATCAAAATAAAAAAGATAAATAAAAAACAATAAATTTATTAGATCTTAAAATGATTCTTAGCATACCAATTTAAGCTTATAAATAAGCTTCTTCAAATTTTGAAACATTGGCAAAAACTAAAACAGATTTTGCTCTGCAGTATAAATTTCTAAGGTCTGAAATAGTTTTTAATTGCCTTAATGTCCCTCTGATCTTTCCAGGTAACCCAAAGATAATATAGAGAAAAAACAATTAATTTCCAAGCAAATTTTTTATCAAAAAAGGAAAAGGGATCTTCTTTAACTTCTTGTGCCAATTCATCAGTTGAACCAATCAAAATAGAAAATTCACCAAAAAGAAACAAAAACACTGAAAAATAAAGAGAAAGACTAATTAAAATAATTGGTAGCGAAGTAAGCCGATATACGCCATTTTTCACAAGAAATGGAGCAATAAGAGGAAATATCAGAATTCTAAAAACAAATTCTTCCTTTTTGTCTATTTTTCTTTTGATCTTTTTTATTTTTTTATACAGTTTCTTAAAAGGATCCAAGACATACCTCAAAAAGGCGATAACAGGCATAACATACTTGTATTCGGTAATATTCATATTCTTACACAACTTGTTTACCGCTTTAAAAAGCGTCTTTTTAAATTGCTCTATCTTAGAATTATTGTTTTTCGCCATATTTTTTTTATTAAATCTTCCAAACAAAGGCGATTTCAATGGCAAAATAAATTTACTACTAAAAGTTTTTTGATGGTATTAAGCGATTATCTATACTTTTATGATATTAGATTTTAATGAATTAGTAAATGGAAGTCTCTTGTTGTTTTTTCGCGCGCGAAAGTGAGAATAAAGAAATATTCGCTTTGTATTTAATGGTTCCCAAATTAAAGGAAAAACCTTGTAAAAAAAATTCCTAACAGAACATAATTTTGAAATTGTTTTGTCAAATTTTAAAAACGCCTAAGTGGCGTTTTTGGATCTGGCTCGGGGACTAGGATTCGAACCTAGATTAACGGCTCCAAAGGCCGCTGTCCTACCATTAGACGATCCCCGAATATATAAAAAATATTAAAAAAGAATGCTTTTGAGCTTTTAAAATGAAAGATTTTCAGGCTGGTTAATTCCCTTAGATTATTGCCAAATTATCAAAAGATCAATTGTCAAAAAATCAACTAAAAACCACTTTTTTATGTGGTTTTCAAAATTTCCAAGTTTTGCTTTCTTTAGATAATTTGGCATATTTAGCTTTTTTTGTCAACAAAGTCAAGCAAAAATTTTCTCAGCTTCTGTTAAATTAAAAAACATCCTTACTAGATTTTTAGTGCAGTAATTCCCGGTAATTCTTTTCCGGAAAGAAACTCCAACATCGCTCCACCACTCATTGAGACATAATTAAAAATACTCAAATCTCCATAAATATTTAACGCTTCAATCGTTTCTCCTCCTCCCACTACTTTATGAGCTATTTGATTAAGTCTGATCGCTTCAATAATTCTTTGAGTACCTTGAGCACAATCTTCTTCTTCAAATTTCCCCAATGGTCCGTTCCAAACTATTGTTTGAGCATCTTGAATTTTGTAATAAAAAAGCTGAATGGTTTTTTGGCCAATATCGACTCTTTCAGTTTCTCTTCCTTTTGGGCCAAAATCAACCGGAAGCAAAACATTTTTTCCTAAATCCAACCTTTCATCCAATACCTCATTAGCAATCATTCCTCCCACTAAAACAAAGTCGTATTTTTTTGAAAGAAATTCAATGATAGGTAATTTTGTTTGAATTTTTGCCCCTCCAATAATTGCCACAGCTGGATGCGCAGGATTATCTTTTATTTTTGAAAGATTTGTTAACTCTTCTTCAAACAAAATCCCTATAGCTTTTTCTGGAATGAATTGAGGCATTTTTGTCACTGAAGCATGATCACGATGACTAACCGAAAAAGCATCATTAACAAAAACATCAAAATAACGAGCAATTTCTTTGGCAAAGCTTTCATCTCCCGCTTCTTCTTCTGGCCAAAAACGAACATTTTCCAAAAGACAAATCTTATCCACCTCATTTTTATAATTCTTACAATATTGTTGCATCTTTCGATAATCATCCAAAAGTTCAACTTGAAAACCAATTAATTCTTCCAATTTTTGAGCTACTGGTAAAAGAGAAAATTCCAAATTGGGTTTTCCTTCTGGTTTTCCCAAATGAGAAATAATCAAAATTGCCGCTGGTCGTTGAGAAAGAATTTCTTCTAGTGTTCTAAGAGAAGCCACAATTCTTTGTTCTTCTAAAATAATTCCATCTTTCAAAGGAACATTATAATCTGTTCTAATTAGAACTTTTTTTCCCTTAAAATCAATATCTCTTATGGTTTTCATTTTTTTATTTTATGCATTATTAATTTTAATTTTTACTTTTTGATAGAGAATAATAAAAACCATTTTTCTAAGAATTCTTTTCTTCTTGTTTTTTTCTGAGAGATTCTTCTACAAATTTCCTAATTTCTTTTTTGAATCTTTCCTTGCTGAATTTCAAAGAAAACTGCCGAATTTTTTGAGGCTCAAAACTCATTTTTCTAAATCGCGCTACTGCTTTTATTATATCAGAAACAGTTTGTTTCTCAAACAATACACCACTTTTTCCATCTTTTACATTTTCAGCAATATCTCCTGCTCGAAAAGCAATCACCGGTCTTCCAGAAGCCAACGCTTCAATGGCAACAATTCCAAAATCTTCTTCTTGAGGAAAAACAAAAGCTTGAGCTTGAGAATAAATTTTCCTTAGTTCTTCATCAGAAACTCTTCCCAAAAATTCAATGGTTGGACCAGCAATTTTTCTAAGATTTTTGTATTCTACTCCCCTTCCCACAATTTTAAGAGGTAATTTCATTTGATTAAAAGCCTTAATAGCCAGATCCATTTTTTTATACTTCATCATTCTTCCCACAATCAAAAAATAGTCTTTAATTTTTTCTGAAGGAGAAACGAAAAAATTATCAACATCTACTGGTGGATTAATAACAACTGATTTTCTTTTGTAGTATTTTGCTATTCGATTAGCAACAAATTTAGAGTTGGCAATGAAATAATCCACTCCAAAAGTTGAATAAAAATCCCAAACTCGAATATAATTCATAGCAAAAGGAACCAATTTTTTAATCAAAGAAGGAAAGTTGAATTCCTGAATATAACTTTGACAACCGTCCCAACCATAACGAATAGGAGTGTGACAATAGCAAATATGCAAAGTATCAGGTCCAGTAATTACATTTTTAGCAAAACTAGAAGAATCAGAAAGAACAACATCATAATAATCCAAATCAAACTGTTCAATAGCAGTCATCATCAAAGGAGGAAATAACCGATGATGAGTTTTGGAAAAAGGAATTTTTTGCAAATAGGAAGTTCTGATTGTTTTTCCATCAAAACGATGGTGCACTTTTTCCGGATCGTAAATTAAGGTATAGATTGGCGCTTCGGGCCAGATTTCACAAAAAGCTTCCAGCACTCTTTCTGCTCCACCGTATTGCACCAAATAGTCATGAACAAGTGCAATTTTCATTTAATTTATTCACTTTTAAAAATCTTGAAAAAAATTAAATTTTTTCTGTTATTTTGTTTTTTATCTTAATTTAATTTAGTAAAATTTTCCTAGTTAAATCAACAAGTAGATTTATTTTCTACAACTCTATTTTTTTAGGCAAGAGATTGCCTTTTACTTTTCCAAAGATCCACGATAAAAGCACTAGCAATAAAAATTGAAGAATAAGTTCCAAAGAAAACACCAACAAAAAGAGCCAAAGCAAAACTTCTAATGCTTTCTCCACCAAAAAGGATAATACAAATCAAAACCATCAATACTGTCATAGAAGTATTAATAGAGCGAGCTAGTGTTTCTCTTATAGATTGATTAACAGTTTCTTCAAAATCCTCTTTTGCTCCTGCTCTTAAAAGATTTTCCCTAATACGATCAAAAACAACAATAGTATCATTTACACTATAACCTAAAATCGTCAAAATAGCAGCAATGAAAGAAATATTAACCTCAATCCCTTTAAATTTTCCCAAAAAAGAAAATACCCCAATAGTGATAATCACATCATGAATCAAAGCAAGCACTGCTGCTAATCCATATTTCCAGCTTTCAACAGGATAGGATACTTTGCGAAAAGCCCAGATGATATAAAGTGCCACTCCCATAACAGCCATTATTGTCGCCACAAGGGCCTTTTTTTTGAGTTCGTTGGAAATAACTGAACTTACAAATTCAACATGCTTTAATTCAGCGCCAGAAAATTCTTCCCTTATTTTCTTTTCTATCTTTTCTGAGATGGAATCATCGTCTGAAGTAAATTTCAAAATGAAACCATTTGCTTGAGTTGGTTGAATAGTTAAACTTCCTAAATTAAAATCCCCTAATTTTTTTTGAATATCTTCTTTTGAAGGAATCTCTTGAGAAAAATTGAATTCCATTAAAATTCCCCCCGTAAAATCAATTCCCAATTTTAACTTCCAACTAAAAATAGCAAAAACACTTATTGCTAAAAACATTCCTGAAAGAGCAAAGAAAAATTTTCTTTTTTGAATAATCTTCATTTTTTAATTTTATGGATAATAATAACAAATTCCCCCCTTATTCTTTCCAAATTAAATTGATAGTAATTTAAAATTTCATCCAATTTTCCTCGTTTTATTTCTTCAAAAGATTTAGTAAGTTCCCTTCCCACCACTAAACCAAGATTAACTTGTTTCTGTTGACAAAGAGATTGTAAAAGTTTCAAGTTTTTCAAAAATCGATAAGGAGATTCATAATACACCACTGGAAAATCAAAAGCAATTATTTTTTTGAAAAAAAGTTCTCGTCCTTTTTTGTTGGGAGGAAATCCCAAAAAAACAAATTTAGAAATATTAATTCCAGTTACTTGTAAAAGAGTAGTTAAGGCAGAGGGTCCAGGAATTGGTATTATTTTAATTTGATCTTTAAATTTTTCCAAAATCTTCTCAATCAATTCATTACCCGGATCGGAAATTCCGGGAGTGCCCGCATCTGTTACCAAAGCTAGTCTTTTTCCTTGATCCAAGTGTTCTATTATTTTTTCAACACGACGCAACTTGCTTCTTTGATGATATGAAATTAAAGGTTTTTGAATTTGATATTTCGTTAAAAGTCTTTTCGTAATTCTTGTGTCTTCACATAAAATAATGTCTACAGATTTTAAGGTCTCAATTGCTCTTTGAGTAATATCACTCAGATTTCCAATTGGAGTTGCTACCACAAAAAATTCCCTTCTTTCGCTTTCTTTTTTCTCGTTTTCTAATTTCATTTTTCTATCAAGTAAAATTTTATACTTAAATTAAAAAATAAAAAACTTCCAAATATTTGGAAAATTTTATCAAAATTAATTTTTCTTTATTTCCCCTTTCTCACCCACTTGTTCTAGTTTTACTGAAAGAAGTTTAGAAACTCCGTCATCACTCATTGTCACTCCATACAAAACTGAGGCTTCTCTCATTGTTTGACGATTATGAGTAATAAGAATAAACTGAGTTTTTTCTGATAATTCTTTTAAAATTCTTCCAAAACGTTTGGAATTGGCTTCATCTAAAGCGGCTTCCACTTCATCCAAAAGAGCAAAAGGTGGTGGATTATGAGAAATTATGGCAAAAAGCAGAGCAATAGAACAAAGTGCTCGCTCTCCACCAGAAAGCATTCCCAAATTGGTTATTTTTTTACCAGGTGGTTCAGCAAAAATTTCCACTCCTAATTGTTTTTCTTGTTCTTCTTTATCTGATTCATCTTCAGCTTCATTCAATCTTTCTTCTGAAAAACTATCTTTGTTTTCATTTTCTAAGAACAAAGATTTTTTGATTGCTTTGATTTCTTTTTTCCTTAATCCCGCTCGTCCTCCTCCAAAAATTATTTTGAAATAGTGATTAAAATTGTTGTTTATCTTCTGAAAAGTTTGTTCAAAGCTATCTTTTACTTTCTCGTCCATTTCCTTGATCACTTTTTTAAGTTTTTTGGTTGCTTCAGTCAAATCTTCCGATTCTTTTTTCAAAAAGTTATACCTCTTTTCTGTTTCATTAAACTCCTCTATGATCGATTCGTCCACTGCTCCTACTTGTTCCAATTGAAACTTGAGTCGATTAATTTCGTTTTCAAGCTGTTCCACTTCAATTTTTCCAATCGGTTTTTTAAGTTCTTTAAAATCAGATCTGAATTCATTAGCAATTCTTTTTTCTAGTTGTTCTTTTTGAAATTCAGACTTGGATTGTTCCACTTTCAAATTATTATAGATTTCTTTGATTTTATCCAATTCAAAACGTTTGCGACGAAGTTGATCTTCAATTTCAAGTGCCGTTTTTCGATCCTCTCTGTCTTTTTTTACCATTTTTGCTATTTCTTCTCTTAACTTTTTTAGTTTATTTTCCAATTTTTCTTTTTCTTTCTTGAGAATAGACACTTTTCCCATCTGATTCTGAATTTTTTTTAGATTGATGGTCTTTTGTTGCTCTATTTCCTTTGTTGGTTTTCTTTTTTCAATTCTTCCTTTGGAAATCCCTTCTAAAAGTTCATACATCTCTTGAACAATTACTTGAGCATATTCTTTCAGATCCTGCAAATCAGAAAGTTTTTCCGTTTTAGCAATTCTTTCTACCAACTCTTCTTGATTTTTCTTAATTTCAAAAAGTCTTTTTTTAACAAAATCAGCATTTACTGAAATAATCTCAATTTCAGGAATCATTCTAAGTCGCTCTTTTTCTAGCTCTAGTTTTCCTCCCTCAATCACCAAATCGCGTTCAGTTTGATTTAAAACTAAATTTAGCTTTCTTTCCTCTTGTTCCAATTTATCAATCTCGCTTTGATTATTTCCAAAATTACCAACTTCTTTTTTGACCTTTTCTTCCAAATCATCTATTTCTCTTTGAATCTGCATTACTCTTCGGCCAATTTCTTCTCTTTGCTGTTTAATATTTTGATAATCATCTTCCACTTTGTGCCACAAAAAGCCAAAGAGCAAAGCTTGTTTTTCTTTTAATTTTTGCCGATATTCTGCTCCCTTTTCTGCTTTTTTACATTGTCTGTGCAGCATCTTCAAATGAGGTTCAATTTCATTTAAAAGTTGCTTCACTCTTTCAAGATTTTTAAAAGTGCTACTAAGTTTTCTTTGACTGCGTTCTTTTTTAATCTGAAATTCTTTCACTCCAGCCGCTTCTTCAATTATGGAGCGACGTTCCAGATCAGAAGCATTGAGCACTTGATCAGCCATTCCTTGATTGATTATGCAATAGCTTCTTTGACCAATTCCAGCTTTTGCCAAAAGATCCACTACATCCAAAAGACGTACTTGACTTCGATTGATATAATATTCGCTTTCGCCGCTGCGAAATATTTTTCTGGTTATCATTATGGTCTCAAATTCAATTGGAATTCTTTTGTTATAATTATCAAGAAAAATAGATACTTGAGCACTTCCTAAACGAGCTTTTTTTCGACTCCCGGCAAAAATAATATCCTCTGATTTTTTGCCACGAATATTTTTCATTGACTGTTCCCCCAAAACCCATCTAAGGGCATCAGCAATATTTGATTTGCCACTTCCATTGGGTCCCACAATAGCGGTTATGCCAATATTTTTTCCTCCTTCAAAAACACCACTAGTTGAAAAATCCAAAACTGTTCTGGATGCAAATGATTTGAAACCTGTAATTTCTATTCTTTTCAGAAACATTTATTTTTTGTTTTCTTGTTTTTATCTTATGGTACTTTTTTGTTTTGCGACACTTTTATAATAAAAAACATTCCTAAAGCAAAATGAAATCTTCATTCTGCTATGTCAAAATTCTTAAAGCCAACCTCTTTTCTTTAGAGCAATTTTAGCCGCATTTCGTTGAGCCTCCTGTTTGGAACTTCCTTTTCCCTCAGCTATCTTATCTTCATTTAAAAAAACTCCTACTAAGAATTTTTTATTATGATCTGGTCCCCATTCCTTTATTACTTCATAGCGAGGAGTAATTTGAACAATTTCTTGGGCTTTTTCCTGAAAATAACTTTTAGGATCAAGATAGCTTTTGTTTTCAATCACTTCCGGTAATTTTGAAATAATTCTCTCACTGATAAAAGATTTTGCTTTTTGATAGCCTTGATCAAGATAAATTGCTCCAATAACAGCCTCCATAGCATTGGCGAGAATATACTGACGTGATTTGCCAATATCTTTTCTTTCTCCTTTAGACATTAACATATAATCATCTAAATTCATTTCTTGAGCCACTCTTGAAAGCATTTCTCCGTTTACTAGAGCTGCTCGCCAAGTGGTTAGCTCTCCTTCTGGATTATTGAAATTTAAAAATAGATATTCAGTAACCACCAGTTCCAATACAGCATCTCCTAAAAACTCCAGCCGTTCATTGTGATTTAATTTATAGTTTTTGTTTTCATTTAAATAAGAACGATGAGTTAGTGCCTCCTGAAGAAGATTCAAATTGTGAAATTCTACTCCAATTAATTGAGAAAGTTTTTCTATGTTTTTCATTTTTCTCTTTCTAGAGCATAAAAAGAAAACACAAAATTATTCCGCTTTCTTTTGGTGCTTAGAAAATTATTTAAAAATATAAATTTTAGACTTTAAAAATTCCAAACTTTGATTGAAATAATACAAAATTCTCTTCAAATTATTTTTAAGATTTACTTTCTAGATTATTTTTATTATTTTGAAACCATTAAAAAAATCAAAAATTACAAGATTATTTTCCATTGGTTTTTGTCTTTTCTGTTTTTGATGAATCTTCGCTATTAATTTTTTGAGATTTAGTTTCTTTTTTTTCTTTCTGTGATTTTTTTTGATCGTTTTTCATTGGTTCACCCATTTCTCGATAGACTGTTCCCAAAACTCCATTAACAAAACGGCTGGAACTTTCTCCACCATAAGCTTTAGCAATTTCGATTGCTTCATTGATTGCCACTTTGGGAGGAACTTCCTTGTAGTCGCTAAACATCAACTCAAAAATTCCTAATCTCAAAATATTTCTATCTACCAAAGTTACTTGTTCTAAAGGCCATTCTGGAGCACATTTTTCTATAATAGGATCAATGATATTTCTTTTTTCCAAACAACCTTTCACTAATTTTCTTATAAATTCATCATCTTTTAATTTTGGACCAAATTCTTTGATATTGTGATTAATTATTTCATCAATATTCTCGTCTTTGCAACCGTTAAAATCCCATTCGTAGAGACTTTGCATGGCAATTGTTCTGGCTCTGTGTCTGCTTCCCATTGCTATTTTGAAAATTATTTTTTATAACTTCCGCAAAAAGGACAAATTCGATGGGGAAGAATGAACTTGGCGCACTCCTTACATTTAACAAGATTCTTTTTCTGCATTTTCCTGTGACCATTTCGCCTTCTTTTGCCACGACTACTGTTGTGTCTTTGCTTTGGTGCTGGCATTTTGAAAAAATTACTGATTAATTTTTAATTTCATTAAAATCAATTTCTAAAAATAATTTTTACAAACTCATAGATTATCTTGTTTTTTAAATCTTTTTTTCAATGCTAGTTAATTCACAAAACGAAACCCACATCATTTAAACTAACACAAAAAAAACAAAAATCAAGCCTGTTTTTAGTATTTTTGTCGCTGAATATTTGAGCAAATTTTAAAAAAGATTTTTGATTTTTCCCACTATTTCAAAATTAACAAAATCTCTAATAGTTACAAAAATCATCAAGACTAAAAGCAAAATAAAACCAATTGCATGAGTAGTATTTTCAATTTTTTGACCAATTGGTTTGCCTTTTATTTTTTCAATTGCCAAAAAAAGCGCTCTTCCGCCGTCTAAAGCAGGGAAAGGCAAAAAATTGATTACTGCCAAATTTACTGATAGAAATGCGGCAAATTGAAAAAGATAAGCTAGTCCTAATTCAGCTGTTTGTTTGGTCAAAACAGCAATTCCTACTGGCCCGGCCAAATCAACTGAAACTGGTTCAAATCTGATGATTTTTATTAATAAATTTATTAAGAAAAAAACAATCATTCCGATAGAAGAAAGAGCACTTATTGCTCCAATCCAAATTGATTGAAGAAGAGTATATTTTTTGATAATTGTTTTTCCCATTGCAATTCCTAAAAGTCCATCTCCTTCTGGATCATTCACTGGCACTCTTACTTTCAAATCATGAATTTGCTCATTAGTTGGACTTTTTACTCTTATGGTCACTTCTTGTCCTGCTTTTTCTTTGATAAATTCTTGAACATCTTTTATCATCGTTACTTCTTTTACTTCTCCCTGAACAACCAAACTTAAAATTTGATCTCCCATTTTCAATCCTGCTTCTTCTGCTGCACTTCCTTTTTTTACTTCCAAGATCTGAACTTGACCATCTAGGCTTCCTTCACTTTCTTCACTGACTAATTGAGGAATACCAAGATAGAAAGCGCCTGCAAATAAAATCATTGCCAAAACAACATTCATTGCTACTCCAGCAGCAATAATTCTAAAACGCGTAAAAACTCCTTTGGATGAAAAACTCTTAGGATCATCCTTTCCTTCTCCTTCTTCTCCATAAATTTTCACAAATCCTCCCAAAGGAATAAGATTAATAGAATAAATTGTTTCCTCTCGATTTTTTATTTCCTTCTCAATTTCTTTACTGCCAAAAATCCATCGCCGTTTTCCTTCTTTATCTTTAAAAAAACCTACCAAGCGAGGAGGAAAACCAAAACCAAACTCTTCAGCAATTACCCCATTTCTTCGAGCAACCCAAAAATGACCTAGTTCATGAACTAAAACTAAAACGGCCAAAACAGCCAAAAAAATAATTATTGTTGAAAACATTTTAAAGAAAAATTATTTGTTAATTTCCGATATTTTTGTCTCGACAGCTTAGATTTTCTGCATTTTAATTTAGTTTGATCTTTCTAATTTATTTAATCCTTTATTGCCAACTTATTGCAACTGAAACAATTTTTTGTTTTTTTAAAAAAAGAAAGTTGGTTATTTTTTTTCAAAAACTAGATTTTTAGTATATCTTCTTCTTTCTTTTTTCCCAATTCTTCCACTTTTTTATTGTATTCATTTACAAATTCTTGAATTCTGTTTTTAGCTTTGAATTTTTCGTCTTCTGAGATTTCTCTTTTTCTTTCAGCCTCTTGAATTTGATTCCAAAAATTTTCCCTTATATTACGAATTTTTATTCGAGCTTCTTCGGTTTTTTTGCCTAAAATTTTTATTAATTCTCGCCGGCGTTCTTCAGTAAGAGCTGGTAAAATAATTCTAATCACTTTACCATCATTAATAGGATTAAGACCCATTTCTGATTCACGCACAGCTTTTTCAATTTTTGCTAAACTATCAGGACTCCAAGGAGAAATAAGTAAAGTTTTAGGGTCCTGAACAGAAATAGTAGCTACTTGCTTAAGAGGCGTCTTGGTTCCAAAATATTCTACCGGTAAATCTTCAACCAAGGAAGGAGTGGCTCTGCCAACTCGAATATTTTTCAGTTCACTTTCAAAAAAAACAATTACTTCTTCTAGTTTATCTTTTATTTTGTCAACTCCTTTAATATTCATCTTAAAACTTTTGCTCTTAATTATTAAAATAATTAATAAAAATACTCTTAATAATTTTGAAAGTTAGTTTGAAAGTTAGCAAGACTTGAGAAAGAAAGTTAGCAAAAATTTTCAATTTAATTTTCAAAATAACTCTTTCAAAAAATAATTTTAACTAAAAAGGAAATGGTGGCAAGAATAATGATGATGATTGTTTAGCTGGTTGATCCACTCCAACATATATTTCATTGCTATTATTGGGATTAATTAGAATAATGTCAATACTACGACTAACATTAAATTGAATTGTTTTCCAAGTTTCTCCACCATTAGTTGATTTATAGAGCGCTGCGCCAGAAGAATAGAAAATTTCTTGATCATTATTAGGATTTATGGCTATTCCGGTAGTACGTAAACTTTCCGGTCTAACCAAGGTATTGAGAATTTGCCAGCTTCCCCCTCCATCCCGAGTAATTTTAAGTCCCTCATCATCACTCAAATAGAAAATTTCTCCTCGTTGCGGATGCGCAATAAAATTATAAATATTGCCTTTTACTTTGAGCTCTTCAAAATCATCCCCCCCATCAATAGTTTTTAAGATTTTTTCTTTAGCTGTAATAAAATATAATTTTTGATTATTGATACTATCAGGAACAATTTTAATAATTCCTCCCTGGTTCCAAAAAAGACTTTTCCAGGTTTCTCCACCGTCAAAAGATTTATAAATTCCTCCTTGAGAATCACCCACATAAATCACATTTGGATTATTTTTATCCAAAGAAATCGTGTAAATAAAAGGGCCCGATCCTCTTTCAGTAAAGATTTCTTTCCATTCATTTCCTCCGGTCGTAGTTTTAAATATTTTTCCTCTTCCATTTATTACAGCTGTAATATAAATAACATCAGAATTGCGAGGATCTATTTGAATGTCTCTGATATTTTGATAATTATTTTTATCCTTCACCCAAGTTTCTCCTCCATCAGTTGAGCGATAAAGTCCCATTTGTCGCGTACCTAGATAAAGAATTCGTGGATTGCGAGGATCAAAAACAAGTGACAAAACATTAGCATTAGCAAGATTACTTTTCTCATTAATTTTTACCTTTTGAGAAAAAGTTTCTCCTCCATCTGATGATTTATATATTCCTCCATCAGGTTTTCCTTGTAAAGTGCATCCCGAAAAAGCAAAGATTGTTGAAAAAATGATCACTAAAAAAAGAACTCTTTTTATCATTTCTTATTTTTATTTAAAATTTTAAAATTTAAAAATAAATCTCACTGAAAATATTATCTTTAAAAAATATTGTCACAAGAAACTTTTAATCAAATTATAACATTTTTAAAAAAATAATAAAGAAAACCGACAAACATTTGTTTGTCGGTTTAAGTAAAATAATTAATTAGAAAAAAGAAAAATTAACGACGTTTGTTCTTCTCTTTGTCTTCAATGTATATTTCCAGAATCTTATCATTCCAACAAGGTTCTGGATATTTTTTTAGTAATCTTAACTTAATGGAGTTTTTAAATTCGGGAAAATCCTTATTAAATTCTTTGTTTAAAACATCAACATTCCGAGGAAGATTTCTTTCAATCTTCCAAATAGCCTCTGAGCAAAAAAGGCGACCACAATCAGCAACAATGTAAACATATCTATTGCCTTCTGGTTTCTCCAGAAGACAGATTTTAACAACAATACCAGAAAAATTTTTTAAATACCCCCCCTCCTCTTCAGGAACAACAAAATTTCCCGCTATCACTGAATGAAAACAAGAAAAACAAAAAAGAAAAGAAAAAATGAAAGCCCCTAAAATAATTTTTTTCATACCATTTCCTCCTTGTTTTTTCTTGTTGTTTTTAACAATCAGCTTTTCTCTTGCTTCTCTTCAAAACCATACTTTTTTCTAAATAAAAATCCTCCAAAAGCCAACATAAACCAAGTTAAAGCCAATAATTCACCAGAATTAAAAATATTAGGAACTAAAAAGCCTGCAAAGCAAAGAATTGCAAGCTCACACCTTAAATTATAGCATTTTTTAATATTTTTGTCAATAAAAAACCATCTTTTTAATTTTTCTTTTATGGAACTAATTAGAGGAAGCAAAAGAATTAAAGAAAAAATTGTTCCACCTATTAATCCTAACGATAAAAATACTTCCAAGAAGATATTGGAACTATTTAATCCAGCACCTCTTTCATCTTTTCCTAAAATTAGACTTGAACTACCCATTCCCCACCCCAAAAGAGGTCTTTTCCAAAAGGCTTGCCAACTTTTTTGATAGATGTTTTTTCTAATTTCCACATTAGGATCAGGCTGATATACTTTTAAAATTTCCTTGCCAAAACTTTCTTCAGTTTTAATTTCTTCCAGTCGAATATGTCTACATTGCCAAGAAGAAAGTTCTTCAACTGATTCAATTTCAATTGGAAGAATTGTTCCTTTTGGACAACTAACTGTTATTTCTTGCTTTCCAGAAAAAGAGCTAGTTGCTCGATTATAGAAATTGAAATTAGAAAAATCAAAAAAAATCACACTTCCAAAAGCAATTGCTCCCGCCAAAAAAATTACTAGAAATTCTTTAAACAAAATAGTTTTTCTTTGTTTTTTTGAACAAAAATCTCCTAACCAAAAGAGAAAATAAATCCCCAAGACTATTGCTGTTCCAAGCCAACTACTTCTGGAAGCCGTTAAAAATATTTCAAAAAAAACCACCACTAGCCAAATCCAAAGAATTATTTGAGCAATTTTTCCTGCCCAAAAGCTACCTACCATAAGGTTGATTTTTTTCTTGAAAAAATAACGTCTTAGCCAAAGCAAAAATGCCAAAAAAATTGTCAAATAAATTCCCAACCAATCTGGTTCAGTAAAAGTAGCATTTATTCTCTCTGGCATCACTACAAAACGATTGTCTTTTAATCTTAGAAAAAAAGCTTGCCAAAGTCCACTAGCTAAAACTGGTATACTTCCCCAAAGAATAAAAAAGGGGGTTCTTTTTCTAACTTCATTATTTTCCAAAAAATTTCTAAAAATCCAGTAAAGCACCACCAAGCTCAAAATAAGCAATCCTCCTTTCGTAGTTATCTTCTTTTCCAAAGGAGAAAAAAAACCTGAAATCAAAGCTAGAAAAGGAAGCACAAAAACAAATCGATCAAAATTACCAAAATATTTTCCTTGAGAAACAATTTGACAATTTTTCTTTAAAAAACGACAAAAAAAACAAATTCTAGAAAAACTTAAAAATTCAATTTTGTTTTTTTTCAAAAGCCACTTTAGAATAAGAACAAAAAATAAAACTGCTCCTGCTAGTTGATAAGGTCGCAAAGAAATACCCATCACTTCTCCCATTGAAAAATTTTCAAAAGCTAAAAAAAAGATGAGTAGAAAAAACCCCAAGTATTCATCAAACCAAAAAATTATTCCCCAAACTAATCCCCAAAAAAACACAAAATAAATTGAAAAAAGCCAACTCCAACTCAAAAAATTTCCTACTAAAAATAAAAAACCAAGAAAGAGCAAAAATAGAGAAAAGATTAAATACTTTTTTCCCTCTGATAAGGCTAATTTTGGATTTTCATTTGAAAAACTCATTTTGTTTTTTGGTTTTTAAAAAAATAATCAAAAAGCCAATTTTTTAAAAAAGCCAATTTTTAAATTAGATCTTTTCAATTTCTCTTTTAAAATCAGCTATAAAAAATTTCCAATTGAAAAGTTGACTTCTGCTATAGCTTTTAGAAATTAGCCGACTTCTCAGATCTTCTTGATTAGAAAGAATTTCCAAAGCTTTGGAAATTTCTTGAATGTTTCTGGGATCAAAAAAAACACCCCCTTCTTTCCCTAAAATTTCTGGAATAGAAGATGAGCTAGATGCTGATACCGGAATTTGACAATTTATTGCTTCTAAAACTGGAATACCAAAACCTTCATACAAAGATGGATAACAAAAAAAAGCTGCTCCTTGATAAAAGAAGGGCAGTTCATTTTGTTTTACAAAACCAACAAATCTTATTTTACCCCTACTCTCTGAATATTTTTTCTCAATTTCTTTTTTTCTTTGAAAGAGATTGGTAACCAATGGAACCAAAAAAGGATTGAAATTACCAGCCAAAACTAATTCTAAAGGTTCTTTGCCTTTTTCTTTTTGTTTTTGGCAATAAAAACCAAAAGCTTTTAAAAATCGATCAATATTTTTCCTAATATCAAAACCACCTACATAAAAAATATATTCTTTATCTCTAAGACTATATCTTTTAAGAATTTCTTTTTTTTCTTGAAAATCAGGCTCTTTTTTGAAAATTGGATCACAATCAATGTAACTTCTAACTATTTTTTCCAAAGAAATTCCAAAAAATTTAGCAATATCTTTTCGAGAATGTTCTGATACTGTCAAAATACGATCAGCTTTTTGAATAGCTCTATTAACCAAGAAATAATAGAATTTTTTCCTCCAATTATTTTTATATTGAGGAAAAATTTTCCAAATAACATCGTGTACTAACATTAAATGTGGAATTTTTCTAAAAATTGAAGCCGATTGGTAAAGAGAGAAAAATTTTTCACAACCATCTCTTTTAGCTGCCTGAGGAAGAATAAATTTTTCCCAAATGATTTTCCTTATCAAATCATCTCGATGATAAAAATGATTTCTTAAAATTTTCTTAGTAAAATTTGAAGGAAAATCCAAATAAACATCCTCTTCCAAATAAAGAATAAACTGATTTTTCCCTTCTTTCTCATCTTCTCTCAATGCAAGTTCCCTAAGAAAATTACTAGTAACTTGACCTATTCCAGTATCAATTTTTCTCAAAAAAGAAGCGTTAATACCTATTTTCATAAAAAAATACCTTTCGCTTTCTAAAATTTTACTATTTTATAAATTTTTTTAAAACAAAAAGTCAATTAACTAGCTAGAATTATAACAAGAAAAAGCTCTATTTGGAAGATGCTTTGACTGAAAGAAAAACTTTTTTAAAAATTAACCCTCGTTTTTTTTCAGCTTGATTTTCTAAAATTGCCTTTTGGTATGTTTTTATTACTTTTTGAGAAATCTTATCCCAACAATAATATTTGGCAATAACTTGACAAGCATGTTCTCCCAAAAGTTTAGTTTCTTTAACATTCTTTATCATTTTCTCCAGATTTTCTCTTAAACTTTCAACATTGGAATTTTTAAAAGTCTTACCAGCTCCTTTTATTGCTTCCAAGTTTTCAGGAATATCACTCACCAAAACAGGAAGTTCAAAAGACATTGCTTCCAGCAAAGCAATGGAAAGACCTTCTGATTGAGAAGGTTGAACAAAACAGAAGGCATTGGAAAAAAGTTCCCAAAGAGTTTTACCAGTTTGAAGACCAGTAAAAATTATTCTTTCATCCTTTTGAGCTAATTTTCTTAGTTCTTTTACATAATCATCAGTATAAGCTCCTTCTCCCACAATAACTAATTTTTTATTGGTTTCTATTTTTTTAAAAGCTTTTATTAAAAAATGAATTCCTTTATGACGAACTAAACGAGAAACAACAAGAATATAACTATCTTTTTCTAATCCCCATTTCTTTTTGATCTCATCGGGAGTTATTTTTCTTCTCAAAACTGTTCCATTAGGAGCATAGATTGCTTCTCGATCATATTTCTCAAAGACATATTTTTTAAGATTTTGTGAAACAGTGATAATTTCATCTGCTAAATTAATCCCAATCATTTCTCCCAATTTCAAGAAAAAACGAGCAAACCTTCCCCATTTTTTATGTAAATAGCATTGGGTATGAAAGGTAAAAACCACTGGCAGTGTAGGACGAAAAATTTTTAAAAGTAAAATTATCAAAGAAGGTCCAATGGAATGAAAATGGACCACATCTACCTTCCTTTTAAAAACAACATCCAATACTGATAAGAAGGTATGGCTAATAGCATCTAAATGTTTGGTAGAAATACTAGGAAGATTTATTAATTTTACTCCCTTAAATTCTTTAAGATTGGGGTCAGTATAATTTCTCCTGGTATAGACAATCACCTTATGACCTTCTTTGGTAAGATGAACTGATAAATCTTCCACATGTTTTTCCACTCCACCAGAAATAGAAGGAATTCCTTTTTGACCAATAAAAGCTATCCTAATTTTTGATAAAGTTTTCTTTTCTTCATTTATTGCCTCTTGTGATTTTTTTTGGATTAGTTTTTGATAAATGGTTAATAATCTTTTAGAAAAAACTTCTTCTTTGAAATTTCTTCTGGCAAAGTTTTGTGCTTCTAGGGAAGCTTTTTTCGAAATTTCTGGATTTGAAAAAACAAATTGAATAGTGTTGGCAAGACTTTGGGGATTTCCCGACTGAAATAGAAAAGCTCTTTTGCCAAAATCGGAAAGCTTTTTAAGACCATCTTCATCAGAAAAAATCAAGGTTTTACCTTTTGCCATTGCTTCAAGAGCTGAGAAAGGCAAATTTTCAATCCAAGTAGATGGAACTATCACTAAATCAACTTGATCTAGAATTTTTGAAATTTCAATAGAATCCTTCCAACCTAAAAATAAAACATTTTTAAGTTTCATTTTCTGGGAAAGTTTTTTCAGTTGCTCTCTTTCTGGTCCATCTCCAACAATTAAAGTTTCCCATTCAATTTCTTTCAATTGAAGAAATTTTAATGATTTTATTAAAACATCTACTCCTTTTTCTTTTTCTAATCGGCCAAAATAAACTATTTTCTTTTTTCTCGTGAATTTTTTTTCCTGATTTTCTTTTTTTAAAGTTTGATTAGTGAAGAAAATGTTTTGAACAAAATTGGGAATTACTTTAATTTTACCTTTAAAACCAGCTCTCTTGAATTTTTCTTTTAAAATTGCTGAGGGAGCAATAAAGATATCTACTTTTAAATAAATTCCCCAAATTTTATGAAAAATTTTTTCTGCAAAACAAATTATTTCTTTAGAAATTTCCTGCCAAGTATTTTTATTTAGAAAATTTTTAATTGATAATTGACCCTTAATTATTCTCTCAAAGATTGTTTTTTTCAGTTGATAATTTGAGCTAATTAGTTTGTAATCATGCAAAGTCATTACGGTTGGAATATTTCTTTTTTTGGTTTCCAGAATAATTGCCGGACTAAGATGATGATAGATATTGTGAAAATGAACAAGATCAGGTTGAAAATCATCTAGGATCTTTCCCATCTTTTTTCTAGCTTCTTGATTATAGAAAAATTTGACAATAATCCTTATTTTCTCTTTAAAAGAAAAATTTTTTTTCTGAAGATCAAATCCTTGGGGAAAATATTTTTCCCATTTAGTCGGAATATTTTCTTTTCTTTGAGTTGAAAAAAAAGCTACCTGATGACCATTTCTTTTCAAAATCTGAGCAATATCAAAATAAGATCGCTCTGATCCACCCTTTAAATAATGAAAATTGTTAACTAATAAAATCTTCATTTTTTCTTTAAAATCAAAATTTGAATTTTAAGATTTTTAAACATACTTCTTGCTTTTTCTTTGATAATCCAAAAAATAACTTTCAAAAAATGTTTCTTGATCTCCCAACGAGTAGTGCAAATCATCCAACTTTTTTGACATTCAATTGAATCTTTGCCAAGTTCTGCTTTTTCAATTTCTTCCAATTTTCCAATCTGAGTAGAAGAAACATCACAAGGAAATATTCTACCCAACGGATCAATAAAGACAGAAAGCTTGCCTGAATAATCCGGCAAAACTCTTTTTTCTTCCAAAATAAACTTCTTCATTCCAAAAGCATAAAAGGCCCTTGCCCATTTTTTTGGGATCCATGAAGAAATTTCTTTTTTAATCAACCATTCAAGTTGCTGGACCATCTCCTTCTTCTTTTTGATTAAGTTCTGACAATTAAAATAATTATCAGAAGAATGAACTAATGTCAGGCTAAACTCTACTCCCAATTTCTGAGATAGCTCATAGACTTTTTTTAATTGATCAATGTTCCAATCGCTAAGCGTAAAACCAATTTTTAAATTTTTAAAACCAATTTTTTTTAGAATTTCAATCGTTTCAATTGCTCTTTGATAGGTTCCTGTTACTCCTCTAATTTCATCATGTTTTTTGCCAATTCCATCTAAAGAAACAGCCAAACCAATTTGTGGATCAATCTGATAAATTTTTTTTGCTTCTTTTTCAATTTTCTCTTTCAAAAAACCATTGGTTGAAATTATTACTTTGGATTTGGGCAGTCGTTCTTTTATTTCCGCTACAATCTCGACCAAATCATCTCTTAAAAAAGGTTCTCCCCCGGTAAGATTTACATCAAAAACACTTTTGGGTAGCTTCTTAAAATCAGAAGGTTTTAAAAATTCTTTCTTCTTAAAATTATTTTTCCAAATTCCACACATCTGGCAACACAAATTACACCTATAAGTAATTGCCACTACAACTTCTTTTAGCCTTGCTTTTTTAGAAAACATAAAATAAGATTAAAATAATCAATTGTGATTTTGATTGAAAAAACTGCTTCAAAAATTTTATTAAACTTATTTTTTTTCCAAAATTTAATAATAAAAATCATTCAGCTATTATTGGGAAAATTCATTAAATATTATCACAATAAATAAAAAATGTCAAGAAAAAATACCCCTTTAGCTGTGATTACTATTTTTTCATTACTAGCTATTTTACTCTCCTTTTTATCCTTCACTAATTTTTTTATTCCTTTATTTTTAGTAGTAATTTTTTTCATTTTATTGACAGCTTTCTTCTTTCCTTTTTGGTCATTTTTAATATTGATTCTTTTGCGACCTCTTTTGGATATTTTTTCTCAAAAAGAAATTTTAAAAATGGGAGATTTTTCTTTAACTGCCACCTCATTATTAGGAATTAGCGCTCTTCTATCTCTTCTCATATCACTATTTTCAAAATTTTCAAAAAAAGAATATTCTTTAAAAAAATTTCCTTCTTTTTTGTTTTTTCCTTGGCTTTTGTTTTTCTTGGGAACTTTTTTTTCTTTGTTCTCTTCCATCAGTTTTTCAACTAGCTTAGCTGAAATCATTCGTCTTTTCTCAATTTTTTCAATGTTTTTTTTAGGCTGGTTTTTGGTAGATGACAATACTAAATTAAAAAACTTTTTCTTGTTGATAATAGCAACTTCTGTTATTCCTCTTTTAGTTGGTTTTTGGCAATTTTTCACCAAAAAAGGCTTTCAACTTTCTTTTGAAGATGTTCCTAACAGAATTTTTGGCACTTTTGCTCATCCCAATCCTTTTGCTTATTTTTTAATTTTAATTGCAATTTTAATAATTATTAAAGTTAAAGAAACCAATCAAAAGTATTCAAGATTTTTTTGGTCAATTTATTTTTTTCTGATATTAATTGCTCTTTTTTTAACTTATACTCGAGGAGCTTGGTTAACATTGATTTTAGCTTTAGTAATTCTAACTTTTTTCTATTCTCGTTTCTTACTTTTTTGGGGAGGAGTCTGCTTTGTCTTTGTTTATCTATTATTTAATCCTTTTCAAAATAGAATTAATAATCTGTTTCATCAATCTTCTTCCAGTTCAGTTAATTGGCGAATGGAAATGTGGTTAGATGGAATTAAGATTGTTCAAAAAAACTTTGTTAATGGAACCGGAATTGGAACCTCTAAAATTGCTCTTTTAAAAACAAGAGGTCCCTATATGGGCTCACTTGATCCTCATAATGATTTTTTAAGAACTGCTATTGAAGGTGGGTTGTTGCTAACTCTCGCTTTCTTTGTTCTTTTTTCAACATTTTTGATTAATTTTTGGAAGAACTTTCAACAAAAAAATATTTCTTTCAATATGAGATTTGTTAATTTGTCTTTTTTTGCCATTACTCTTTCCCTGTTTGGAGCTAGTTTTTTTGATAACATTCTTTCTGCTACTGCTCTTAATTGGATTTTTTGGTCTTTGACAGGAGCAGTTCTGAGAAATTCAAAATAAAATCAAGAAAAAATCAAAAACCCTGCTACTCAGTTGAATAGCAGGGTTTTAAATTTATTGACACTACTTTGAACATTGACTTGATAGCTCAGGGTGCAGCCCTTGAGCTATTTTCCCCAGCCCCAGGGGTTTTAGAGGTTTTACTGTGCCATTGGGGCACATTAACACTCCAATGGCCAGTTTATTCAGATCTTTTTTGCCATCAGTTAGCCCTTGCACAACCCAAGGATCTTCCGGGTCATGCACAAGAGCCAACGACCTTTTTGGATTGGGATCTGGACCAGAACGACCCCAAAGGTGTTCCACTATCGGAACACCTTTCAAGGCAGCCAGATTGGGAAAGCGAAACTCCGCTTCCCCGCTTGAGGAAACGGGCACTGAGGCAAAAGGTTGCCTCATGCCCATCATATCCATAATTCCCGAAAAAACATACACACTTGAAAAACTCTTCAGATCCTTCCCCTTCGTATCTACCCCCTGAGGAGTAAACTTTACTTTTTTTAATCTTACAAAAATTTCACCGCTTTCCGCTCTCACTTCAGTGAGAGCGTGATCATGTGTGCCTACTACTCCTTCCATAATATCAGAAGGATAGTTTGTTGTTTCAAGTGGTTTTTCGCTAGCAAAAACCACTACCGACGTTATTAAGACTAAACAACAAAAAATACAAACAATTCCTTTCATTTTCTTCTCCTTTTTTCTTTTTTATTTTTCAATTCAAAGCCACCACCCACCATTTCTTTCTTTTACCAACCAAAAAACTCTAATTTTCTAGTCAGTCAAACTAA
>FWPV01002633.1_pt1 | contig 43241 bp, 32 predicted proteins | sample 2228371 | NCBI WGS metagenome assembly FWPV01 (sample SAMEA103939776, study PRJEB20133) | metagenome
GTGAACAGCACCTGCAACCACAGCGCCGGTGATGCTTTGCTGCTGCAAATCAGCGATCAGCTGAAACGGGCGCTCGGCAATCATGGTGTGCTGGCGCGCCTGGGCGGTGATGAATTTGCCGTGTTGTTACCAGGTAAAACAGCACAGGAAGCCTTTGCCGTGGCTTATAACCTCTTGGAAGTGGTGAAGGAATTCCGCTTTTTCTGGCAGGACAGCCTGTTTAGTATCAGCGTCAGCATTGGCATGACCGATATCAGCCGTGACGATCTGTCGGCCGAACAGACACTGAAAAAAGCCGATTCCGCCTGTTTTGTTGCCAAAGAAAAAGGCCGTAACCGCATTCATTTATTCCATCCGGATGATGATGAGTTACAAAAACAACAAGCCGAAATTCAGTGGGTGCAGATCCTGCAGCGGGCGTTGGAGCATGACAGTTTTGTGCTTTATATGCAGCCAATTCAGGCCATTCAGCTGCCACAGAGTGTCAGTAATTATGAGTTATTGCTGCGCCTCAAAGGCGAAGATAACAGCATTATTGCGCCTGGTAATTTTTTAAGTTCGGCCGAACGTTATGGGCTGATGCCGCATATCGACCGCTGGGTGATCCGCAATTATTTCCGCTGGCTGGCGCAACACCCGGCCCATCTGCAGAATTTGGGGCATTGCAGCATTAACCTGTCGGGCGCTTCCCTGGTAGACCCGTTATTTAAAGCTTATGTGTCGGCGCTGTTTCAGGAATATAAAATTCCGCCACGCCATATCTGTTTTGAAATCACCGAAAGCATGGCCATTCTGAATCTGCAAAACACTCTGGATTTTATTCATCATTTCAGAAATTTAGGCTGTCATTTTGCGCTGGATGATTTTGGCAGTGGTTTTTCATCTTATGGTTATCTGAAAAACTTCCCGGTGGATTACATTAAAATTGACGGCAACTTTGTGCGGGATTTATTAAGCGACAAATTTGACCGTGCTATTGTGAACTCGATTCACGATGTGGCCGCCGCCATGGGCATTATGACAGTGGCGGAGTATGTTGAAAGTATCGATATTCTGCACGAGCTGCGCGCTATGGGGGTGGATTACGCTCAGGGTTATGGCATTGCCAAACCTAAACCGCTCAGCGAGCTCTGAGCCTCTTGCTGTCCCCCTTGCTACCTCAGTACAATACGCGCCCCAACTGAGGTAGCCCTATGCAACGTTTAAAACAATTGTCTCTTGAAGTCGAACAGGTGTTCGCCGACATTGGCCAGACTTATGCTCAATATCAAAGAGACCGCGGTTTATTCTGCCGCTCTGGTTGTGGTGAATGTTGTTTACACCCGGGCATTGAAGCCACAGTGCTGGAAATGTTGCCACTGGCTTACAGTTTACTGGAAGAAGGCAAAGCCGAAAGCACGCTAGATGCTTTGGCGAACCACCAACAAGACGGCTGCTTTTTTTATCAGCGCCACTCCGCTGATGGCAAAATGGGCCAGTGCAGTGTGTATTTAAAACGCCCTGGTATTTGCCGGTTATTTGGCGCCGCCGGTTATAACGGCCGTGAAGGTGAAGTGTTGTTGTCGGTGTGCAAAAACATTAAAGCCGACCATCCGGTGGCTTATGCCGACACTTTAATAGCGCTGGAATCAGACCCGCCGCCAATGATCCGCAACGGCAAAGAACAAATCCGTCAGATTGACTATGAGCTGGGTGGTGTCAATTTCCCGATTAACGAAGCCATGCGTCAGGCCTTGGAAAAAGTATTATTTGAGCAGTATTACGCTGGGTTAGCGGAATAACACTGCATTTTCACGACTGTTGGCTGCTGCTTTTGCTGCAGCCAACCCAAGCACTCTCAAACCGAATCATCCTTTACTATTTCGCGGCAAAATCCTGATCGTGTGAATGTCTTTTTCCACCGCAAAAGTACTGTACAGCAGCTGCTGCGCGTTTATATCGGAAATGTCGGTTTCTGCAATATCCTGTGAAAGCGTTATGTTGCTGATTTTAGATGCTTTCTGGCTAGGAAAGGCAAAAAACCAGACCTCAGGTTTTGATTGGACCGTGCTCGATTGCATAGCACTTAACAGCAAAAAAACGCCGTTGTTTTTGACAAAATGTCGTAAAATTTGTCTGTTTTCCGGTGCCTGAAACAACGGCGTCCCTTTAGCATCCAAGAGCTGCCCTTGATTGATTTGATAACGCTGGTTCTGGTGATACAGCAAATCTCCGACGCTGACACTTTGTTTTTGCTCAGCTGTAGCTAAATCAAACTCTATCCAACGTTGTAACTTCTGCGACTTCTGAACCAACAATAAGCGATCTGGTTGTTGCAACCACTGGCTTGGCTGGCCAATCACGGTATCAAAATACCGGACCTTCGGCTGCAGCGTATTGAGGCCAAGAAACCTAAGGTCAAGCAACACCAAGCGGTCATTTCTGGCAAATGCCAGTTGTTTGCCATCTGCTGACCATAATGGCTGTGACAAGGCCAGATGCTGATCCGGATTGTGGTAAACCAGCTGCTCAGTTTTGCGCTGCACATCTAAGATAAAAATCTGACTGTGGCCGTTTTTGTTTGACACATAAGCCAGTTGGTTGCCATCCGGCGAAACACTGCCCTGCCAATCATGTGCCGTGGCAGAGGTGAGCTGCGTTTTTTTCTGACTTCCCAAATCCAGGCTATAGATATTTCCGAAAATTCTGGCCTGGCTATAACTTAATAACCTGCCATCAGGCGACAGCACCGGATAATGAATAAAAGCGTAATTTTCAAAAGCCAGTCTGCTGAGCTCTTGCTCAGGACTTAAATAGAATAACCTCTTGCCGTCACTGAGCAGGTAACCTTTCGCAGTGGCATGGTACACAATAAAATACCAGTTGGCGTCCAGCGTTTTATAGTCGGTAAGCTCAGCGCCATTTTTAGACAACAACTTGATTTGAGAGCGTTTTTTATCATCAAAACCCAATAATGTCAGGTAATTATGATCTGCAGCGGGCGCAATACGATAAGGCGAAAACTGTTGACTTGGCACATACAATAAATCGACCTGTCCTGAACTTAAATGGGCTTTAAATAACCGTTGCTCCCCCTGCTGCAAGGCTAAAAAATAAAACTCATTTTCGGCACAAAAAAACGGATTCAGTAATTTGCTACCCGATAAAGAAAGATGTCTGCTGCTGGAACGCAGCTGATAATCTGCCGACAACAACAAACTGGCAAAATGCAGCGAATTATCCTGCTCTGTAGCAATCACCAGTTGCCAAGCACTGGGCTCGGCAGCTGTTTTTTTAGCTGCTGTGGCTGGCACAAAACTAAAAAATTTAATCTGCGCTTCAGTCTGATACAACAACCGATGCTGCTGCCCATTGGTTGGCGCCAGCCATAGCTCACTTTCGCCGGACACCGTTGCATCTTTAAGATACACAATAGCGTTGCCATCGGGCGTAAACTGGCTGAAAGACTCCTGCGCTTTGGAGGCGGTCAACGGTTGTAAATCTGCCACTGTCCACTTAGCTTTTGCATCCGCTGCAGCTACTACATTAGCAGGCCAAAACACAGCATATAGCACCCAGGATCCCGCACAAAGCAGCAGGCAAAAAACGCTGATCCACCATGGCGCTCGAGCAGCCGCTACTGACTGTTGCGCCGTTTTGGTTGCTTCAGCTAACGGCAATGCAGGCACAAAGTTTGTTTCTGAGAGCAAAACAACTTCTGCATGCAACGAATAACCACGTTTGGGATGGGTTTTGATCAGTGATTTGTTGTGATCCAAAAAGAGGTTGCGCAATTGATTCACGGAGCGCCTGACGGCAACCGGGCTATAAACCGACCTTGGCCAGACAATGGCAAATATCTGTTCGGCACTGATCGCGTCCCCGGCACAGCTGGCGAGCACAAGCAATACGTCCATCACTTTGGGTTCAAGTTTTTCGACGCTTTCGGCCAAAAACACCTCACCGGTGGATGGCAAAATGCGCTGGCCATTCAGGCTAAACCCTGCGCGCAGCGCTGAGATTGCGATGACCGTGTCCGGGAACACAGCGACAGGCGCTGCCCTATTCACTTTTGTCGCTTCAACAATAGCCAAACCTTTGATTTCCTTATTTTTATAATTCCGAATCATTTCCGTACAAAAACAGTCGTTTTTCTTTATCGCTTCACGGCAACAAAACCCCAACACTCGCCCTGCTGTGTTTCCCCCCAGCGACAACAACCGCGACCTGGGCGCAACAGCATCATGAACTTTATTTCAACGACCTCACAAGAGAGCCTTATGATAGCTTCAGCATTGAAACTTAAACACCTGTCTGCACTTTGGTCTGTTGCCTTGTTACTAACACTGTTTATCAGCAGCCCGAACAGCTGTGCCCAAACCAGCAACAACCACACCACCAAGCTCTATCAAAACAAAATTGATAGCGCCATACAAATGCTGCAAAGCACTGACCCGCAAGACGTCAGCCGTTACATTGACGCCGAACTGCACCCCAATACTTTACAAAGTTTTGGCGGCGACGGTAGAGAAAGGTATATCGCTTATATCAGTGATATCAAACGGTTTCATGGCTCGCTCAGCCTGTTGTCTTATGAAAAGTTATCTGATGAAAAACTCAGGTCTGAACCTTTGCAACTCTCTGCCAGGGTGCGTTCCGCCAATACCGAGCTGGATTACCAGTTGCGGCTCGACTTGTCGGCAGAGGCGCCTTATCAAATAACCAACATCGATATAGTTTATGCCCGGGCGCAAGCTTCAGAAAACAACAAGCTAAACAAGCAACAACTGGCACAGCAGTTGTCGGCTTATGTTGACCGGCTGACAAAACGCGGCACTTTTTCCGGTGTGGTGTTGCTGTCAGATCAAAACGGTGTGCTGTATCAAAGTGCCAAAGGCATGGCCGATTTGCGTTATCAGGTGCCCAACAATACCGACACCAAATTTAATCTGGCTTCGATGAATAAAATGTTTACTGCAATCAGTATATTGCAGCTGGCAGAAACCAAAAAACTGGCATTAACCGACAAACTGGTGCGTTATCTTGACCCGGCACTTTTTGCCAAAGGTGATTTTGACCAAATCACCATCCAACAATTGTTGAGCCACACTGCGGGGCTTGGCTGGCCTGCTTACCCTGATACCCATCCAAACAATTTACGACACTTAAATGACTACCGCCCTTTGCTGAAACATCTGCCGTTAAATGCCAAACCTGGCAGCCGTTTTGGCTACAGCAATGAAGGGATGTTGTTGCTGGGCATGGTTATTGAAAAGGTTTCCGGCTTGTCGTACGACGACTATGTGCAACAACATATTTATGCCAAAGCCGGCATGACACAAAGTGGCAACTTTGACATCGACGGCGTCACTGCCAATATGGCGATGGGTTATTTTTATTCACAACAACTGAAGTCCATGCAAAGTAACTGGTTTATCCAGGCCATTAAAGGCAATGCCGCCGGTGGTGGTTATTCAACCATCCACGACTTACACAAATTTGCCACAGCTTTAACCAGCTATCAGTTGCTGTCACCTGAGCTGACCCAACTGGCTTACAGTGCCAAGCCCGAGCTGAATTCCCCTAATTATGGTTATGGTTTTTCGGTACGCAGTGCACACAATGGGCGGGTGGTTGGTCATGCCGGGGATTTTATCGGGGTCAGCTCAGCACTGCGGATTTATTTAGACAAGGGTTTTACCCTGGTGGTGCTGGCCAATCAGAGTTTTGCCAGTGAACCTGTGGTCAACAAAGCCGATTTATTGCTACAGCAGCTGTAAGCGGCAGATCACAACAGGTCCACAACAACCGGCAGGTGCAGCATTCAGACAAGCTGCGCCTGTTTACAATCACAATAGTGAACTTGTTTACCAGGCTGAACATTGTTCAGTAAAAGCTTTCATCTCGCTCCTCGCATAAACGGCCATCTTTGTGCCGCGTAACATCGGCAACCCCTTTAATAACCTTTATATTCGCTGTCAGCCGGATTTTGTGGATCGTAGCGCACGGTAATTTTTTTACCTATCGGATAAATACGTTGTTGTTGCTCAACCTGTCGCTCATCATCCAAATCATCTTTGTCAAAACGGCCGCTATACTGCACACCGTCTATATGAAATTGATAAGAAACCCACAATCTGTATTCAGTGTCGCTGCTGTGTTTCACTGTGCCGTCACTATTCTTTTTGCTTTCGGTTTCCGTATATTCTTCAACGGCATGGCTGCCGATAACGGCTGAAGTTTCAGGCCAGGAGCGCACCTCCATGGTACGTTGGCAGCCTTTGATTAAAATAAAAACGACAACAACAAAACCAAGCATCTGGGTTATTTTCTTCATTTTCTAATATATTCCATTCAATTTCAGTCGATGAAATGTGCGCGACTCAGCGCCGGGCACTTTCAGGAGCAATAACCGGGGCTTTATTTATTCGGGGATTTTGGCTAAGCACAGCTCAGTTCATGAATAACAAACTGATACCAAACAGCGGAAAACGTGGTTGTGATAAAAAAATACCATCAAAACAACGTCCGGCGTCCCTGCCAAAGAGGGTCAGCAGATTATCTGACCACTCCGGAACACACAACAAAACCACACATAGCGAACAAATCACCGCAACCTGTCAGGTGAAAACTTTCAGTCCTCAACCCCCATTTGTTGCAGGCCATAACGCTCAATTTTTTTCAGCAGCCCCTGGCGCGATAACCCCAAAACGCGGGCGGCCTGGCTGCGGTTGCCCTGCGACTCCAGCAGGGCCTGGGTTAATAAGCTGACTTCCAGCTGTCGCACCTGCTCATCAAGCGACAGACCAGGGCTTGCCAACAGCGGCGTCGCTGCTGGTGTTTGCTGCGGGGTTAAGTGTAACAACTGAATATCCGAAAGGGTCACCACCCCACCCTGGGCTATTGCCAGCACACTTTCTAAGGTGTTTTTCAGCTCCCGCACATTGCCCGGGAAAGTTTGTTGTAAAAACCAGGCCATGGCTTCGGGTGATAACTGAATGTCCGCCGGATGCTGCTGTAAAAACCGTTGAATTAACAGGGGAATATCTTCACGCCTTTCATCAAGAGCCGGGGTTTCCAGCGTAATACCTTTAATGCGGTAATATAAATCTTCACGGAATTTGCCCTGGCGCACCAGCTCCGGCAACACCGCATTGGTGGCGCTAATCAGCCGCACATCAATCTGCTTTTGCTCGCGCCCACCCACAGGATAAAAAGTACCTTCCTGCAACACCCGCAGCATTTTGACCTGCATTGGCAGCGGCATTTCGCCAATTTCATCCAAAAACAAAGTGCCGCCGTTGGCCAGGCTTAACAACCCCTGCCGATCTTTGTCGGCGCCGGTAAAAGCGCCTTTCACATAACCAAAGAGCTCACTTTCCAAAAGCTCGGCCGGAATAGCGCCACAATGCACAGAGACAAAAGGCCCTTTGCTACGCAAACTCAGCTGATGTAACACCCGCGATACCACTTCTTTGCCGGTACCGGACGGGCCTGTCACCAGCACCCGCACTTCGGTGGGCGCAATCCGCTGCACCAGGGTGCGGATATTGTCCATTTGCCTGGAAACACCCACCAGCTGCGACAACACATCAGTCGGCTGATGATGCCTTTTGAGTAAGGTCAGTTCGCGGGACAGCTGATGTTTGCTGATAGCGCGTTTTACCACCACCGCCAGCATATCGGGGTCCACAGGTTTGGCCAGAAAATCCCAGGCGCCCAGGCTGATGGCTTTGAGTGCCAGCTCACGCTCGGCGTGGCCTGTCATAATAATCACCGGCTGGGCGGTAAATTCCGCTAAAGCCAACAGTGTTGCCTGAGGATCAAAAGCCGGTGGCAACGACAAATCCAGCAAAATTAAATCAAAACTCTGCGCGGCCAGCTGGGTTCTGGCAGTGGCTAAATCGGCCACCGACACCACCTGATGGCCTTGTTGCGTTAAAAAACGCTCGGCTAATAAGCGAAAAGCCGGCTCATCATCCACCAGCAAAATACGCGCTATGTCAAAACGTTCCAACGTCATTCATCAGGCTCCGGGAAAACAAACTTCAAAACTGACAGGCCAGCCCAGGTCAGTACGATGGCAAATAGTGCCGCCATGCGCCGCCACGATGCGTTGCACTATGGCAAGGCCCAGGCCACTGCCGCCCGCTCTTTTGCTGACAAAAGGCCGGAACAACCGGCTCTCAATGGCAGGGTCCAGCGCCGGGCCATTGTTATGCAGGCGCAACACTACAGAGCGGCTGCCATTGGTTTGTGTGGCTGCATCGGCTTCAATACAGAGCTCTGCTGCTGGCGCGTTGCGTAAAAACGCCAGTGCGTTGTCAATCAGGTTAATCAGCACTTGCTGTAACCGCATAGCGTCCGCCTGCAGCCAGAGATCTGGCGAAATGCGTAAATCTAACTGCACTTCACCAAGCTCACACTGCGCCAGCACACCCTGCACCAGAGCTAACAACTGCAACTGTTGCCTCTGCAACTGCAGGTTACCGGCATAAACCAGCATATCGGCAATCAGCCGGTCGGCTCTTTTCAGCTGGGTTTGAATATGGCCTTTGAGCTCGGCGTCTACAGCAGCAGACGCCATCGAAATAATATTCAGTGGGTTACGCAGCTCATGCGCCATAGAGGCGGCCAGCGCGCCAAGCTCCACCAGATGTTGCTGGCTCAGGCGGCTTTTTTCTGCCTCGGCCAGCGCCAGCGAGCGTTCCAGATTGGTACAGCTACTTTGTAACAAAGAGCCAAAGACTTCAGTGGTCAGCTGCATGCCAGGGGTGAGTTCAGTGTGCGGGCTATACACAAAATGCCAGCCGTCCTGCTGCGCTTTACAACAAAGCTGCAGCGCTGCTGTGCCAGGGCCGCTCTGCGCCAGTAGCCTGTCGCCCTGCTGCAACCTGATTTGCAGCGGTTGTTTCAACGGCTGGCTGACCAGCGCCGCCGCCACATCCGCCAGTGCCTGCCATTGTTGTGGTTTGGACAATTCACTAAGCCAGGAGCTGACCATCTGCTGACTGAGCGCAACCCCAGGGTAAATTAATCGCTCGGCTAACCGGCTTAAAGGCCGGTAACAGGCGGCCGCCAGCAGCAATAATAACGATGAATATAACCACAGCTGCCAGCCGGGCACTGCGGCAAGCGCCGGCATCCCAAGCTGGCCAAATAAAGCACTGATGAGGCCCATCAACAACAACAGCAACAGCCCCATCACCAGCACAAATAAAGCTCTGCTGGCAAAAGCATTCACCGCCAGCATCTGATAACGCACCACACTGTACACCAGCAGCAGCAGATAACCCGGCAGCAGCAACATAGGATAGGGATACCAGTCGAGCCCAAGTGACGGCAACACAAAACTGCTGGCCAGCAGCAAACCTAAACCGGCGCTGACACTGATGGCGGCAATGGTGCGGCGTTTATTGCCACTGCTGTTGCGCCAGCCTTGCCAAAGCACCCCATGTGCCAGTGCACCAAGCGCGACTGTGTACAGCAGATTCACCCAGCCAAAACCGCTAAACAGGAAAAACTGCGGCAACTGCGCTGCAGGTTGCACAGTGGCTGAGGGTTGGGACCAGCTTAATAAAGTGACCAGAATCGATGTTAAAAACAGCAGGGGTAACAGCGTTTTGAGCCTGGAAATACCGGTATCAGCCGTGGCATTTTTGCCATCGGCAACAAAATACAAGGCAAATTGCAGATAAAAGGCCGGCATCAACGGATTGGCCAGGATCAGCGCCTTCCCCACCAGCCAGAATTGGTGCTGCAACGCCAGATGCCCCAGACACCACAACATCAACATCAGACAAAAAGCACTGAGCGGCGATAACAGCGGCTGAAAGCGGGCATGCCACCATAACCACAGCGCGGTCCAACCGGCACAGAGGCTGGTTAATAACAGCATCAGTTCAAACAGCAAAGTTAAATCCAGCATAAGACTCCGGCTACAGCTCTTGCATCAGAACTGTCCACACTGTTGACACCTCAAGGCGGCAAGAGCGTAAATCAAGTTCACAGCGTCTGCAAGCGATTCCAGAAAACTTGATATAGATCAATGTTTTCACTCAATGATAACAACTGGCCTGATTCTGGCACCTGCACCGTCAGCACAAATAAATAACCGGAGTGATTGATGGATATAGATATTTTTATGGTGGAATTGGGTGTGGTGCTGTTGCTGCTGTTATCCAGCGCTTTGGTGTGGCAGCTGCCCGACTATCTGGCGCTTAGCCGCAAGGATGAGGAGCGCTGAACATGGACATAGACAGTGCACAACTCTCCGCCATTTTATCGCGGATCCAATTTGCCTTTACCGTCAGTTTTCATATCATTTTTCCGTCTATTACCATTGGCCTCGCCACACTGATTGCGGTGTGGGAAGGTTTATGGTTAAAAACCCGCAACCCTGTGTATCTGCAGCTGGCCAAATTCTGGATCAAACCTTTTGCCATTACTTTTGGCATGGGCGTGGTGTCCGGCATCGTGCTGTCTTATGAATTTGGCACCAACTTCTCAAAATTTTCCGAGCTGACCGGCGCTGTGCTCGGGCCTTTAATGGCTTATGAAGTGTTAACGGCGTTTTTTCTTGAAGCCGGCTTTTTAGGGGTGATGTTATTTGGCTGGCAAAGGGTCAGTGAACGGATGCACTTTTTTGCCAGCTGCACTGTCGCAGTCGGCACCTGGATCTCAGCCTTTTGGATCATCGCAGCCAACAGCTGGATGCAAACTCCGGCCGGCCACAAAATCGTCAACGGCCGCTTTGAAGTAGAAAGCTGGTTTGCCGTTATTTTTAACCCTTCGATGCCGTATCGGTTATCTCATATGTTGCTGGCAACAATGCTGACCGCCACTTTTGTGGTGATGGCCACCAGTGCCTGGTATCTGCTGAAACAACAACATCAGACTTTTGCCCGTAAAGGCTTGTCGATGACCTTATGGCTGGCACTGGTACTGGCGCCACTGCAGGCTCTGGTGGGGGATTTTCATGGCCTGAATGTCAAAGAACATCAGCCGGTAAAACTGGCGGCGATGGAAGGGATCTGGCCAGCCCGAGAAGCCAATGTGCCTTATTTGTTATTTGCGATTCCCGACCCGGAGCAGGAAAAAAACCACTTTGAAGTGAAAATTCCCGGTTTGGCCAGCCTGCTGCTGACTCATGACTGGCAGGGTGAATTACAGGGGCTGCAGTCTGTGCCAAAAGCCGACAGACCCAATGTACCCCTGGTGTTTTTTTCGTTTCGGCTGATGGTTGGGCTTGGTCTTTTGATGATCTTTATCGCGGTAGCAGGCTTATGGCTTAGAAAACGTGGCACTTTGTATCAGAGTCGCTGGTTTTTGCGGCTGTGCAGTGTGATGGCGCCCAGCGGTGTTATTGCAGTGTTGGCGGGCTGGTATGTGGTGGAAGTGGGTCGCCAGCCCTGGCTGGTGCAAGGTTTAGTGCGCACTATGGATGTGGTATCACCGCTGCCTGCCGAACGGGTGGCCTTGTCGCTGAGCTTATTTGTGATGACTTACAGCCTGCTGTTTGGCGTTTATCTGTATTTTTTCCGCAAACTGATCAAAAAAGGTCCGCCTGAACTGGCCGATTTGCAGCAGTTAAAAGTGGGGGTGAAAGCGTCAGGCTATGCTGTTGCCTTTACCAAAAATCTGGCAGATGAAACACAGCATAAAGGAGCACATTAATGGATATCAGTTTGTTTTATTTCCTGTTATTGGGTTTTGCCATTCTGATGTATGTGTTGTTGGATGGCTTTGATTTAGGGATTGGCATTTTATATCCCTGGTTTAATTCAGATGCCGAACATGATCATTTGATGCGATCCATTTCGCACGTCTGGGATGGCAACGAAACCTGGCTGGTGTTTGGTGGTGTCATATTGTTTGGTGCCTTTCCGACGGCTTATGCCCAGTTATTGTCGACTTTATATCTGCCCATTATGTTGATGCTGATTGGCTTGATTTTCCGTGGTGTGGCTTTTGAATACCGCTTTAAGTCTCACAGCTCAAAAATCTGGTGGAGCCGCGCTTTTGCCATAGGCTCAACCCTGGCTGCTTTTTGTCAGGGCCTGATGCTGGGTGCTGTGGTGCAAGGCGTACCTTCAGATGCCATCCAGGGCAGCAGCCTGCAACTGGTCACGCCCTTTTCACTTTTTACCGCTGTCGCCGTAGTGGCAGGTTATGCCCTGCTCGGCTGTGCTTATCTGGTGATGAAAAGCCGCGGTGACATTCAGCACAAAGCGGCGCAGCGCGGGCGTGTGCTGGTCTGGGTGGTGATGCTGGCGATGGCGCTGGTCAGTCTCTTTACCGTACGGAGCGATGATTTAATCTGGCAACGCTGGTTTGGCGGCTGGCAAACCTTGTGGTTATTACCTTTGCCACTGCTGGCACTGGCAGCAGCCCGATTGTTGTATCGCGACCTTGGCCGGGTGCGTAAAAGCCATCACAACAAAGAGCAGGTGACAGAAAAACACGAGGATAGGCCCTTCTGGTTGGCAGTCAGTTTATTTGTGCTGGCTTTTGCCGGTTTGCTGGTCAGTTTATTTCCATATCTGCTGCCGCGTCAGCTGAGTTATCAACAAGCGGTAGCGCCTGAGCACAGTCTGTGGTTTATGCTGCCTGGCGTGCTGATTTTTGTGCCGCTTATTCTGGCGTACACCCTGTGGGGTTATCGCATTTTTGCCGGCAAAGTCGAAGATTTTGAGGAGGGTTATTGATGTTTGCCAACCACAACAGTGTTTGCGGGCAGAAATTTTTGGTCACTGGTCGCAATTTTTACCGCAGGCTCAATAAAAATTTAACGGCGACCCAATGGTTTTTGCTGTTATACCTTGTGGGTACAGGTTCTTTACTCATTGTTGTATTTTTACTGAAATTAGCGATGAAATTTATCTAAATCAGCGAAAATCACTGAGGCGGAATTTTGATTCCGCCTCAGCTTTTGTCAACTTTATTGACCTGGATCAGGCTTTTCCCGCTCTTCAGCCTTGACTTTATTTTCGACAACAGCCGGTTTTGGCGATTGCTATTTTAAATTAGCCGCTGCTATAGTCAGGTCATGGCAGTGTAGTACCGCCAATTTCCGGGATGTCAGGTTATGCGCTGGTTTCACCTATTTATCACTATCATTTATCTGAGCGTACTGTTTTCACCACCAGTGAAAGCGGTCACCGCCAGTCGTGTTGATGTGATAAGTGGCGGTATCGCCAGCCAGCAAGCCATTATGCCGTTGACCCAACATCTTGCATCAGGCCAGCATGAATTTAACGACAGCCCTGATGATCTGGCTTTGTGCGGCAAAACCAATCTGCATATTGTCAGCACCTGTCAAACAGTCCCTGTTTTTGTTGCAGCCGAAGCTCCTGTTGCCAGAGCAATTGCCGCTCAGCCACGCGCCCCACCATTCCATCACTGATTGTTCATTTTGTTGTTGTTTTAAATTTTGCCGCTGATGAACAGCGCAAAATCACCTATCAAATGAATTCACAATGACTGCCTCTGAGTCATTGTCTGTGAGGTATACCATGAGAACATTAACTGCTTACACGCTGGACCAGATTGACCACTTAGTACAACCTGCTGAATTTCAGGATGCCACCTTAAAATCTCCGGCTCTGAGTGTATTTACCGACTTCAGAACCAATAACCCTATGCTGCTGGATGAAAGCACGCCTGCTCTTGAAGCTGAAGAAATGATGCGCAACGAACACAGCCAGCTGAAACTGGTGGTGGATGCCAGCCGCGAAATGGTTGGGGTGTTAAGTAACGACAGATTCAGCAGCCAGCATCTGATGCGGTTGGTGAATAAAGACGTGAAAGCCAAAGACTTAAAAGTGAAAGACGTGATGCACCCAAGAGCCGAAGTGATGGGTTTGTCTTATCAGCAGCTGCAACACTGCACTGTCGGTGACGTGCTGAACACCTTGCAAAAAGCCGGTGAACCTTATGCCGTGGTTGTCGACCATGAACAACATCAAATCCGCGGTATTATTTCCGCCCGCGATATCACGGCCAGATTACATATAGCCCCGGTGCAAATTGAAAAAACACCCACTTTGCTGAATGTGCTGGAGCTGGAAAGCGCCTGATACCACATTGACAACCCGCACAAAAAAACCGGCTATTGCCGGTTTTTTTTATTCACCTAAAGCGCTTGATTGTAACGCGGTGATTCTGCCCCTCTGCTTTGTCACGCTGTTTTTATCCGGCGTTTATCCGCCATAGTCATCCTGCATCCGGTACATTAAATCGGTCAGATACTGCACGCCATTTTCTGCAGAAAGTGCCGACAGCGGTGTTTGCCCCATGGTATAGGCATTGGTACTGGTCAGCCACTGCGCAAACAGCTGATCCGATCCAAAATACGCCAGTCCTTGTTGGTAAAACTGCTCCGCTTGTTGCGGGTCAATTGCATGTGAACGAATAAGCCGAAGTGCGTTTTCAGAAACCGTAGCCATAGCATCACCTCCGTCGGCATTGGGTTTTAACTATAGTCAAGGATAAAGCGCCGGGCTTGATTTAGATCAGTAAAGTGCCCTGCTGTTGCAAAGCAGGCTTTACATGTGGCAAAGCCAAAAAGAAAAAGGTGGATAAACCACCTTTATTTCCGAAACTTAAGACGCGGCTATAAAAACCGCGTCCTGTAATGGCAACAGAATTATTTTGCCGCAGGTAAAGCAGTAACACCCATATTAAACAGGGTAAAACCAAAAGCATCAGCGGCCTGTTCAATGGTTTTAGACACTGGCGTGCCTGCACCATGACCGGCATTGGTTTCAATACGGATCAGCTGTGGGTTGTTGCCCCCGGCTTTGGCCTGCAGCTCAGCCGCAAACTTAAAGCTGTGCGCCGGTACTACACGGTCGTCATGGTCGCCTGTGGTGACCATAGTGGCCGGATAAGCCACACCTGCTTTGACGTTATGCACAGGTGAATAACCTTTCAGGTATTCAAACATCTCTTTGGACTGTTCAGCAGTACCATAGTCATAAGCCCAGCCAGCGCCCGCCGTGAAGGTGTGGTAACGCAGCATATCCAATACACCCACTGCCGGTAATGCCACTTTCATTAAGTCAGGACGTTGTGTCATCACTGCGCCCACCAACAAACCACCGTTTGAACCACCACTAATGGCTAACTTGTTGTTTGACGTGTATTTATTGGCAATCAGGTATTCACCGGCCGCAATAAAATCATCAAACACATTTTGTTTTTTCAACTGGATACCGGCGTTGTGCCATTCTTTGCCGTATTCACCACCACCGCGCAGGTTAGGCACTGCATAAATGCCGCCCATTTCCATCCACACCAGGTTCGACACACTGAATCTTGGCGTCAGGCTAACGTTAAAACCGCCGTAACCGTACAACATGGTTGGATTGGTACCGTCCAGTTGTAAACCTTTTTTATGGGTGATAATCATCGGCACCTTAGTACCGTCTTTGCTGGTGTAAAACACCTGCCTGGACTCATAATCGTCACTGTTAAACTTCACTGCAGGTTTAAAATACACCGCAGATTCACCGGTTTTTGGGTTATAGCTGTAGCTGGTACCCGGCGTACTGTAGTTGGTGAAGCTGTAATACAACACTTCATCTTTGGTTTTACCATTAAAACCACCGACTGAGCCCACGCCCGGCAGCTGAATATCCCGCACCAGTTTGCCGTCTAAGTCGTATTGCTGCACTTTAGAAACAGCATCCACCATATAGTTGGCAAAAAGTGCGCCGGCGCCTTTGCTGACACTCAGTACATTTTTGCTTTCAGGAATAATATCAACCCACTGATCCTGTGAAGGTTTAGTGGCATCAATCATAATGAGGCGATTGTTTGGTGCTTTAAAGTTGGTCTCAAAATACAGCTTGTCACCGACACTGGTCACCAGCTGATAGTCTGAACTGCCTTCAGCATCTAAGGTAATAAAAGTGCTGTCGGCTTTGGTTAAGTCTTTAATAAACAGTTTGTTACCAGAAGTAGCATTGGCTGCAGTGACCACCAGATATTTACCGTCATCTGTCACCTGAGCACCCACATAACGGTGTTTTTCCGCTTCGGTGGCACCAAACAGCACCTGATCATCTTTTTGCGCTGTGCCTAACTTGTGGTAATACAGCTTGTGCTGATCGGTTTTGGCCGACAGTTCGCTACCTTCTGGTTTGTCATAACTGGAATAGAAGAAACCTTCGTTGCCTTTCCAGGCAATACCGGAGAATTTGACATCCACCAGCTCTGTTTCCAGCTGCTCTTTAGTTTCGGCGTTAATAATCCGGATTTTGCGCCAGTCGCTGCCGCCTTCAGAAATCGCATAAGCCGCCAGGCTACCGTCTTCGGTAAACTGTAAGTCAGCCAGTGAAGTGGTACCGTCAGCTGAAAAGGTATTAGGGTCGAGGAACACTTCAGGCTCGGCGCCTTCTTTCTGCCGGTAAATTACCGACTGATTTTGCAGGCCGTCATTTTTGGAAAAATAGTTATAGGCACCCTCTTTACTTGGTGTGCCGATTTTTTCGTAGTTCCAAAGCTCAGTCAGACGCTGTTTAATTTGTTCGCGGTAGCTGATTTGCGCCAGGTAATCAAAAGTGACTTTGTTTTGTGCTTTCACCCATTCGCCGGTTTCAGCACTGCGATCATCTTCCAGCCAGCGGTAAGGGTCGGCCACCTGAGTTTCAAAATAGCTGTCGACCACATCACCTTGTTTGGTCGGTGCATACTGCAGTTTGGCAACAGGAGCGGCAGGGGTTTCAACAGCACTTTCCGGGCTGGTTTGAGCAGTTTCAGGTTTTGGGCCACAGGCAGCTAATAACGCCAGTGACAGCGCACTTACAGCAAAATACTTCATCAGGTTCTCCGGTTTTTTTAGAGTAGGAACCGGAGCATAACAAAATTGCAACCACAGACCAAACATTGCGATTGGCAGCCTGAAAATCAGGTTTAATGCCAATCGCAACGGTATTTTTCTCAGGATGGAAATATTTTTAAGTCGGTATTAAAACCAAACAATTTGCCGGACCAGATAAACACCTGCCACACCAGCACCCCAAAGGGGATATAACCAAAATAACCCAGCAGCGGCATTTCAGAAAACAAGTGGATCACATCTACATAAGGAATGTTGTAGACCCAGAAATTCGGATTGGTCACCGGCTGTTGTACAAAATAATTGCTGCCGTGGTTCCAGAATTCCCAGAACAGACCATTGATTAAAGACGCCATGCCGATTAATAAACCTGCACTCCAGTCGCCTTGTTTGATGTCGGTAAAAGGATTCCAGATGCCAAGTTTTAATAAGATGCCGGTCATCACGGCGAAAGGCCCAATCCACACCACCCAAAACAGCGGGTAAGGCAACAGCACCATCAGGCCAATCAGTAAAGCGCCAATGCCAATCAGCCAGTTGCCGTTTAAATTAAGCGCCGGGCCATTTTTATAACGCGCCACCAGTTTGGGGAAAGTATTTAACAGGCAATACCATTCCAGGATAACCGGCGTTACAGTGCTGTAGGTCAGCAAAAATTCCATCACCAGCACAGTATGAGACCAGGGCGCAGCTGACGAATCCGGGTAATACCAGTTGGCGAGGACAAAATAATCATAATATTCAAAATAAGCCCAGCCGACGATGGACACGAGTGCTGCCAGCAACACCAAGCCGGGCTGACGTGAACACATGGAGGCACCGTTATTACGGTGATACACCACACCATCGAGCAGCAGAATAAAACCCCACCACAGCGGGGTAAAAGCCCAGTACACCAGATCACCAAAGGCGGTGGAATGGCTCCACATCAGCGCCCAGAAAAACAATGTGACCACAGTGCCGAGGTAAAACCACCATGGCAAAGGTTTTTTTGCCGCAGCAGGTTTGGAGGCGGCGCCTTTAAATCCCATCAGCTTTGGCAAAAACATCATGCAGCTGATCCAGACAGCACCCACAGCCACAGCGATAAAATACCAAAGGTTAAAACCAGGCGCCTGTGCCACAAGCTGCGGCGGAAACTCGCCAAAACCAGGCGGTAAATGGGTTGGATACACAAACCAAGACACCAGCAGTGGCAACACTAAGGTTGCCAGCACCGGCCACAGCAGTTGAAAGCGCATAGGTCATTCCTTGTTATGGTTATTAAAGCTTCCGTGAACTGCGCTGCAGTTAAAACTGGTAAGTAACCCCCAGTCCCAGTTGCCGGGCTTCACCACGCAATTCAGTGACTGCTGCCAAAGCAGCAATAGAATCAAATCTAAGCTCGGTATATTCTTTGTTCAACAGGTTTTTGCCAAAGAATGACAACTCCAGTTCCGGCATCGGCTGATAAGACAATCTGCTGTGCCACAGCGTGTAACCCTGTTGTTGGGTATAGGGATTTTCATACTGGTCAAAATAAAAATCAGACAAATAAACAAATCCAAGCTGGAACTGCAGGTCGTGCAACACACCGGAGAAGTCATAACTGAATTGACCACTGGCCATCCATTCTGAGGTAAAAGGCAGACGGTTTTCCGGCACCAGCACAGCTTCGGTCTGATATTTGCCCAGCTTGGCTTTGGGCAGATGGCCTAAGGTCAGCTCCAGTTGCATGGCCGGGTCAATACGCCAGTTCAGCTCAGCTTCCAGGCCGTATATCTGTGAATCACCGGCATTTTTCAACACATGATAAGGCGCAGGCCCTGAGGTTTGATTCACAAAAACCTGCTGGTCCTGATAGTCATAATAAAAGGCAGCCCAGTCAAAACTGAGGCCGGCCTGAGCAGACTGCCAGTGACCGCCAATTTCCCAGGCATTGAGCCTTTCCGGCGCATAAGCTGAGTCTGCTGCCTGTGCCGCGCTGGTGGCATAACCGCCGTTATAACCACCGGCTTTAAAACCACGCGACAGGCTGTAATACAAACTGTGATTGTCACTGAGCTTTTGCAGCAGCGCTACTTTACCCGACCATTCGTTGTCTTTGACTTCACCGGTCAAATCCCAAAACGCCGGAATAAACACCGGCACCAAAGCTAAATCAGCTTTTGCCTGGTACTGGTTTTCTTCGCGGGTGTAGCGCCCGCCCAGCAGCACACTGAAGCTGTTGTTCAGGCTTTGTTCCCACTGGCTGTACGCCGACCAGGAACTGTTATCGAGCTTGTTATGGTAAAAAAACTGCGCCGGTACCCCGGAAAGGGCTTCAATAGCGCGGAAATCACGGAACAAATCCAAATCGTTGTTCTGCATTAAAGACTCATCAAGATAAAACAGCCCTGAAGTCCAGAAACTACCATCCCCTTCAACCGCCAGACTGAGCTCCTGCGAAAAAAACTCATTGTCGGAGTCAAAGCTGCCTTCAATAAAATTGCCCGGGCCGTCTGAATCAAAAGAATGGAAACGGTCCAGACTTTTATGCGCAGTCACAGATTTCAGCTGATAACCAGGCGCAAGTTCAGCCGTTAACTTCAGACTGGCACCATAACTTTCGGTATCGTGTTTTTTATCAAAGGTATCCGCAACTGTCTGCCAATAATCGTCGCTGGGCACTGCGTAGCCAAAAGCATCAACACAACGTCTGCTGCCAACATCGGCCAAAGCACAAAGGCTGCCACTGCCGTCATTTTTTAAAATACCGGCACTGTAAATAGGTTTGGGAGCACCCTGAATATTTTCACTGTGCAGTTTCAGGTTCAGACTAAAGTGCTCAAAATCACTCTGGATAATCAGCCGGGCATTGTTATGGCGCATGCCTCCGTCCTGCCCCAATGGAAACAGGTTCTGCATACTGTATTGATAATCCTGATGATTGACGGCCAAACGTGCCGAAGTTTGTTCACCCAAAGGGGCATTCACCGCTGCAGTCAGCTGCCGGCTATGATGTTCAGCGACATCCACACTGACATAACCACCAAACTCAGCTTCCGGCTGGCGTGACATCAGCAATATAGCGCCGCCTGTGGTGTTGCGGCCAAATAAAGTGCCTTGTGGACCGCGCAGCACATCGACCTGCTGCAAATCAAACAGGCTGCTGCTTAAAAAGTTGGCGCCGCCACTGACCACATCATCGCTATAAATAGAAATAGGCGACACAGTGGAAGTGTTGTAGTCAAACATCCCTACACCGCGGATATTAAAAGAAGGGGTGGTGCCTTCGCCAGCCACATTAGATGCCACTAGATTAGGCGCCAAACCAGATAAGGCTGTGCTGCTCTGAATACGGCGCTGCGCCAGGGCTTCACCATCCAGACTGGTGACAGCCACACTGACTTCAGTTTTGTCCTGAGCACGGCGCTGAGCATAAACGGTGATCACTTCCAGCTCATCAGTTTTTACTGTGGTATCTGAAAGCACGGCAGTATTTTCAGCTGCAGTTGCTGAGAACAAAAAGAACATGGCGGGCGCCATGGTAAAGAGGCTCGGATTGGTCATTGCAAGTCCAAATTTATCAAACAAATTGGCGATCACTTGCCACTGAACACATCCGGCTGTGTACGGGAATTACGGAGAAATCAGCTGACATTGTAGTTGTCGTCGCGTCCAAGCGCAAAAATCGCAGTCATCTACCCCTAACAAGATGAAAATGCTGCAGACTTTCCCTTTATTCTTTCCGATTAAATGCATAAGCTGGAACTAATATCCGCCATTTCCCGCTTAAAAACGGAATTTTATTTATGTTGTCATTCAAACAGCTGCAGCAAGTTGTCGAATTAGCGCCTTTATCAGCTTATGCCAGACTATACAGTGCCAGATTAAATCAACAAGAGGTACTGATCAAACAACTGGATAAAAACAGGCCACCGCTGTCGCTGCAATTGCAGCAGTTTCCGTCTGCCTTACCACAGCCGCTGCAACAAAGCTCAGACAACCAGGCCGATTATTTCTGTTATGCCAAAGCGGATTTACCCTTTCATTTTGACCAACTCTGTCAGCAACTGCCGCAGGGCGATTTAGTCGCGCAGCTGCAACTGATGTTACAACTGGCACGGTTGCTGGCCAGATTTCACCAGCATCAGCTGGTGATAGGCGCCTTAAGACCCAATGCCATTTATCAAAAAGCCAGCGACAAAGAGCTGGTGCTGCTTGATACCAGCCAGATTGCAGCCATTAAATCAGTGCAGGGGCTGCGCCTGCATAGCCAAAGTGATCTCAATATGCTGCGCACTCTGGCGCCTGAAGCGACAGGCCGGGTCAATGCCGCTTTGGATCAGCGCACCGATTTATACAGTCTGGGCGTGCTGTTTTACCGTATTCTTGCCGGCGTTTATCCTTTTGCCCAGCAACAACCACTGGAATTAGTTTACGCCCATATAGCTCTGCCGCCGGCGCCTTTAACCACAGTGCCAGCCAGTCTGGCCGCACTGGTGCAGACCTTATTACAGAAAAATCCAAATCAGCGCTACAGCCATATTAATGGTGTATTACATGATCTGGCGCTGATGCTGCAACAGTGGCAGCAGCTGCAGCAGATTGAATTGCCGGCTTTGTCATTGCGGCTTGGTCATCAGCTGCTGCAGTTTTCCGGTCAGTTATATGGCCGTGAACAACAGCAGGCGCAATTATCAGAATGGTACCGCACTGTACGTCAGCAGGGGCAAAACCAGCTGGTGCTGATTGAAGGTTCGTCCGGGGTGGGTAAAAGCACGCTGACAGAACAGCTGTATCGCCAGACGTTAGCCGAAAGGCCGCATTTTTGCCGTGGTAAGTTTGACCAGTATCAGCGCAACCAGTTATACAGTGCCTTACAACAAATTCTGACTGAGCTGGCCGAACAACTGCTGCAGGAGCCAGAGCAACAACTGCGCCACTGGCAGCAGGAATTACAACAGGCAGTTGGTAACGACGCAGCACTGTTATTAAGTCTGGTGCCGGCGCTGCAACCTATATTGCCCGACAGTTCTCAACCTTTGCTCACAGCCAAAACCGGCAGCGACCACAACTTTGACCAGTTATTGCTGCAATTCTTCCGCGTGGTCGCCCGCTTAAGTGCACAGGAACAAAGGCCTCTGGTGCTGCTGCTGGACGATTTACAATGGGCTGACCTGTCCAGCTTGCGTTTATTACACAGCCTGATGACGGATGATCAGATCAAAGGGGTGATGCTGATTTTGTCGTATCGCGACAATGAAATGGACGCAGTGCATCCGGTACGGCATTTATTAAACCAGCTGCAACAAGCCGGGGTGCAGCCGCAACAGCTGCAGCTGGATTCACTGGATTTAGCCGCAGTCACAGCCTTATTAGCCGACACTTTGCAACAACCGGCTGTGCAGGTCAGCGACTTTGCCACCTTATTAATCAGTAAAACCAGCGGTAATCCGTTTTTTGTCCGGCAGTTTTTATTAACTTTACAGCAGGAGCAGTTGCTCCGTTGTGATGTCAACGGCAACTGGCATTGGGATCTGACCCAGATTGCCCAGCAGAATATTACCGATAACCTGGTCGAACTGACAGCGCAACGTTTTGAAAAATTATCCCCCCAGGCCCGGCAGCTGCTGAAAGTTGCGGCCTTGTTGGGTGAAAAAGCCGACACCGCGTTATTAGCCGCAGTGCTCAGGCATAATTACGACCAGCTGGAACCTTTGATTGCCGAAGTGGTTGAAGCCGGCATTATGACAGCCTACCGCAATAACAGCGGCCATATTGGTATGTTGCGTTTTGTCCATGACAGATTGCAGCAAGCCGCTTTTGCCACAGCAGACGCCGATGCCAGCGAACTACACTTTGCCATCGCCACTTATTATCTGGCACAGAGCGAACCCACCCGGCAGCTGTTTGCTTTTATCGACCATCTGAATGCCGCCACAGAAAAAGCTGTCGCGCATTTTGGTGCCGAACAGGTCGCCAGACTGAATTTACAGGCCGGCCAACAAGCGCAGGCCAGCAACGCCTGGCATGACGCCAGCGGTTATTATCAACACGCCGCAGATTTATGCCCAGCCTCAGAAGAAGGCTTAAAGTTTGCAGCTGAACTGGGCCTGGCCAGCTGTCAGTATCTGACACAGCAATATGAAGAAGCCGGGCTGCGTTGTCAGCGACTGGCTGAGCAGGCCAGCAACACCTTAAGCCGGATGCAGGTGGCAAAATTACAAATTTTATTGTTGTTTGCCCGCAATGACTTTGTCGCCGCTTTTAGTCTTGCTGAATCTGTGCTGCTGCCGCTTGGCATTGACTTAAGCCAACGTGACGATATTGCCGACCGTTATCTGCAGCTGGAACAACTGTACGATAAAAACCACATCGCTGATTTATACCAGCGCCCTGCCCTGACTGCACCAGAGCAGCTGCTGGCACTGGAAATTCTGAACTCATTATTAAGTGTGGCTTACATTGTCAGCCCCCTGCATTATCTGGCCGTCAGTTATGCCATGGTCAGTCTGGCCATTTCCAAGGGGCACTGCGCCACTGCCAGTAAAGCCTATTCTACTTATGCGCAGAACCTGAGCGGAGCTTTTGACCAGTATAAAGAAGCGCTGGATTTTGCCGATCTGGCGCTTGCCATCAATCAGCAATATCAGGGCAAATTTGCCCCTGAACTGAACTTTCAGCGCGCCGCCACTGTATTGCCGTGGAATGCGCCACTGGCCGACAGTTTAACTTCGCTGGAGCAAAACATTTTTGTGGCTCTGCAACACAGCAATGTGGAATACGCAGTGCATTCGGCGCTGTTTTTCAGTTTTTATCAGGTATTAAGCGGCGCACCTTTGTCTGAGGTGTCAGCCAACCTGGCTAAATACCGCCAGTTTATCGCCGACAAACGTTTTGCCTACAACCTGCAATTTATCCGCTTATGGCAGCAGTATGTGCATAATTTACAGAAAAATGACGGCATATTACTGCAACTTTCCGGCGAAGCTTTTGACGAGGATCTGGAGGTTCCGCTGCTGGAACAAAGCCAGAACGTCACCATTTTATTTTGTTATCACAGTATCAAGCTGATGCTGGCTTATCTGGCTGGTGATGACCAAAGCGCCATTCGCCATTATCAGGCTGCCTTGCCACTGGTGGGCGTGGCCATGTCCTTGTACCATCAGACCGAGTTTTATTTTTTTGCCGCCCTGCTTGCAACCCGTTTATGCAAACAAAACAGCGAACTTGCCACAGAATGGCGGCCACTGGCCGAACAATACCTGGCCTTGCTGCAAAAATGGTCGGTGCGTGCCGGTGCCAACCACCGGCATAAAGTCGCGTTATTAATGGCGGAAATGCATGCCATCGACAAAGAAGCCAACGCCTGGCAAGCCTATGACAGAGCGATTGAACTGGCGCAACAAAGTGGTTTTAACCAACATCTGGCGATCAGTCTGGAGCTGGCCGCCAGCTACTGGCAATCACAGGATAAAGCCGATTTTGCCGTGCTGTATCAGCAAAAAGCCCAGCAAAGTTACCAGCAGTGGCAGGCGCACAATAAAGTTGCACTGATGCAGCAGCAACAACCTCAACTGCAACAACAAAAACCACAGAACCAGCTATTGGATATGGCCTCGGTGCTCAAAGCGGCCGAAACCCTGAGCGGCCAGATTGACCTGGCAGCATTCTTACAGCAAATGATTGATTTAATAGTGGAAAATGCCGGCGCTCAAGCTGGTCATTTGTTATTGCTGGATGATGATCAGCAGCTGCAGCCTAAAGCCTGCTCGCCGCAAAGTGCTGCCGGCCGCGTCTTGTCGGGTCAACTACAGGCACTGGTATGCCGCAGTTTGCAGCCACGGCTGATCAACGACACCAGCACCGCCAGCCATTTATTACAGGATTTAATCAGCAGTTCCGCACAACAAGCCCTGCCGGCTGCCATTTTATGTATTCCGGTGATCGTCAGCGGCCAGCTCTATGGTTTGTTATATCTGGAACATTTTGAATTAACCGGAGCCTTTACCGAACAACGCATTAATTTATTGCAGTTGCTGGCCAATCAAACCGCCATTCTGTTTGAAAATACCAGGCTGTACCATCAGGTGGTGGCAGCGAATAAAAATCTGGAACAAAAAGTGTGGGAACGCACCCAGGAACTGGCGTCAGCCAAAATCCGCGCTGAAGATGCCACAGCGGCCAACTCTTCGTTCCTGGCCAGAATGAGCCATGAGATCCGCACCCCAATCAACGCCGTCATTGGTTTAAGCCGGCTGGCCAGCAAAACCGATTTAGATGCCGAACAGCAGGACTATATCAGCAAAATTCAGGAATCCGGTGAGGTACTGCTGAGCCTGGTCAATGACATCCTGGATTTCTCCAAAATTGAAGCGGGCAAACTGGAACTGGAACAAACCCGTTTTGCACTGGAAAAAGTGGTACGCCGTGCGGTGAATTTAAATGCACTTAAAGCACACGCCAAAGGGCTGGAGCTGGTGTGTAACATAGACCCGCAAATTCCGCCGGCTTTATTGGGCGACCCGCTGCGTATCCAGCAGGTGCTGGTGAACTTAATCAGTAATGCGGTGAAATTCAGCGACAAAGGCGCTATTGGCATTCAATTGCAGTTGTTGTCGACAGAAGGCGATCAGCTGAAAATTCAGGGTTCTGTCAGCGACAACGGCATTGGTATTTCGCCGGAACAGCAACAAAGTCTGTTCCAGTCTTTCAGTCAGGCTGATGGTTCCATTACCCGCAAATATGGCGGATCTGGCCTTGGGCTCGCTATCTGTAAACAGCTCTGTGAGCTGATGCAGGGGGACATCTGGCTGGAAAGTGAAACCGATGTTGGCAGTACTTTTTATTTTAATATGATGCTTGGCAAAGCGCCGGCACTGCCAACCAGCAACCAGCACAACCTGCCACTGGATTTTGGCAAACTCAGAGCGCTGGTGGTGGACGATATCAGCCTGGCGCGCACTGTGCTGCTTAGCCTGTTATCTGAACTTGGTATCAAAGCCGATGAAACCGACAATGGTTATCAGGCGATTGAACTGGTGCAGCAGGCACGAAAACAAAACCGGCCTTATGATTTTGTGCTGATGGACTGGCGTATGCCGGGGCTGGATGGCATTGAAACCTCACGCCGTATTCAGCAACTGGACAACGCGCCGCATATTCTGATGGTGTCGGCTTATGACAAAGAGCAGGCCAAAGCCAACTTACAGGGCGTGAAAATTCACCAGTTTATTGAAAAGCCGGTGAATCATTCGATTTTGCTTGATGCCATTTACAATATGCAGCAACAACAACCTGTGATGCGCCGCCCTGTGGCGCCGGACAGCCAGATCCCGAATTTATCGCCTTACCGTATTTTGCTGGTGGAAGATCATCCAATTAACCGTCAGGTCGCTTTGGGTTTACTCAAAGACAGCAAAGTGCAGGTGGATATTGCCGAAAATGGCGTATTAGCTATCCGCCGTTTACAACAGCAAAAATACGATCTGGTGTTGATGGATATTCAGATGCCGGAAATGGATGGACTGACTGCGACGCGGCAAATCCGTCAGCAACTGCTGCTGACCGAGCTTCCTATTATTGCCATGACCGCCCATGCCATGCAAAGTGACATCGCCCAGAGTAAAGTGGCGGGTATGAATGAACATTTAACCAAACCTATTGATCCTGAACAGCTATACCGCACCCTGCTCTGTTATCTGACACCGGTCAGTAACACGGCACAACAGGAAAATGAACTGACGCTCAGTGCTGAAGATCAACAATTATTGTATGCCCTGAGCGGCGTGGCTGAGCTCAACACAACGCAGGCGCAGAAAAATCTGGGTGGCAAAACCCAGTTGTATCTGAACCTGCTGCGGGATTTTGAACTGGAGCACAGGGATCAGGTTCAGCGACTGCAACAGCAGTATCAGCAGCAACAGTGGCAACAACTGCATCTGGATGTTCATTCACTGAAATCAACCAGCGCTTATATTGGGGCTTTTGCGCTGTCACAAAGCTGTCAGCAGGTAGAGACTATGCTGGTTACCGGCACTGTTGATGAACATGCCTTTGGGCAAATGCTGCAACAACTGGCACAACTGCAGCATCAGCTGAGCCAACTGATGCCGTCGCAAACAGAAAAAGCCGTGTTCAACGACCTGGATGCAGTGTTGCAGGCCTTATTGCCGCTATTGCGCGAATCTGATTTTGCCGCTGAAGAACTGGTACCGGCACTGCTGGAATTGGGCCGGCCTGATCCATGCTGGCCGCAACTTTGCCAGATTGCCGATGAAATCAGTGATGTCGAATATGAAAGAGCTGCAGTACACTGTCAGCAATTATTGCAGCAGCGGCAAAAAGCACAGCAGCGCATTTGACAAGCCAGGCTTTATTGCAAAAACTGAACTTTGTTCAATCGCCGACGCCTTGGGGCAACTGTTGGCGTAACGATTTGAAAATGCCGGAGTATTATGCGCACTAAGCCGCAAAAACAACGGGTTTTGATTGTGGATGACAAAAAGTCCAATCTCAAAATCCTCAGCGATATTCTGCGGGATGAAGTTGACGTCATTCTGGCTCAGGATGGTGAACAGGGGATCCGCAAGGCCGCTGAATACCAGCCTGATTTAATATTGCTGGATGTGGTGATGCCGGGTATCGACGGTTTTGAAGTGATCAGCCGGCTGAAACACGACGCCAATACCTGTGCCATTCCGGTCATTTTTATTACCTCACTGAACGATGTCAGCCATGAAGAACAGGGGCTGTTGCTGGGCGCCTGTGATTACATTAATAAACCCTTTCACGCCGCTATTGTGCTGGCGCGGATAAAACTGCATCTGCAGCTGGCCAGACAAAGGCTGCTGCTGGAACAACTGGCGAATATCGATCCGCTGACAACAGTGGCAAACCGCCGTAAATACGAAGAAATTCTGTCACAGGAATGGCGTGCTGCCAGTCGCAAACAAAGCCTGGTGTCGCTGGTGATGCTGGATGTCGACAATTTTAAACTTTATAACGATTTTTATGGCCATGCCGCCGGTGACCGCGTATTACAGGCCGTGGCCAAAACCCTGTCGGCTGAATTAAAACGTCCTTTTGATTTTATTGCCCGTTATGGTGGTGAAGAATTTGTCATTATCCTGCCGGAAACCCCACCCCAAGCCAGCTGGCAAATGATTGAAAACTGTCGGCAGGCCATTTATAACCTGCAAATTCCACATCAGCCCACTCAGGGTGTGCTGACCATCAGTGCCGGCGGCTGCACAGTGCGGGCTTCAGCCGCCGACTCTGCCGAGCAGGCTCTGAAACAGGCCGACGACATGTTGTATGAAGCCAAGAGGCAAGGAAAAAACCGGGTGTTGTGGAGTCAAGACCCGACACTGGAGGACTAGGGACAGTGAAGTCGGAGCGGGCCAGCTTACTGCTGGTAGATGATGAAAAAACCAATCTGAAGGTGCTGGCCGATTTATTGCGGCCAGACTACAGCATCAGACTGGCGCAAAGCGGCCAACAGGCGCTGGATAAATGCCTGGAGCAGGCGCCGGATCTGATCCTGATGGATGTGCTGATGCCAGGGCTGGATGGTTTTGATACCTTAAAAGCACTGCGTGCCAATACCCTGACCTGTCAAATTCCGGTGATTTTTATTACCGGTCTGCAATCAGCCGAAAATGAACAGCTCGGGCTGCAACTTGGCGCACAGGACTATATCCACAAGCCTTTTCACGCCGAAGTGGTGAAAGCCAGAGTCTCGACCCAACTCAGACTGGTACGTCAACGCCACGAACTGCAGCAACTGACCGCCCAATTGCTGCAGGCCAATGAAGCCAAAAGCCGTTTTCTGGCCACCATCAGCCATGAAATCCGCACGCCACTGGCCTCAGTCATTGGTTATGCCGAAGCTATTCTGGCCGGTGAATTTGACGAAGCCGACCAACAACAAGCCATTCAGACTATTTGCCGTAATGGCAAACATCTGCAGGCCTTATTAAACGACTTACTCGATTTATCAAAAATTTCCGCCAATAAACTGGATTTGGAAGTGCTGCCGGTCAATCTGTGCCAGCTGCTGTTAGATCTGGAGTTACTGGTGAAAGAACGGGCGCAGCAAAAAGGCCTGGAATTTTCCCTGCATTATCAGCTGCCTTTACCTTCGCAGCTGCAAACAGACCCAACCCGCCTCAAGCAGATTTTGCTGAATTTATGCAATAACGCCATCAAGTTTACCGAACAGGGTTTTGTGCGGATTGAGATCAGCCAAGCGCACAATCAGCTACTGTTTGCGGTACAAGACAGCGGCATCGGCATCAGCGAGGCACAACAACAACATTTATTTCAGGCTTTTAGTCAGGCCGATGTGTCAGTGCAACGTCAGTTTGGCGGCACTGGCCTTGGCCTGGTGATAGCCCGGCAGCTGTGTGAAAAAATGGGCGGTACTTTGTATTTACAAAGCGCCACCGAAGGCAGAGGTTGTTGTTTTGTCGCCAGCATTGAGCTGGTATCCGGGCCAAACAGCGTCTTGCTGCACAGCGAAGCAGAAATTGCACTGCAGCAACAACGTCAGGCGCCGGCGGCGTTGCCAAGACAACTGATGCAGGGCCGGGTGCTGCTGGCCGAAGATCAGACCGACACCCGGCAGTTATTACAACGGATGCTGCAACATGCCGGCATTGAAGTTCTTGCGGTAGAAAATGGTGAACAGCTGGTAGAAGCTGCACTGATGGAAGACTTTGATTTGGTGTTGTCTGACATTCAGATGCCCAAAATGGACGGTGTAGCGGCCATTAAACTGTTACGCGCGGCCGGTATCGACACGCCCTGTGTGGCATTGACCGCCAATACCATGACGCATGAGGTACAGAGTTATCTGGCGGCAGGTTTTGTCAGCCATCTGGCCAAACCGGTCGACAGATACAAATTTGCCGCTGTGCTGAATCACTTTTTAGCCGGACGCCATCATCAGCAACAATTACAACTGCCCGAAGCCGAACTGCGCGCCATGACAGACCGTTTTGTGCAGGCGCTGCCGGCGCAGATCACCGAACTCAGTCAACACTGCCAGCAAGCTGACTGGCCGGCGGCCCGTTATCAGGCCCATGCTATCAAAGGCACAGCCGCTTTGTTTGGGTTTACTGAACTAAGCCTGCTGGCGGCAGAGTTGGAACAACAACTGAAACAGCCATCTGGCAGCGCTCAGGTGCTGCAGCTATGCAAACAACTGCAGCAGCAAAGTGCTGTGCTGCACCATGAGGTTCAATAAAAGCGGTTGAATCAACCTTGTTTTGCTGTTGCGGCAAAAGGCCAGAAAGCCCATTGCCGCTGATTTGCCACTATCGCCAGTACAATCAGCACCATACCGCTGACTTGCAGCAACGACAACGCCACCTGGTAAAACCATAGATCAATCAGCACTGCCACCAGCGGATAAACAAAAGATAAAAACGCAATACTGCTGACCGGCAGGCGCTGAAAGGCGCTGTACATCAGGTTATACATCAGACCGGTATGCACCAGACCTAAAGTCAGCAAAGTCGCCGCTGAAGGCAGCGTCAGCTCGTTCAGACTGGCTTTTTCCAGCGGCAACATCAACAGCATTCCCAGCATCATCTGCAAACCGGCAATTTGCGCCGGTGGGATGCCACTGAGTTTGCGCGTGGTTAAAGTGGCCACCGCATATAAACAGGCCGCCAGAGCTGCCAGCCCTACCCCCAACCACAACTGCTGATGATTACCACCAAATTGCAGCCCTGTGGTCAGCGCCACACCACAAAACGCCAGCGCCAGCCAGGCCCAACGTGAGGCCGAAGGCGGTTGTCGCTGTAATAAAGCGGTGATCAATAACAGAAAAAAGGGTTGGGTGTGGTACACCAGAGTGGCAATTGAAATTGAACTTAAATGATAAGCACCAAATAAACAAAACCAGTTGGCCACCAAAGCCAGACCACCCAACAATAGATATCCCAGCTGTGCACGGTTTAACTGTTGCCAACCGCGCTGCCAGCTCAGATACAACAGCAAAGCTGCACCACCAATCAGGCAGCGGTAAAACACGACTGTGGCTGTATTCTGGCCACTTTCCACCACAAACCAGCCGATGGTGCCGGACAATAACATGGCCACCAGCATGCGCCACAGGCCTGGCCATTCCGGGTTTGTTGTTGCTGTTGTCATATCGGGTTCCGTTGTAAAAGCACCTTGCGCTATTGCAGGGCGCAAAGTGTTTTGGGTTTAGCCTTGTAACAGCGCAGATTTTGGCGCTGACGCTGCTTGAGTTTGTTGTTCAGCCCGCCAGTCCAGCAAAGCTCTGGCCACTACTGTGGCATGGTCAGCCTGCAGCAGCTTGTGCTGATGGGCAAAAGAAGCCGGCCATTGTTGCCACTGCCCACCACATCTGGCCACCAGATTGGCAAAATTCAGCCTGGCATCGGCCGCCAGATAATTCTGCCACAAGCCGGCGTACTGGCGCACCGCCCAGCCGTCGGGTTTGCGCCAGCTCACCGGATCTATAGTGATAAGTTGCTGTACCGGATGACCGGCAGCCACCACTGCAGCCGCTGTGCTGGCACCATAACTATGACCAATCAGCAACACTGGCTCTTGCTGGTGTTGTCTGAGCCAGCGAGCCAGGGCTGCGTATTCAAACCATTGAAAATAATGCTGATTTGGCCCAACAAATTGTCGTAATAACTGGGTGTATTTATCCAGCGCCCCACCCACCCAAACCACTTGTAGCTGGGGCTGAGTGTTATTTGCAGTCGTGTTGTTTGTTGTTGTCATTCAAAGTCAGCCAGCCGTTTTATTCTAAGACCCAGCCAAATTCGGCCAGAATAGCGCGGTGTTTTTCTTTGCCATACACCCGCTGCCAGGCCTGATGCAAACGCAACCTGAGTTCGGGTGACACACCGGCTTTGCTGGCAACGATATAAACAGGTGCTTTATGCAAACTCAGGCTCAGACGATACTGCGCCTGCAACTCCGGATACAGCTGACTCCATTCCAGATATTGGGTTTTATCTTCAATCATGCCAAGCACCCGGCCTTTTTTCAGCATATTCAGTTTTTGCGTCAGGCTGTTGGCATAAAGCAAATAAGGCTGATAACTTTTTTCATGGCGCAGCTGCTCAAAAGCCTCGCCATAATAAGCGTCGCGCAGCACGCCGATACTGCCGGGTAACAGATTGATATCACTGAGCTGATGCACCAGATGCAGGTAGTTTTTATGCAGTACCAGCACCGATTCTTCCATATAGTGCACACCGATAAAATCGGCATAGGCTGCTCTTTCTTTGGTGTACGACATGGTCAGCATCAGATCAATTTTGCCTTGCTGCAATAAAGTTAAAGAGCGTGGCCAGGGGCTGCCGACCACAGTCAGCTGGCAGCCCGCTTCATCTGTTAATAAATGTAATAATCTGGCGTGTAAGTCGTACCAGCGCGGCAGCTGCAAACCTTCGGCCTCAGTATCGGCTCTGGATTCATTCAGATGTGCCACCAAAGCACAGGACGGATCGGATGATGGTTTAGCCGGCAAGTCCTGCGCCGGCGGCGAAACTTCGACCGGCGTGCTGCTTTGCCGTTGTGGTATGTGCTGGGTTTGCTGCACCTGTCCGGCTGTACCTGCACTTTGCTGCGGCAAAGCCTGTAGCTGCGGGCTGACAAGCGCCAGCAGCATCAGCTTGAGCACACAAAAAGCGCCACAGCGCAGCGAGTCTTTTTTCATTCGTCCGAGGCCAAAGGTAATTCCAGATGGGCTTTTTCCAGCAAGTCCGCCGCCATTTCCGTTTTCACAGCCACCCCTAAATCTTTAAATTCAGCGGCTTGTTTAATTAAATTGCCTTTACCACTGTACAGCTGACTAAAGGCTTTGTCGTAACTTTCGCGGGCGCGGTCCAGCTGTTTGCCCACCCCTTGCATACTTTCCAGAAAACCGGTCAGTTTGGCGTAAAACTTTTCGGCGCGGCTCGCCAGTTCAGCACTGTGTTTGTTCTGATCTTCAAAACGCCACAGCTGGCGCACTATGTTCAGACTGGTCAGCAAGGTGGTGGGAGTTGCCACCAGCACATTGCGCTCCAGCGCTTGCTGATACAACAACGGCTGCTGTTTCAGCGCTTCGACGTATGCCGACTCGATTGGAATAAACATAAACACCACCTCAGGTGAATTCAGGCCACTGAGCTGATAATAATTGCGATCGGCCAGCTCCAGAATACGGTCCTGCACCGCCTGGCAATGCTGGCGCAGCGCCAGTTGCCGCTCGTCGTCCTGCTCCGCATTGACATAACGGGTATAAGCCGCCAACGAGGTTTTGGCATCAATCACCAGATGTTTTTGTTGTGGCAGATATACAACCACATCGGGCCGGCGCCGGCCTTCTTCTGTGTGAAAGCTCACTTCGCGCTGATAATCCACCCCGGCCCTTAAACCTGAGTTTTCCAGCACATTTTCCAGCATCAGCTCACCCCAGTTGCCCTGGGTCTTTTTTTGCCCCTGCAAGGCATTGGTTAAGCGGGCGGCCTGATCGGTAATGGCAAAATTCAGTTTTTGCAGGTTAATCAGCTCAGTTTTCAGTTCAGCCCGTTGTTTTAGCTCTTCAGTGTGAATGGACTCTACCTTGTCGCGAAAACCTTTCATATCGGCCTGCAGCGGCTGTAATAACTGCAGCAGGCTCTGGCTGCTTTGTTGCTTAAAGTCTTCACCCTTACGCTGCAAAATTTCGTTGGCCAGAAGTTCAAACTCTTGTTTTAACTGTGCTTTATTTTCCTGCAATAACGCCAGCTGGCTGTGAAAATGTTGCTGACGTTCCTGCAAGGTGACCGTCAGCCGGTCGTATTTTTCTTTGAGCTGCAGGTAATGTTGTTGTTGTTGCGCCTGTTGCTGTTGCAGCTCGCGATGTTGTTGTTGCTGCTGTTGCAGTTGACTCTGATTGGCTGTCAGCTCAGTGTGTAGCCGCATCATTTCCAGTGCCTGCTGCTGACGTTGCTGTAGCCAATACCAGCCGGTGAAAGCCCATAACAGCAGCAGACCCAGCGTCAGCAGCGGCCACACTTTGTCGGCGGCAAAAAACAAATCCATGCTAAGCTCCTGAGTTGTCACGTTTTTTAGAATAGTTGTGGCGGCAGATAACTGTATTACTATACAGCGCTTTTACTAAATCCACTACCCAAAGCCCGGCCTTGCAATTGTCTGGCTGACCCCATATAACAAGGTCAGATTATCAAGCTGCGCCCAGTGCGGCGCCTTATCCGGGATCATAAAATGACTGAACATTTTGACTACATCGCCATTGGTGGTGGCAGTGGCGGTATTGCCAGCGCCAACAGAGCGGCCAGCCATGGTAAAAAGTGCGCCATTATTGAAGCCAAAGCCCTTGGCGGCACCTGCGTGAATGTCGGTTGTGTGCCGAAAAAAGCCATGTGGTTTGCAGGCCAGGTGGCCGAAGCCTTTAAACTGGCGCCCGACTATGGTTTTGCCACCGACACTCCACCATTGGACTGGTCCAGATTAATTCAAAGCCGCGAAGCTTATATCAGCCGTATTCATGCCTCATACGACAGAGTACTTGCCAAAAATAATGTCACTGTGATCCAGGGATTTGGCCGTTTTGTCAGCGCCAATACCATAGAAGTAAACGGCAAACTGTACAGTGCAGATCACATTAGTATTGCTACAGGCGGTAAACCGAGCTGGCCCGATATTCCGGGCGCTGAATTAGGTATCGACAGTGATGGTTTTTTTGCCTTGCAACAACAACCCAAAAGAGTGGCCGTGGTGGGCGCCGGTTATATCGCAGTAGAAATTGCCGGTGTATTAAACGCCCTTGGCAGCCAGACCCATTTATTGGTGCGCCACGACAAAGCACTGCGGCATTTTGACGAGATGTTGTCGACCACCCTGAGCGAGCAAATGGCGCGCGATGGTGTCACTTTACACCCGCACACCCAGGTGCAGGCTGTGGTTAAAAATCCGGATGGCAGTTTAAGGCTCAGCCTGAACAATAACGGCACGCTCGAAGTGGACACTTTGATTTGGGCTATAGGCCGAAGCCCGGCCACAGAAAATTTAAATTTAGCCGCAGCGGGAGTGGCTCTGGATGCTCAGGGTTTTATTCAAACCGACAAATACCAGAACACCAATGTGCCCGGTATTTATGCCATAGGCGACAACACAGGCCGGCTGGCATTAACACCTGTTGCTGTAGCGGCGGGCAGACGTTTAGCAGAGCGGCTGTTTAACGGCAAAACCGATTTGCATCTGGATTACAACCTGGTACCGACAGTGGTGTTTTCACATCCGGCAATTGGCACCATTGGTCTGACTGAAAACGAAGCCAGAGCACAATTTGGCGACAGCATTAAAATCTATCAAAGTGAATTTACGGCGATGTACAGCGCCCTCACCTCACACCGCCAACCGACCCGGATGAAACTGATTTGTCAGGGTGCCAATGAAAAAATAGTGGGTTTACATGTGATAGGTTTTGGCGCCGACGAAATGCTGCAGGGTTTTGCCGTGGCCATTAAAATGGGCGCCACCAAAGCAGATTTTGATAACTGTGTGGCGATACATCCAACGTCGGCGGAAGAGTTTGTGACTATGCGCTAAATCTGGCACCAGATACAGCTTTGTCAGTGCCGCACCCTGTACCATGCTGTTCAGCTGGTCAGGGTGCGGCTCTCAAGGCTCAGTCTGCCCCTGCTCTTTATGTTGTTGTCCGGCACGGCGAAACATCATCGCAGCGCCCAGATACAACAACACAAAAAAACCATTGAGCAGAATCAGCTCGGCCGGGCCGCTGTGAGGTAAACCCAAACCGGTATAGACCGCCAGCAGTGCAATCAGCGCCTGCACCAGGGCTGCGCTGATTAAGGCCCACATCATGGCCTTTGACTGAAAACGTCCGCGCACCGCCACCACAACGGTCACGACCAGCACTGCGGCATAAAGCAGATTGGCGATATCACCATCAGCACCGATAATGCCAACCCCCAGGCTGAACCACACCAGCAAAAACAGCGTCAGCACTGTCAGGCTTATCGCCGCGCTATACCAGCCAAACTTTTTTAGTTCCATACTGAACTCCTTTGCTCAGAAACCCGGCAGCTGAGGTTACAACCCATACTGCCTTTGCAGCAGCATAAATGATCCGAAGCTTTCTGCACCAGTGTTTCAGCCAAGGGCTGCTGTGTTTCCGCCCAGAGCCGGCAATCTGGCTGGTGCCGCGCTAGCCTGTTCTAATAAAGGTAGCCAGGGCTCTGGCTGATGCAGCGCATAACCCTGGCCATAAGCCACACCCAGGCCTGCTAACAATGCACTAACCTCAGCGTCTGCGACAAATTCCGCTATGGTGGTTTTCCCAAGGCTCATGGCAATTTCCGCTATGGCTTTCACCATGGCATAGTCGGTGGCATCGCGCGCCATATTGCGGACAAAAGAGCCGTCAACTTTCACAAAATCCACCGCCATATTTTTCAGATAACTAAAAGATGACATACCAGCGCCAAAATCATCCAGTGCAAAACGACAGCCAATCTGTTTCAGTGCCTGAATAAAACGGCTGGCGCTGGCCATATTGGTGACAGCTGCGGTTTCGGTAATTTCAAAACAAATTTTGGCCGGAGCCACGCGACTGCTGGCAAAACGCTGCAATATATGGCTGAGGAACTGCTCATCACCTAAAGATAACCCGGATAAATTAATCGCCACTTTGTCCAGCTGCATTAAATGAGCAGAATGGGCTTCCAGACAATCCAGCACCTGGTTAAACACCCAGCGATCAATATGTTGCATCAGGCCAAACCTTTCGGCCAGCGGAATAAACACCGCAGGGCTCACCGCCTTGCCTTGTGGATCTTTGAGCCTTAACAACATTTCATAATGTGCACCGCCGCCCTGCGCCTGCAAAGGCACAATCCGCTGGTAATAGAGTTCAAACTGATGCTGATCAATGGCTTGCTGAATAAGGCTGACTAAATCCAGCTCATTCTGCCGATGGTTCAGCTCAGCCGCCCCAGTATTCACTATATGGTATCTGTTGCGCCCGGCCGTTTTGGCAAAATAACAGGCACTGTCGGCGGCCTTTAACACTTCCACTGTATTCAGCTGCTGGCCACACAATTCCAGCACCCCAATACTGGCCGCCACGGTAAAAATTTTCTGCTCCCAGCGAAAACGAAAAGCGCTGATGCGGCCAAACAACTGCTGCAACTTGACCGTTGCCTGCGCCAGCGTGGTTGCAGGGTAAATCAGACAAAATTCGTCACCGCCAATACGCGCCAGCACATCATTGCCGGTTAAATCTGTCGCCAGAATACTGGCGACATGGCGCAATAATTCATCACCGGCCAGATGGCCGCAGGAGTCGTTGACCAGCTTAAACTGGTCCATGTCGATATAACACAAAATGGCTTGTTGCCCCGCAGCCAGCAGTTGCTGCAGCTGCTGGTCAAAGGCGTAGCGGTTTAAAAGCCCGGTCAACTGGTCGTGGTCGGCCTGGTAGCGGATTTTTTGCTGTAACAACAACTCGCTGGTGACATCACGGCCTATCCCTTCAATCGCCAGCACCTTGCCTTGCTCATCCAGCACTGGCCTTTCGCGAAATTCAATCTGACGTTTGCTGCCATCTTTGGCTTTGTATTCAATCTGATAAGGCTGAGGTGCAATACCTTGCTGGTACTGGGCGCGGATTTGCGCCATCTGTGCCGGCTCACGCAGCACATAAGTTAAGTGGTTGGCGGCAAATTCAGCCGGGCTGTAACCGAGAATTTGCTGCACACTGTGGCTGATAAAATCCACAGCGCCGGCCTGATTCAGCCGGTAAATAAAATGACCATCAATACCTTCCACCAGCCGGCGGTATTTTTCTTCGTTGGCTTTGAGCTGCTGCTCATACATTTTGCTGTCAGACACATCACGCAGCGAAATCACCAGACCAGCCCCGGCTTTCACAATTTGCACCTGCAGCCAGGCTGGTGTTAATGCTGCAGAATCCACCGCCACTATGCCGTCAAAAGATTTATGTTGCTGATAAACCCTTAAACATAAAGGCCAGAAGGACGCGGCGCAGAGCGCATGACACAGTTGCTGCAAACTCAGCTGCTGCAACTGCTGATAACCAGGTTTAAATAAAGCCGCCACCTGTAAGTTGGCGTGTTGCAGTTCAAAGTCGCCGGACCTTCTGGGGTGCGGCACATAAAGCGCAATGGCATCAGGGGAGGCGTCGGCCGCGGCCAGAAACATTTGTTGTTGCAGCTGCAATTGCTGCTCACGGTATAACTTGCGAAACAACATGGCGCTGACCAACAAGGCCGACAATAAACCGGCCAGCAGCACCAGCAGCGCACTGTTTAAACCAGGCTGCTGTGCCTGAATCACAAACTGCCAGTCACGTCCGGCAAAACTCAGATGCTGACTGACCGCAGGGGCATTGGGGTCAATCTGACCATGCCGGAACAGCGCATGGGAGCCATCCTGCAGATAAAAACTTAAGTCGTCACTGGCCAGCGCGCCCACCAGCACCGTCAGAATTTGCTCAATATCAAAACTGGCGGCGACAAAACCTTTGGCGGGTTGCTTCGGATCTATAGCTTTGACCACCAGCGTAAAAGGCTGGCCCTGCTGCTGATAAAAGGCGGTATAAAAACCACCGGCAGCAGGCTCGGTTTGGTGAAAACCCAGGCTGGACAAGACCGCGCCCGTTAATTTTCCCCTTTCGCTGGCCACAATACTCCAGCGGATCTGCTGAGCGGCATCGAGCAACAACATGTCGTGTAAACCAGGCAACATTTTACTTAAGGTAGTGGCGCGCACGTTAAACCAGTCCACCGGATTGGCATGATGCACAGGCCAGTTTTGCAATAAGTCATCGACAGCCCTGAGCCGGTCGGCGGAAAACACTTCAAGGTTATTACTGATTTGCGATGCGATAACAGTGGCTTTGCCATGATTGGCGCGCTGTTCGATCAACCTGGTATAAGAAGCAAGCGCCATACTAAAAGCACTTAACAGCAGCAACAACAGCAAAGGCACTGAATAAATACGCCCTGACATAACCAACCACCTGGGATCCGGTAAGTGACAAGGTATGCCAGTTAGATGACAGATTTATGTCAATCAACTGTAAATGTCAGTTCACTTTACAGATCTTTATTGTGCCCAAACACCCGCCTTGTGGTGCATTTTCCTATTGTTCACAGCGCTTGAGCGCTGAAACAACTCAGCTTTCCCTGCATTTGTTATTGCAGCTCTGCCTGCAGTAGCGACACAAAATCCCGCCAACTTGAATCTTTTTCATCTGCGTCATCGAAAAAATTCATTTAAACATGGATGGCCAGCCATCCAAACATCTGTATACTTAGCCGTGTTCACTTTAGAGGTCCCTATTATGCCGTTAACGCTGCAACAGAAAATTTCCGATCCGAATCAGGGTGTTTATCTGATTGGCACCACGCCGCCTAAGGCCGGTACTGCCGATGACAAAACCCGCCGTATCGCTAAAAAGCTGTTAGCCCGGCTGAACGAAGTGGAATACGACGGTCTGGTGGTGTATGACATTCAGGATGAAAGCAGCAGAGTGGCCACAGAGCGGCCTTTTGCGTTTCACAGCACGCTGGACCCACGTGAGTACAGCTGCATTTTGCGTGAGCAGGCCAGACGGGATGTGATTACCTATAAAAGTGTGGCGCAGCGCGACGCCGCCGAATTTAATCAGTGGCTGAGCGACAGCAAACAGCAGTATCAACTGGATAATTTGGTGTTGGTGGGTAGCCCTTCTTCAAACGGCACTATTAAACTGAGCCTTACTGATGCTTACCAGCAGCTGGCCGAGCATCAGGCCGACTTTTTCCTCGGCGGTGTGGCCATTGCCGAGCGCCATGCCCAAAAAGGCAATGAACATGAAAGGTTGATCGAAAAAAGCGCCATGGGCTGCCAGTTTTTTATCTCCCAGGCGGTGTACAACGCCCAGGCCACTATTGACCTTATTATCAGTTATGCCCGCAGCTGCCGCCAGCAACAACTGACACCCCAACGTATTATTCTGACTTTTACCCCCTGTGGTGGTGAACAAACTTTGGAATTTATGCAGTGGCTGGGGATCTCTGTACCACAGGCCAGCAAATACCGCATTCTGGACGCGGCCAACCCTTTAAATGAGTCCATTAAAATTTGCCGTGACAACCTGCAACAAATTTTATTGCATTGTGCCGCACTGGATATTCCACTGGGGTTAAATGTGGAAAGCCTGACCAACCGCAAAGAGGAAATTGACGCTTCTATCCGCTTATTCCGTTTATTAAAAGCCACCATGGAACTGCACTTAGCGGAAAAACAGGTGGCCTAGCCGCCACCTCACCAATTTTTCCCTGGCCATCCCAAGCAACAACCTGGTGCTTCAGCTCTAAAACAGTGAATCAGGCTGACACTTTTTAAAATCACCACAAGTCCACCAAGTACATCACCACAATGGCAACTTATATTTGCCTGCCGCCAGCCCGCTTTTTGCCGGCCAATTGGTGTTATTGCCGCAACCATCAGCAGTTCACCCCCGGTTTTTTTCCTTACCCTACTGGTCAGACTCAGGCAAAGATGAAATAATGCGAATAATTCTCATATAGTTTTGCATTTGTAGACAAACCTGCTGCCGGAACTCAGATGTTCAGAAAATCTTTATCTCAGCTACTGATCATAACACTGGTATTGGCCGCTCATCTGCTTGGTCTGGGCCTGATGTTCAGTCAGGCAGAGACCAACCCGCCTACAGCCAAAGCAGCAGCTGTGATGGTGGCGGCCTTGTTACCACCGGCCAGTCAACCCAGGCCGTCGGCTCAGATCACTCCAGAGCCCAAAGCTGTGCCCAAGGCTGCACCGGTGCCTGCACCAAAAAAGATGCCCGCTAAAAAACCAGCAAAAGCTGTCACTAGAACCGCAGTCAAAACTCCAGCCACGTTATCAGCAAAACCACTGAAAACAGCGGCGCCTTCTGAGCGCGCCATCACCACTGCACTGCATCAAACTGCGGCCCCAAACACTGCTCAAAAACCTGCAAGCGATGCAATAGCGCCGCCAAGCGCTGACGCCAAAGCAGCGCAAAACCGCGCGCCGGCCTACCCAAGCTTATCCCGTAAGAAAAAAGAACAAGGCACAGTGCTGCTGAAACTCCTGGTTAAAGCAGACGGCAGTGTCGGCAGCATCAGTGTGCTGAAAAGCAGCGGTTTTAGCAGGTTAGATCAGGCGGCTCTGCAGGCTGTCAAACACTGGCGTTTTACCCCGGCAACCCAGCAGGGCAAAAACATCGATTATTGGTATGAAATGCCGATGACTTTTGCACTGAATAACTGATTTAAAAACAATTTTTACAATTTCAGCAGGCAAGCCCCTGCTTTAACAAGGAGAAAAGCTATGGCACCAAATCCTTATGGCATCGCCAGTATCTGGGCACAGGGTGACGCTGTGATCAAAGCAGTAGCGCTGATGTTACTGCTGATGTCCATCGCGTCCTGGTGTGTCATTTTAATCCGCGCCTGGCATTTGTGGCAGCTGCAAAAAGTAGCGCAGGCCAGCCGCGATTTCTGGCATGCGCAAAGTTTTGCCCAGGGGCAACATATTCTGGCTTCGGCCAATAGCCGCAGCGGCTGCCGTGCCAATCCGTTTCGTTATCTGGCTGATGAAGGTCAGGCGGCTTATGATCATCACAGCAGTCATCAGGACGATTTACACGGCAAACTGCCGTTATCCGACTGGCTCACGTCCAGCTTAAAAGGCGCCATTGATGAAAGTGCCGAACAAATGCAAAAAGGCCTGGCTATTCTGGCGTCTGTGGGTTCTACCGCACCTTTTATTGGTTTATTTGGCACTGTCTGGGGTATTTATCATGCGCTGGTGGGTATTGGCGCCAGCGGCCAGGCCAGTATCGACAAAGTGGCAGGCCCGGTGGGTGAAGCTTTGATCATGACAGCTTTTGGTCTGGCAGTGGCTATTCCGGCCGTACTGGCTTACAACGCACTGAGCCGCGGTAATAAAGGCATGATCAGTAAGCTCAACCGTTTTGCCTTTCAGCTGCATGCCTATTTTTTAACAGGCGCAGCGCCCAAATCGTCCCAGCAACACAGCGGCCAAAGTGGCCAGGTGCGGGCTTTTAAACAAGGCGCTTAATATGGCATTTGGTAGCGATTTTGAACAACAAGACGAGGTGATCAGCGAAATTAACATGACACCGCTGGTGGATGTGATGTTGGTGCTGCTGATTATTTTTATCATCACAGTGCCGGTACTGACCCATTCAGTGCAGGTGGAGCTGCCGCGCGCCAGCAACAGCCCGCAGCAGGACAAACCCAGCACCATCATATTGTCGGTGAATGCCAAAGGGGAAGTGTTCTGGAACGATCAGCAGGTGACCGCCACTGAACTTGAGGCCAAACTGGCGGTCGCCGCCTCAGCCAAACCCCAGCCCGATATTCAGCTGCGCGGCGACAAAACAGTGGCTTATGAACATGTGGTCAAAACCATGGCGGCAGTACAAAACGCTGGTTTATTAAAGCTGGGTTTTGTGACAGACCCCTCTGCCTGATGCCGCTGACTGCTCCTGTTGCCTGAGTGCGGCTGTTGCCAGGCCTTATTCAACTACACAGGCTGTTACAGATTTATGCTGTATGGATCAATAAATTGCGATAATCTCAGTTTTTGTGCTGATGCATATGAGGAGAACAGGCATGGCAGAACAAGGTTCAGGCGGTAACGTAATAGCCGCTTTATGCAGCTTTTTTATTCCGGGTTTAGGCCAGCTGGTGCAAGGCCGTTTATTCGCCGCCATTTTATTTTTTGTGGTTTGTGGTGTGGGTTATTTTTTATGGGTGTTAATAGTGCCGGTGATTATTGCCGCTTTAGTGCATTTATGGGCCATTATTGACGCTGCCACTTTTACCACCAGACGCCGGTTTTAGTCGCCGTTCACTGTAACGGCCAAAACAACAGCGGTAAAATAACAAAGGCGCTATCAAAGCGCCTTTTGTTTAGTCTGTCCGTCGGTGAAAACACCGCCAAACCCAGCTTAAACTTTTTTTACAAACTCAGATTTGAGTTTCATCGCGCCAAAACCATCAATTTTACAGTCAATATCGTGGTCACCTTCAACCAGCCGGATGGCTTTGACTTTAGTGCCAATTTTGACCACCAAAGACGAGCCTTTTACTTTTAAGTCTTTGATCACAGTCACAGTATCACCGTCCTGCAATAGATTGCCGGCAGCATCACGCACCACTTTGGCGCTGTCAGCTGTATCAGCTGCTGCGCCGGGTTGCCATTCGTGACCACATTCAGGGCATATCAGCTGGTTACCGTCTTCATAAGCATAAACAGAATTACATTGTGGACAGGGTGGTAATTGGCTCATGGTGGCTCCTGTGGCTTATACCCTTAGAAAAAGTGCGGCATTATACAGTTTTTTGGCAAAATTACCCGCGGTTTCTGCACA
>FWPV01002634.1_pt1 | contig 43238 bp, 47 predicted proteins | sample 2228371 | NCBI WGS metagenome assembly FWPV01 (sample SAMEA103939776, study PRJEB20133) | metagenome
CTTCATGTCGATAATATCAATGAGTTGTAAACTGAAATCGGTAGTAAAACAGTGCTTTTTCGAAAAACTTTTCTTTTCTTAATCTCTATTTGGGCAACAGCCCGTAAAGACCTGACCCCCATAACTTACCTAATGTCTGTGTCCCTCAATAACACCCCTTTTGAGATTACAAAACAGTTCGTCTTTTCCGCAATGATTGCATTCAAGCTGGATCACAGTGTGTCTTATACCGCAATGGTGTAGTATATGTTCCACCTCTTTTCTTATGTTGTCTGCCTCTGATACATAGGTGTCCCCAATCTTTACGTGTGCAGAAAAGGCTGGAATGCCATGCCCTATTGACCACAGGTGGATATCATGAATATCCAGTACACCGTTTATCTGGCTTATTTTTCCTTTGAGCTGTTCAACATCAATATGTAACGGTGAAAGTTCAAGAAATATTCTCAAGGCTTCTTTTGTAACATTGAAACCACCAACTATTATAATTATTCCCACAAAAACACTTATTACAGGATCCGCTATCTGCCAGCCGGTAAATCTGATTATAAGCCCCGCTGCAATTACGCCGAGGGAGGCTATGGCGTCTCCCACAACGTGTAGCCATGCACTTTTGATATTGAGACTTTCCTGTTGATGACCGAGCACAAATGCTGTAATTATGTTGCCGACCAGACCAATTACAGCAATAATCAACATTATCCCTGATTTGACGTCAACAGGCGAAAATATTCTTTTGTATGCCTCAATAAAAATCATTACTGCTATAACGATAAGGCTTATGCCATTTATCAATGCGGCGAGTTCTCCCACCCTGTGGTAACCAAATGTTGCTATCTTGGTTGACAAACGTCTGGTTATCTTTAAGGCAAAAAAACTTAAAAGGAGTGAAGCGGTGTCGGTAAACACATGTCCAGCATCGCTTAAAAGGGCAAGACTGTTGCTAACTATGCCTCCGATTAATTCTGCAACAAGTATTAAGAATGTTATGAATATGCCGGCAAGGAGCCTTTTTTCATCACTTAAATGCACTTTAAAAAATCCTTCAAATTTAGATTATAACATATTTAGAACCTCTTTTATAATTGCTTTAATGATAAGCCTTTCTTCCACTTCTTCCTTCTCTCCGCTTTCGTCAATAACAGTCCTACATTCGCTATCACCGCAGGGACCACAACAACAGCTACTACCTACCTTAATGTCAAGAATCTCTTCAAGTTTTTTGCCGTTAATTATGATGACATTGGAAGAAAGAGGATCTCTCTTAAACTCATCCATTGAAAGGGCTCCTTTTTCAAAATGCAGTTCAAAATCCAGATTTTTTAGTAAAGGAGTTAATCTTTCAAGTGCTTTTTCAAGATTGACATACGTTTTGTTGCATCTTTTGCATGTTTCGCCTTTTTCATCCACAAGCCTTTGCCAGATTATTTGAATATTTTTCATCTCCACCCTCCTTAGCATTTGCATGTTTTAGTCGGTTTTTTTGCATTTTTTTCTTTCATAAACTGTGAGAGTCTCTCTTTTTCTTCCTTTACAGATTCTTCCTCAATCCGCTCAATGGTGGACAGCAAAAGCAGCCTTTTAAAAATTTCGTCGTCTTTCAAAGAATAATAGGACCATTTGCCTTCTTTTCTGTCCTTTATTAGTCCAGCCTCTTTAAGAATTGCCAGATGAAACGAGATTTTAGGCTGTACCGTATTGAATGCTGCAACAAGGTCGCATACACACAGTTCGCCCTTTTCAAGCAGTTTTAATATTTTCAGTCTTGTTTCGTCCGATAGCGCCTTGTAAAGATTGGTTACATCAGTTAAAGTCAAAGTCCCCTCCCCTTTTTTACCTGCCTAAAAGTTTTTTAACCTTTTCAACATCAGGAACTGGTTTTCCTGAGTAGACAACCTTATCATCTACAACCAGTGCAGGCATATTAATTGTGTACTTCATAATCATAGCAATGTCTTCTATCTTTTTCACCTCTTCTTTTAACCCGAGCTCAAGCAGCGCTTTCTTAGTTGTTTCATAAAGCTTATTGCAGTTTTCGCAGCCCGTTCCTAAAACCAGTATTTCCATAATCAAGACTCTCCTTTATTTTCAGTTTTTTTGTTATCAGCACTTAACCCACAGTTGGTTTAACTTATAAAACCCCATTAAACAGATATCCTACACAAATAATTGTTACTGTCATAATGCCTGCAAATATGAACAAAAGAGGTGGCTTTAACACCTTCCTTAAAATTATCATTTCTGGAAGTGAAAGGGCGGTCACAGCCATCATGAAGGCTAAAACCGTCCCCAACGATAATCCTTTTTGCATAAGTGCATGCACAATGGGAATTATTCCCGCTGCATTGGAATAAAGGGGCACCCCCATTGCCACGGCTATTGGTACAGCAAAGAAGTTGTCTTTTCCCGCATACTTCACAAGAAAATCCTGCGGCACGTAACCATGTATAAAGCCACCTATGGCTATGGCAATGATTATATATAACCACACCTTTTTTAAAACATCCATAGTGTTAGCTCTTGCGTAAGCCACCCTTTCCTTTAAAGTGGGCAGTAAGAGTTCTGACTCGACTAACCTGATTTTAAACACATACTCTTCCACGTATTTTTCAAGTTTAAGTTTTCCCATAACTATACCAGCGGTTATAGCAACCGTTAAGCCGGTTATTAAGTATAAAAAAGCGATTTTCCATCCAAAAAGTCCAAAAAGCATAACAAGTGCGATCTCATTAACCATGGGTGACGAAATTAGAAAAGAAAATGTCGCTCCCAGGGGCACACCTGATTCAACAAATCCAATAAAAAGAGGAACAGCTGAACAGGAGCAGAAGGGAGTTACCACGCCAAGTAAAGCCGCAAGTATATTACCAATAAACTCTTTTTTATGTGAAAGAAACTTTCTTGTTTTTTCAGGTGGGAAAAAACTCCTTATAAAAGATAAAACAAAAATTATAACTGCAAGGAGAAAGAAAATTTTCAGCGTGTCGTATATAAAAAATTCCAGCACATTTGAAACATTTGCGTCCTTTTCAAGATGCAAAACATTATAAACCACATATTCAGAAAATTCTTTTAGTAGAAACATCGCCGGCAATCTTTTTGTCTAATAAAAATTTTTTTATATGTTGATTTTATGACCACCAAAAGATATTGTCAAGTTTTTTCTCATTGTATTTTTTAAATAATGCTATAATGATTAAGTTTGAGTTTTTTTTACAGGAGTTTTAGAATGAAAGCCGTATTATTGCTTACTGTATCAAATATTTTTATGACATTTGCCTGGTACGGTCATTTAAAGTTTAAAAATGCTGCCCTCTGGAAGGTTATCATAATAAGTTGGTTTATTGCGTTTGTTGAGTACTGTTTTCAGGTTCCAGCAAACAGGATAGGACACAACACCTTTTCTGCCGCACAGTTAAAAACTATTCAGGAAGTGATAACCCTGATTGTGTTCAGTGTTTTCAGCGTAATTTACCTGAAGGAAAGTCTTAAGTGGAATCATCTGGTTGGTTTCGCCATGATAATTGGCGCCGTTGTTTTTATTTTCAAGGAGTGGTAATCCCCCTCTCGGTCAACTGAATAAAAAGCTCTTCCAGCTGGCTGTCTGAGGCATACATGTTTTTTATCTCTGCCAGCCTGCCTTTTAAGATAATCTTCCCTTTGTTTATGATAGCAAGGCTTTCGCAGATTTCCTCAACAAGGCTTAAAATGTGGGTGGATATGAAAAATGTTTTCCCCTTTGAGGAAAGTTCTCTTATTATCTTTTTCAGCGTGTTTGCTGCTTTGGGGTCTAAACCCACAAGAGGTTCATCCATTATGTAAATATCCGGATCGTGACAGAAAGCTGATATCAAAATCAGCTTTTGTTTCATACCGTGAGAATAGTTTTCTATCAACTCATCCATCCAGTCCTTAATCTCAAAAAGTGTTGAGTAATGTGAAAAAAGTGCCTCAAACTTTTCGTTCGGCACGTTAAAAATCTCCTTTACCATCGTTAAAAATTCAAAACCCGTAAGTTTCTCATAAAGAAAGGGTCTGTCCGGCACATAACCAATGACCTTTTTTGCAGAAACGGAGTCTTTACCGATATCTGTTCCGTTGATAAATATCTGCCCGCTGTCCTGTTTTATTATCCCAGTCAGCATGCGTATTGTGGTTGTTTTGCCGGCACCGTTTGGTCCGATAAAGGCAAACACATCACCTCTTTCGACCGCAAAGTTAATATCCTTGCAGGCATGAAAACTGCCGTAAAATTTATTCAGATTAACCGCTTCAATGGCATACAAACTTGTCATTTAACATAACCTTCATTGCAGAAAACTCTTCGGAGGAAAAGCCTGCCCTGCCAAGATAACCAAAGGCGATTTTTTTACCTGTTTCCACCCCGGGCTGGTCAAATGGGTTTATTCCGTATAGTCTGCCAGAAAAGGCTGTGGAAAGCTCAAAAAAGTAAAAAAGCCCACCCAGTGTTTTAAAATCCAGTCGCTCAGTCTCAATAAGAATGGCAGGCACTTTTTCCTTTATCAACGCCCCGTAGGTTCCAAGATATTCTGCCTCAAACAACTGGTCAAAGGTTTTATTGCACAGATAGCTGACACTTTCATGGTGTGTTAAAATCTCCGGAATTCTTAGCTCTTTCTTTTCCAGACTTTTCAGCATGATGATAACCTTGTCCTTAGGTCCCTCCAGATACAACTGCAGTTGCGAATGCTGATCGGTTACACCTCTTGCCACTATTGGTGTCTGTCCCGTTCTTAAAATCTCTCTGTTCAAACCTTCTTTTTTGCCAAGACTTTCAGCCCAAAGCTGCGAAAACCACTGGGAAAATTCGCCAAGTCTGTCGCAGTAAGGCATCATAACCACGTTTTTTTTGTCCCGCCTCGTGTTCAGAAGGTACAGAAAAAGGGAGAAATCAAACATCTGTTCAAGACAGTTTTTCTCTATACTTTTTGCACCTTTTAGTATTTCCTGTATGTCAGCACCCATAAAAATAGCAGGTAGCAGCCCCACAAAGGAAAGGACAGAAAATCTTCCACCAAGGTTTTGGGGAACAGGGTATGCCTTTAAACCCTCCTCATTTGCCAGTTTTCTTAAAAATCCCTTTTCCGGGTCTGTTACAAAGACAAAATGTCTTTTTGCATCAAGACCTAAGGATTTCACCTTCCCATAGCAGTACATGAACTGGGAAAGGGTTTCCACTGTCTCGCCGGATTTGCTTATCACCAGAAACAGCGTTTTCTCAAAATCCAATCCTTCAAAAAAATCATTAAGCGAAAAGGGATCAATATTGTCAAGTATGAACACATTTCTGGAAAGCTTAGCTGGTGAAATTATGTTTTTAATCGCCTTAGCACCGAGGGCTGAACCACCTATACCAAGCACCACGAGATTGTCAAAATCACTGTTTTGCTTGTAAAACTCAGTAGCTTCCGTTACCAGTGACCTGTCATTTATAATCTGACAAAAGCCGAGCTTTGAATGTTCTTTTACAAAGGCTTTAAACTCCTGTTCAAACTGTGCTTTAAAATACTTAATCTCGCGTCCTGTGAGCCCATCTTTCTCACCAATATGTTCACTCAAAATACCGGAGTAGTTAACTGTAAACATAGCCTCTCCTATCTCAATCTTTTCTGGGAAGTGGCAATGCTGTTGCCATACCCTGTGCAAGCAGTTTTTTTGTATTCTCACTTTCAGCCTTCACTTCAACCACAAGGCTGCTTCTTCCTCTGTGAATAACCTTTGATTCCGCAATTACGGTATCTCCCACTTCTGTTGAACGAAAAATATTAAAACTAAACTGGACACCGACAGAGTCTGTTATAGAGTTAACAGATATGGCAAAGGCAACATCAAGAAGGGCAAAAATCAGGGCACCGTGGGCAATTCTATGTGCATTCAGAAACTCCTCTCTTACAACCGCCTTCAGCTTTGCATAACCCTCCTCTGCCTCCACCAGCGTCATATTGTAAAGATGAAAAAGTCTGTCGCCTTTTACAATCTCCTCTATCCTTTTCAAAGCATTTTTGTCTTCCATAGATGTCAACCCCTTACTTAATGCATACGCTACGCACTTCTTTAAGGTCTGTAAGCCCCTGAAAGGCTTTTAAAAAACCGTCCTGTTTTAAAGTGGTCATGCCATCTTCTATCGCCTGTCTCCGTATTAAATCAATATCAGCCTTCTTTTTTATCAGTGCTTTCATGTTGTCAGTGCATTCCAGAAGTTCATGGATACCAAGTCTGCCTTTATAGCCGGTGTTATTGCATTTACTACAGCCTTTTGGACGCCATAAAGTGATATCGGCAGGATTAATGCCTGTTCTTTTAAATTCTTCTACCCCATACTCGGCGATAATTTCCTTTAGTTCTTTTGCATCAGGTTTGTAACTTTCTTTACACTCATTGCAAAGCCTCCTTGCAAGTCTCTGTGCAAGGATACAAAGCAGTGCATCGGAAAAACTAAAAGGATCCATGCCCATATCAAGAAGACGGGTAACCGTCTCGGGGGCTGAATTGGTATGGAGTGTTGAAAAGACAAGATGCCCTGTAAGTGATGCCTCAATGGCTATGGATGCGGTTTCTTCGTCACGCATCTCTCCCACCATTATAACGTCAGGGTCTGCCCTGAGAAAAGAACGCAACGCAGCAGCAAAGGTAAATCCTATTTTGGGATTCACCTGTACCTGCCGCAAACCTTTCTGTGTAATTTCTACAGGGTCTTCTGCAGTCCATATTTTAACATCAACGGTGTTTATAAGCGATATGGCGGAATGAAGTGTGGTTGTTTTGCCTGAACCGGTTGGTCCCACGACAAGTATCATGCCATAGGGCTTCTCCACGTTTTCCTTGAAAATTCTGGCGTTTCTTTCCAGAAGCCCCAGTTTGTCAAAGGGTATGGGTTCTCCTGAAGCCAGAATTCTCATCACCACATCTTCCATCTGCCCGGCTGTGGGAACAGTAGCAACACGTAGTTCAACATCAATGGGTCCATACTTTTTAAAGTCTATTTTCCCATCCTGTGGCTTTCTTCTTTCGGCTATATCAAGGCCTGACATAATTTTGATTCTTGACACGATGGCATGTTTGTATTTGTAGGGAATTTTCTGATAAATCATACAGTTACCATCAACACGCATCCGGACTATGGTGTCGTTTTTCCCAGGATAAGGTTCTATATGAATATCTGAAGCCTTCATCTGATAACCATCGTATATAATTTTGTTAACAAGCTGAACAATGACACTGTCTTCCTCAGAAACCTTCTTAACCTCTTCCTCAATGTCAGGTTCCTCTGTTTTGTCCAGTTTGCTAAGAATTTCGGTAATGCCGACAGACCCCTCCGCATATTTACCCAGTTTGTAAAAGTAATCTATAAACTGTTCAATATCGTCTTTAAAAGAATAGACATAGTTTATGCGTTTGTACTCCGGATATAAAAACCTTATAAAGTCCTGTTTTTGTATGTCAGAGGGATCTTCCATCGCAATATAAAGGACGCCGTTTTCCACCTTTACTGGAACCCACAGTTCCCTTTTCAGCCTGTCGGGCTTTATCTTTTCAAGAAGGTTTGTTAAAGGCGGAATCTGCGGATCAAACATAATAAACTCGGTGCCGAAAAAGAGGCTTAAACTTTTAGCCATGTCTTCCCGTAACACACCAAAATGTTTTATCAACACCTGATCTGTGCCGATTGATTTAGCCTCAGGATGATTTTCTGCACAGATCAGGTCGCTTTCATGAATAATGTTTTTGTTTAAAAGATAGTTGTACCTGCTTTTCTGACGGGAAATTCTGGCTGCCTGTGTTATCCTGTGCAGATTAAAAATGGCGATAGATAGAGATGTTGCCAGTTCATTAAGATAGGCAATGTCTGTTTCTGTAAATTTGTCACCATTTTTTTTATTTATCAGCTGAATCACGCCTATAAGTGTTTGCTGAAACTTCATAGGGACACAAAGCACCTGTCTTGTCCTGAAGCCTGTTTTTTTGTCCCAGCTGTCGTCAAACTTCAGTGAAGAGTTAATCATTGTGAGTTCGTGGCTGTCGTAGGCGTTTTTTATATTTACTATTTCACCCTTCACGGCACAATAGCCTGCAATACTGGTCATGTCCATTGGAACGATAATTTCCTTAATCTCTTCACCTGACTTCACGCGGGAGAATAGAAGGTTTTTTTTCACATCCGCAAGGTAAATGGTTATTCTTTCAGCATCAAAGAGATCTGCAATGCTGTCTTTCAGAAAGACCAGTATGGAGTTAAGACTGCTGGCTGAATGGATTTCGTTTATCTTGTCCATCAGCCTTTTTCTGTACTCCAGCTGTTTTTTCAGTGCCTGGTCGTCGTTCATAAAGGTAAATGTATCATAAAAAACATTTTTATCAAATCTGTTATGATGAAGGAAACTTCTGATATTCCGGTGGTTGTTCCAGTCCCTTTCTTACCCTGTCAAAATAGGAGTTTTCCCTTACCACCTCTTTCGGGAAATTTACAATGGGTAATGGTTCAAAAACAAAACCTTTTTCCTTGAGTGCCTCTATACCCGTTTTTACAATAAGTGCACCTTCTGCAACCGTTTTACCTATATTTCTTAAACTACGCACGTTAAGAATTCCGCTCAGTGGCGGCTTTGTCCTCGACGTTTCGGGCAAAATACCCTGTTTACCGAGTGACATAACTGAATCACAGGTGTCAACAAGACCGCCTAAAAATGATGCCTGTGGCGGCGGGTCGGAAGGAAAGGGTCTTGAACCTACAACGAAACTGCTACCAACTGCGAGTGCAAAACGATGAATTGTGGAGATTACTGATTCCTGTCCCCCTCTTCTTTCGAAGGCAACGGCAACGCCACCGAACACCTTGTGACTCAGGGCACCACTCAACCGTGAACCTGCATAATGACAGAATGGTGCACCCCTTTCAAAAAGTGCCTTTAGTTTTGCTGAAATATCAAGTGCATAGGATGGACTACCTATGATAATGCCATCTGCTTCCACCATTTTTTTAAACACAACTGCAGCATCGTCTTTGTGAACATAACACACATGTTCCCAGTCAGCCCCTTTATTAAAGCCATAGCAGGAGTAGCAACCTTCGCAAGGGTTAATTTTTAAGTTTGAAAGTGCAAGCAACTCCGTTTCCACACCTACCTTAGAGCTTATCTCCTTAGCCGCCTCAAGGGCAACCTGTAGAGCCGTTTCTGTGTTGCCTTTCCTTGGACTACCTGAAATGCCAAGAATTTTTAGTTTCATTTTTTTACTCCTCAAAAAAGAATTTATAGTCTATCACCGTAAAACAGGGATTGCCAATAAACCGCCTTATATCTTTTATACCATTTTTTTCGTTCTCAAGGAAAACTTTTTCCACAGTTTCCATCTGTGAAAACATGTTTTCATAGTCTGTAAAGGTGAATATGGGGTGAAGATACCGCCACTCTTCCTTCAATGCAGGCAAAGTCTCTTTAAAAACAGTTAATAGGACTTCAAAAAGTGATGTTATTTTCCCGCTTTTTTCAATCATTGCAGGCTTGGCTTTATCAAAAGCCTCCTCAAAGATATTTTTTTTAATAATGACATAGCTGTCTTTAAACAGAAACAGGAGATAATTTCTGTATTTGGAACCAGAAACAGGATAAGGTAGCAGGGGCATTTTAAAGGGGTAAAAACCGTATGTTAAAGAAAGTTTTGCAATGGTTGAAACATCCCTGTTCAGGTTTTCTTTCTCAAGATAAAAAATCTCTTTCAAAAATTTTATATCCGGCAATTTTAGAAAAACTGTTTCTGAATTAATTTCAATGGTTATTGCGTTTGATAAGACAGGTAAATATCGTCTGTTTTCAGAAATGAGCCTTTGCATGACGTCATAAACATTAAACAACTTCATCTTCAGCTCCTCTTTGCAACCAAAACCATTAAGGTAAACAAATCCCTTATGTTGAAACAAACCTTATCAACCTTAAAACCTGCCGATTCTAAAAGCATGCGTGCCTCTTTTTTAGACTTTAACCGTGAAACCTCCGCTGGATGAAGACTAAAATCTTTTCTGTAGAATCTGTGTGCAACAGCATGAAAAATTTTCAGGAAAATAACGCTTGACCCAAATTCAGGAGGCCAAAAAAGAAGTAGAACGCCTCCTTTTTTTAAAACCCTTCTGAACTCAGTTAATGCCTGTAAAATTTCTTCCATTTCAAAATGTTCCATTACGCCAAGATTGTAAACACCATCAAAAGTTGCGTCTCTGAAAGGCAGCTGAAACACTGACCCCCTGGTAATTTTATGAGATGCGGGATTGTTTGTCCTGTAAAGTTCCAAAGCCTTTTTAGATATGTCCATGGCAACTATTTCGTATTTTTTTGCCACATCTTCGTCAACCTGTCCTGAACCGCAGCCCCCATGAAGATATAACCCGTTTTGTGAAAAATATTTGTAACTGTAATGATTCAGAAGGCGTTTAAAAATGAATTTCCTGTAGATCTGTGCCAGAAAACCATAGATCTTATTGTTTCCCTTTTCAGACCAGTATTCGTCCCACTGCATTGGTTAAAACCTTTTGAATGACAGTTTAAAAAGCTGTAAGAGACTTCTGCATATTTCCTTATAGTTCATCTTTGAGTGTCCATAGGTTCTTGCAGGCAGGTTGATGGGAATTTCAACAATTTTGTAGCCCATTCTGTTCAGCAAAAAAAGGCTTTCAAAAAAGAAGGCGTAGCCCGGTGACACTATGTTATAAAACACTTCTTTCTGTATTTTTTTTAGATTATAAGCCCTGAAAGCACCTGTAGCATCATAGGGTATTTTAAGAAGTGTTCTTGTGAGGAAATGCCCCAGTTTTGTCAAAGTTTTTCTGTACATATTCCATTCTTTTAAGCTGTCGTCACACATAAACCTTGTTCCAACTACTATATCAACAGTTCCAGCAGTTTTAAGAAAGATGGGTATGTCTTTTGGGGAGTGGGTAAAGTCACAGTCCATGGTGATAAGAATTCTGTAACCATTATTAAAAGCGTAATGGATACCGGTAAGGTGAGCAGATCCTATGCCGAGTTTGGCTGGACGGTGTATAACTTTGATGTTTTGGTGGCGATTTACCATTTCATTTAAAATCTCTTTTGTCCCGTCGGTTGAGTTGTCATCAACAAAAAGGATGTCAAAGGGCAGGTTAAGTTCTTTAAGTTGCCGCACCATTTCTTCCACATTTTCTCTTTCATTGTATGTGGGAATAAACACAATTGTGTCATTTTTAGTCATAGTTTTTTAACTCCTGATCAACCAGCCTCTCAACCATCTCTTTAAAAGACAATGTGGGTCTCCAGCCAAGTTCATTATAGATTTTTGAATAGTCTCCGCAAAAAAAAGGCTTTTTTCTTTTTATGATTGTTGTATCTTCTCGTACATAGTATTTATAGTTCATGCCAAGTTTTTTGAACACTATTTCAACGAACTCTTCTGCAGTGTGCAGTTCACCTGTTGCGATGATATAATCTTCTGGTTTTTTAGTCATAAGCATTCTATACATGGCTTCCAGATAATCGGGGGCATATCCCCAGTCATTCTTTGCTGAAAGACTGCCAACAATCAGTTCTTTTTGAACACCTTTTTTTATCCTTATGGCACCATCTATCACCTTTTTTGAAAAGAAATTTGGTTTTCTTAGAGCTGATTCATGATTGAAAAGAATACCTGTTACTGCAAACAGTCCATACTTATTTCTGAACAACCGCACCGTATGGTATCCCACAAGTTTGGTTATGCCATAAATGCAGTCCGGCATAAAAGGCGTTTTTTCAGATACCCTACTTTCCCCGGGATTGCCATACATGAGTGATGAACCTGCATAGAAAAGGCGGCTTTCCCTCGAAAACTGTGTCATTGCCTCAAAAAAATTTAAAAGTCCATACACATGAACCTGATAACTTGTCTCAGCTATGTTAAGAATTTGCGTCTCTTCTTCAGATGAGTGATGAAAACCAGCAAGATAATAAATGTGAAATGGCTTCGCCTCAGAAATAAGTTTATTTACCTTCGTCCTGTCAAAAATGCTGAAACCTTCTTTTCTGCCATCAGGATAGGTTATGCTATTTTTGTCAATGCCAATGGTTTTTAATCCTTGCCTTTCCAGATAATCTTTAAGAAGGCTTCCGTCCTGTCCCCTTACACCCACTATGACTGCTGTCATAATTTAGCAAACCTCTATGTCTGGTAGGGGAAATATAAGTTTTCCTCCCTTTTTCAGATACTCAGCCTCTTTGTTAATAATATATTCTTTAAAATGCCACGGTAAAACCAGCAGATAGTCAGGTTTCAAGGCAAGAGCATCTTTTTCAGAGATTATTTTTATTTTCGTTCCCGGTGTGTATCTACCAAACTTATCTTCGTTAATCTCGGCAATATAGGGTATTTCTTTTGTGGTTATGTTGCAATATTGCAAAACCACATTTCCTTTTGTGGATGCACCATAACCCAGGATTTTTTTTCCCTTCTCATTTAAAGAATGAAGCAAATTTAAAAGATGTTTCTTGTGTAACTTTATCTTTTCCTCAAACCCTTCATATTTTTCCAGCGTGTCAAATCCGCTTTCTTTTTCTTTTTCAAGATAAGGTTTTACATCTTCCGTTTCCTTTCCTTTTTTTGAAACCACTATGCAGAAGCTGCCACCGTTTACGTTGTTGAATTTTAGATCAATTATTTTAAAACCAACACAGTCAGCCATCCATTTTATCTGCTTCAGACAGTAATAGTCCAGATGTTCATGACAGATAGTGTCGTATGCAAGGTTTTGAATCATTCCTGGAGTATAGCTTTGCTCAAAAAGCCATATGCCATCATCTTCCAGTATATCGTAAATATCTTTCATAAACTTAAGTGGCTCTTCCAGATCATAAAACATGGCTATGGAAGTGATAACCTTTGCCTTCTGGTTGATTGTAGATGTTATTAAATCTTTTGTGAAGAAAGTGGGCAGTACCAGAATATCATCCCGGTAAAAAGTCCTGAACTTCTCCGCCGTCGGGTCAACACCAACAAGATGGAACTTTTCTGGTGGGAAAAAATTAAGAAATGTGCCGTCATTGCTGCCAATGTCTATTATTAAATCGCTTTTTTTAAGGGGCACCAATCTTTGAACATATCTTGCAATGCTTTTTAGGTGAGCCACCATAGATTTGTTTAATCCTGATCGGTAGCCATAGTTGCTGCCATATAAAAGATTGAGGTCAAAGGAGTGTCTTAACTGAAGTAAACCGCAGGAATCTTTATATTTTGCGCATTTTACAAGCTCAAGCCTGCCTTTTGGTATCTCTTCATCAGGTGTTGAGGGGAAAATACCGGTAAAGCATAAATCACCCAGATTAACTACAGGAACAAGCTCTCTATTACCGCATATTCTACATTTATCTATTTCTTTCATTCTCTTTAAGCCTTTCTGCTACAAGGTTGTATAAATTTATTACCTCCTCCTTCATTCTGTCGTCTTCCGAAACAGTTGAAATGACAGAATAGGTGTCCCTTAACCTGTTTTGTTCTATATACATTCTTGCCAAATTGAGCTTTGCCTTTGTTAAATTCGGTTTTAATTTTATTGCCAGAAAAAATTCTTCTTCAGCCTTATCATATCTTTTATTTATAGCATAGACAATAGCTAAATTTGAGTGGGCTTCCGGATGGTCTGGTTTATAAAATACTGCCTTCTCAAAATAATAGGCGGCTATGTCATACATTCCCTTTCGCAGGTAAACAGAACCCAATGTGTTTAGTCCTTCAGCATAATCAGGTTTAATTAATAAAGCCATTTTTATCAGCTCTTCTGCCTTTTCAAGGTTGCCCTGAAGAATATAGTGATAAGCTAAAATTGTTTTTGCTTCGTGGTAATAGGGTGCATCTTCAACCATCTTTGTTAAGAATACAAACTCATCTTTCCACAGATTTTTTCTGTTATAAGTAATCAGTGAGAGCAAAATTATCACAATAGCTGTGGTAATATTTGCAGCCTTTCTTAATAACATACCTTTTTTTACAATGGTTTGAATAATTCCTGCTAAAAAGACGGATATTCCAATCATGGGGAGATAAAGATATCTTTCGGCAACCATTGCCACATCAATCAAAACCGGAACTCCTGAAACTGGGAAAAGTGCCACAAAAAAGAAAGATAATCCAAAGCAGATTACAGGCTCTTTTTTCCATACAAAAATGATTATCAGAGCTATTAAGATTAAAAAGACAATAGAGAAGATGACTTTCATATGTAAAAAGCTTTCGTAGACAGGAAGACCGTGGTAAAGAAGTCTTAAGTCATATGGCAGGAATACCATTTTAAGGTAGGTTATAATAAGGGTGGGACTGGTGGCTAATCGCATAATAATAGGTTGTTTTTCCCCGAAAGGAAGGTCAAGCACAAGGTATCTGATGATGAGAAAGATAATAACGATAAAAAAACAGTAAAGAGAGAAATAAATATTACTTCTCCGGTCTTTATCTGAGATTAAGCTGTATAAAAAGATTACTACGGGAAATGTAACAGCCATTTCTTTAGAAAAAAGTGAAAGAGAGAAAAACAGTATTGCCATAACTCTTCTTTTGTAAAGAACACACAAAAATGCTAATAAAATAAAAAAACAGCAAAGTATATCAACCCTTGCCATTATCCAGCATACCGCATCACAATGCACCGGATGAACGGCAAAAAAAAGGGCACCAATAAAGGAAATATTTTTGTTCTTAATCAGACTGTTTATTACAAAATAGACAAGCGTTGAAGAAAAAAGATGTAAAATTAGATTTGTCAAATGGTATCCTGCAGCGTTATATTCCCAGAAGAAATAATCTAACGCTAAAGAAAGCATAACTAAAGGTCTGTAATGGATGGGAGCTTCAACAGTAGGCATACCTTTCGTAAAAAAATAAGGAATGTTTTTAAGGCTTCTTATAAGCACATTCTCTTTTAAAAAGGGTATGTCGTCCCAGACAAAATCAAAGGTTATCAAAGCACCATACAATATAAGCAGAATTGAGATTATAATTGCAGAATGAAGGATTATAGTTCTTCTGCCGTGTTCTGTCATAGAGATTGGTTTAAGAGTTGGACAGAGCCCTTAACAGATTCTGCCTATACCCCTCTTTGAATGGATTAAGTTTAACAGCCTTTTTAAACTCCTCCACCGCCTTATTGTGCAAGCCTTTTTCTTCAAACACTATGCCAAGTGCGTTATGTGCCTCTGCAAGGTTATCATCCTCTTTAGTTGCCTTTAATAGATAAACGGCAGCACTGTTGTATAGTCCTTCTTTTACCAGCACAAGTCCTATCTTTAACCTCGCCTCAGCGTCACTGAATCCTAAACGTTTGTAAAGGTAAAAAAGTCTTTCCTGCACAACCTTCTGGGGGCTTTTTTCCAAAACGGTTTCCAGTTCGTTTTTAGCCTTTTCTAAATTCCCTTCTTCCTCATAGGCAAGGGCAAGCCTGAAGTGGGAATATACACTCTCTGGCTCCTTCTTTACAGCATTTTCCCATAAAAACGTGTCGTTTTTGTAGGGAGCGTTTCTTAACAAACAAAGTGCTATAAAACAAATCGTAAATAAAACTCCTGCAACGAAAGAAACCTTGCGGACAGTAAGAAAAACATCATGTGTTAATCTGTTCTTTAAAAACTCCACCATAATAGAAACCGAAATGCCAAAAATTATAGCAAAACCTATGGAAGGCAGATAAAGATACCGCTCAGCAAGTAGTGAGGGATACAATGCCGCAGGGATGTTAGAAACCGGTAACAAGGTGAAAAAAATCCAGCAAAGTCCGAACAGCAACGATTTTTTCTTTTTCCAGAATAAAATAGCCATAACAATGTGGAACAACATAAGCAGGGCTGAAATAATAAAAGTTACACTGAAAGGGTTCTTCGCAAGAGGTATTTCATAAAAGGGTTTCAATCCAACAGGGAGTATTAGCAGTTTCAGATACTTTTCAACGACCTGAACACCAGTTAAGACTCTGTACTCCAGCGGGATATCTGTCCAGGACGAGTTTTTCAGGATTAAGAATCTGCCCAAAACAAACAGGCAGGCTAACACAAAAAACAGAACCGGATAAAGGATGCTTTTTAAATTCTTTTGTTCAAAGCAGATTTCATAAAAAAGTATAACCGCTGGAAAGGTAACAGCCATCTCATTTGATAACAGAGAAGCTATGAAAGAGAAGATAGAAAACCAGCCTGCATAGTTTTTTTTCTCCCGCCTCCAGAGAATGTAGAGGTAAAAGGCAAGCACAAAAAACAGGCTACACACAAGGTGTGTTCTTGCACTTATATATGCAACCACCTCTGAATGGACAGGGTGAATGGCAAAAAGGGCTGAAGCAGCCATGGCTGTTTTTGTGTTTTTGAAAAGTTTCAGTAACAGCAGATAAATCAGAATTGTTATCTCAAGATGCATCAGAATATTGGTAAAGTGGAAACCAAAAGGATTTTTGTTCCATATGAGTTTGTCAATAAACAGGGAAACCACAAAAAGAGGTCGGTAATAGGGCGTGGATTCTTCGCCATTTGACATAACAGTCCCTGTATCTTTTAGAAAAAAGTCCTTTAAGTGGTCGCTGTCAAGGTAAGTGTTATCCCTGATTTGAGAGATATCGTCCCAGACAAACTCCATTGTAAATGCGTTAATATAGGCGAGCAATATAAAAACTGCCAGAACAATAAAGTGAAAGACGTGGTGTTTTTCTTTTTTGTTAATCACAAAAAAACCTTGCCAGAAACTAAATTAATTTTAACATTAAATGGCGGAGAAACGAAACAAAAAAACGTTAAATAACAGAAAAACGCGCCCGGAGGGATTCGAACCCCCGACCTGCGGATTCGTAGTCCGACGCTCTATCCAGCTGAGCTACGGGCGCAGTATCTCAATTAGTATATCTTTTTTATACCTTTTGTCAATTAATAGTAAAAAACCTTATTACATGCTGCCTATTTTTTAGGCTTTTTTTAAAAAAACTTAATTTTACTTAGTAAATACACCCGTTTTGTTTAATAAATGTGCCAAATAAGTTGTTGATTTCAAATACCCTTAGATGATAAAAAGAATTAAAAACAAAAAGGGGGAGGTAAGGATGATTCAATGGAGCAAAACTAATGACGTCTTGGGAACCACAAACAGGGGGAACCCGGCTGAGTCCGGTTTATGTACCCTTTGCAGGGCAGACTGTGCAGGCAAATGTGAAACATGGCTTTCCAGTATGGTTGGCAGAAAGCTTTTATATCCGAGGGATTTTGGATATGTTACAGCAGGAAGCAGCAACACAACAGCAATAGGTGTTAATTACAATGCACTCAGGATTCAGGGCTATAACTATGGTGCAAAAGGAGTTCCAAAAGGTTTATCAAACTCACCAGATGACTGTATTTTCCCAAATGTGTCAATAGAAACCTCATTTGGCAAAAAGGTAAAAACCAAGGCAAACGTACCTGTAATGACAGGGGCACTTGGTTCCACTTTTGTTGCAGCCAGATACTGGGAGTCTTTTGCTGTTGGAGCTGCCCTTGTAGGTTTTCCTATAGTGGTTGGCGAAAATGTTGTCGGTGTTGATAAAAAAGCGGTATTTGAAAACGGAAAGGTAAAAAAATCTCCCGAACTTGACAGAAGAATTGACACTTTCCTGAAATATTTCGACGGAAATGGTGCAATAATTGTGCAGATGAACGTGGAAGACACAAGAAACGGCGTTGCAGAATATGTTATTGACAAATACGGAGATAAGGTAATCATAGAGCTTAAGTGGGGACAGGGTGCAAAGGATATTGGTGGCGAAATACAGGTGACAGATCTTGATTATGCCCTGTTTCTGAAAAAAAGAGGCTATGTGGTTGATCCCGATCCCACCTTACCGGAAGTACAGGAAGCCTTCAAACACGGTTCAATCAGGTCTTTTGCAAGACACAGCAGGCTGGGTTATACCGATTTAAATGATGTAGCTGAAGTACAGGAAGCCTTTAATAAAGAAGTAAGAAGACTTCGTAAATTAGGATTTAAGAGAATAACCTTAAAAACAGGTTCTTACGGTATGGAAGCCCTTGCGATGGCAATTAAATTTGCCTCTGAAGCGGGCCTTGATCTTCTTACAATAGATGGATCAGGTGGCGGAACAGGGATGAGCCCCTGGAACATGATGGAAACTTGGGGCGTTCCTTCTTTGTTACTCCATGCCAAAACCTACGAGTACGCATCAATTTTAGCTACACAGGGAAAGGAAGTTGTGGATATGTCTTTTGCAGGTGGTTTTGCAAGAGAGGATCATATCTTTAAAGCTCTTGCTCTCGGAGCACCATTCACAAAACTCATCTGTATGGGACGAGCTGCCATGATTCCGGGCTTCTTAGGCTCAAATATAGAAGGTGTACTGAAACCTGAAAGAAAAGAAGCGGTCAACGGAAACTGGGACAAGCTTCCTGCCTCAGTTACTGCCATAGGCTCAAAGGTGGAGGAAATCTTTGCTTCATACTACGATGTGGAGAAAAAGGTTGGCAAAAAAGAAATGAAAAACATACCCTTTGGTGCTATCGCAATATGGACATTAATGGATAAACTGGCTGCCGGATTACAGCAGCTACTTGCAGGTGCACGGAAGTTCAGTCTGAGTGAGATTTCAAGGGATGACCTTGTTGCTGCAAACAGAGAAACGGCAAAGGAAACCGGCATACCTTTCATCACAGATGCCCTTGATGAAAGTGCTAAAAAGATTTTAAAAAGCTGATTTAAGCCTGTTAAAAACTGAAATAAAGGGGGTATCGTCTGGTGAAAATCAGCGATACCCTTTTATTTTTTCTTTGGAATAGATAAGGTTGGTTATAGTCTCGTTAACGGGTGTTTCTGCACCTTTTAGTTTTCCCAGTTTAACCACTGCACCACAAAGGGCATCTATCTCAGTTTTCTTACCCTGAATAATGTCATAATACATGGAAGGAAAATGTTCTTTTGTTGGCGGAAGCAAATGGTTATAAAAATACGATTTATATTCGGCAGCATCTTTCCAGTTTAGCCTTATTTCATGCAATGCAGTAACCGTAAAAATCTCGTCAATTATGGAGCTCATAATCTCTCTTGTCCATGACATTTCAGCAAGTTTGCCATAATTGCATTCAAGGATGGCACCGAGTGGATTAAGAGCACAGTTGTAAAGTATCTTGTCCCACAAAACAGCTACAATATTATCGGATACTGAAGTGGGAATGCCCGCCTTTCTGAAAACATCAGCAAGCTGCTTCACTTTATCTTCCTTTATCTTCCTGTTGGGACTTCCGAGCCTTACGTCATCAGCAACAACAGTAACAATAGCTTCTCCTGAAGTAACAATTTTAGAACCGAAAATAACCCTTGCAAGTAGTGTCCTGTTTTCACCAACGTATTCAGAAATGGTTTCAAAGTTTCCATAGCCATTCTGAGCTGAAATAAATACTGCCTGTTCATTGATAAAAGGCTGTAATGTTTTTACCACAGTCTCTGTGTCAAAGGATTTGACGGCTATGATCACACAGTCAATATTTAATCCTTTAAGTTCTATTTGATCACTAAAGAAATTGTCTAAGCGGCTGGTTCTTTCCCCAAAAACACCTGACACCTTAAGCTCTTTTCCCCTCAGGGCATCTTTTTGATAGGGTTTAACAAAGGCATACACTTTGTGCCCCGCACTTTTCAAAAAGGTGGCAAAGACAGTTCCAATAGCTCCCAGTCCTACAATCGCAAAGTTCATATATTAAAGTTAATAGAAAAAGATAAAACAAGTCAATCAGTATTAGCTGTGCGAAGGGGAGGGCTTGGTATAGACAGGAAATTTTGACTTTGCCTTAATGGGACCCATACTGGTAACTTTGTCTATACCTATCTGACTAATAGGGGTAACTTTGCTTAGATATTTTTAGCAGACTCTTTATCAAACTTTCCAGCAACATCAATTCCTAATGTTGCACAGGCATTAATAAAAATCAGCACAAAAAGGAATATAAACATTTTTTTCATAAAAATATCCTCTCAGTTTTTTTGTTTCAGGGATACACTTAATACCTGTCTTATACAAATATTATTTCTTTAATGACTGGCATTTCTTTTGCTTTATAATGCGACGTGTTCAGAAAAGTCTGGTTACTGCTGTTTATCTTTTTCTCCATAGTTGTGGCATGCAGGGAAGAAAGGTACTCAAAAGATAAGCTAAGAATAAGCTCTGCTGACGATAAGGAGCACATTGCAACCTTTGCCTTTAAGATTAAAGGCGGTGAAAGACACATAAACAAAATAGACTGGGGGGAAGACTCTCTTCCCACTTCTGCAAAATCCTGTCACCATGGCGGCGATATTTTGTCTCCACAAAAAGGCTTGATGAAAGCATGGTATGACAAAGACTTCCTTTATTTTGAAATAAGCTGGGACGACAAAACAAAAGATTTTAAGACATCTTTCTGGAAAAACAATCAACTGGAAGAACACAAAGACGATGGTATATCCCTTATCTTTTCAAAAAACCCCGCTTTCAACTGCACCGAAACGTGCCACATGTCTGACTGGAAGGTTGAAGAAAGCAAATTTCTGTCAGACTACCGCATGTATAACGAAAAGGAAAAGAATCCTGTTCTGCTGCTCAGGGCGGGAAAGACAGAAAACAAACCAATTGTGGCGAAGATGGATAAGGATGGCAAAAAAACTTTAAATGGAGAAGAGATTTTTGTAATTAACTCAAAAACCGGCTATGCTAAACCACTCTCCTTTCAGCTTTATCAGAATGTTGGCAAAAAGGGAGACAGCCCGGTCTTTCCAGAAAAGAAAAACCTTTTTTTAATAAACCAAAATAACACCTTTTCCGAAGGAGAAATGCGGTTCGGATTTAACCGATGGAAGGCTGTAATAAAGACCTCACTTGCTGATTTAGGATTAAAAAATCCTAAAAAAGGTGATAAAATATATTTTGCTGTCGCCGTTTTTGACGGTACACAAATTAATCATAGTTTAAGCGACACCTTTGAGGCAGTCTTTGAATAAAAAGGGGTTTGTTTTATGAAAAAATTAATTTTACTGTTTTTAGCACTTTTTTCTATTGCATGTAACAAAGGCGAACAGAGTGCAGGAAAATCAAGCATCTCAGGAACAGTTTTTAAAGCCATGCCACAGACTTATGTTTACGTTTACAAAGAAGGAATGGATTTAAAAGGTCCCGCTTTTACCGATGTGATTACAGACAGTAGCGGGAATTACTCTGTTCAGCTTCCGCCGGGGAAATACTTTTTAGTTGCAAGGATGAGAAAGACTGGAGAGGTTGCCGGACCTGTGGAGGTTGGAGATATAAAAAGTGAGGTGATAGGACCTGTAACTGTAACGGATAAAGGAGAGGTGATTAAAACCGATATCAAGGTTTTTGAAAAAAAGGGCGAGTCAAAGGATATTGCTATTAACGTTTCTGCTGAAGAAAAAAAGACGACTATTTCGGGATACATTTTTGATGCGGACGGAAAGCCTGTTCAGAATGCAAGGGTTCATGTTTATGACCATGTGCAGATGTCAGAAAGACCAAAGTTTGTGTCGAGTCCAACGGGTCCGGACGGCAAATACAGTATAGCCCTGCCTAAGGGTGGCACCTACTATCTGGCTGCTCGTGACAAATTTGGCGGACCGCCTAAGGTAGGCGACCTTTACGGCAGATATGACAAGGGGACTATTGAACCTTCCGGTGTTGTTATTAAAGATAATGAACGTCTCGAAAACATAAACATAACCGTCCACAGGGTGTGGTAACCATGTTTTTTAGAAATATTCTTGTTTTTTTTACCGCTTTTTGTTTTCTTGCCTGTTCGCCGAAGATATCGGATATTGAATCTTATCAGATGAAGGCAAAAAAAGGTGATAACTCTGCTATAAAAAAGCTCATAAAGCTACTTGAACACCCTGATGAAGATATAAAGGTGAAGGCTTACAGCGGTTTGATTGAAGCCCCTGCCAACAAAAAAAACTACATTGAAGAAAAGGTTATTGCTCTTCTTAAGGAAAAAACTGACGACTCAACAAGAGAGTTTGCAGTGGGTTTGCTGGGAAAACTAAAAAGCAAAAACGCCATTCCCATTTTGAAAGAACTGGCAAAAGATAAAAACTTTAAAAGACGGTATGTTGTTTTTTCAGCCTTTGGAGAGATACAGGATGAGACCGTTGCCGATGTTGTTATAGATGCACTTTCAGATCCAGTGGAAGATGTAAGGAAGTATGCTGCAAGGGCTTTGATAAAACTTGGTCCTAAAGCAATTCCACGAATGATGGAAAGAATGCCCCAATCTGACGATAATGTAAAAGGCTACCTTATTCGTGCCTTTGGAGAGCTAAGAAACAATGAACCAGAGGAGCTTCTGCTAAAAGAGATTGAGGGCGTAAACAAATTAGATGTAATCTGGGCTCTGGGCAAACTGGGGAAAGAAAAATCTCTGCCTGTTCTTGTCAATCTCACAAAGTCACCTGATTACAGGGTGAGAGTTCAATCCTGTCAGGCACTCGGTGATCTTAATCTTAAAGAAGCCATACCTGCCCTTAAGCTGGCTTTGAATGATAAAGAGGTGCTCGTAAGGGAATGGGCTGCCCGTTCCTTAGAAGTCTTAACAGGAGAAAGAACATACTACAGGGATGAAAAAGGCAAACTGGCTTTACCTTACAACATTTATCATTAGAATTTTTGTCATTGTTCTGACAATATTTCTTATTTACAACGGATTTGGGGTTTATACAAAGACAAAAGAAACCTCTCTGCTCATGTATTCAAATCTGACACCCCTGTTATTCTGGGTGGTGTTTATGATGGGTGCCATTATCATCTCCCCCCTCGGAAGGTTTTTCTGTACCATCTGTCCTGCTGGAGAGATAAATTATTTATTCTCAAAATCAGGGTTGAATAAGCCTCTAAACCTGTCTTTTTCATTCCTTCAGGGACTGTCACTCATAGCCGTCTTTATACTTGTGATTGTTTTTCATTTTTCAAGACAGCCTCATCTTACATCCTTACTCATTCTTTTTGTGCTAATACTGGCTGCGGTTATGGGTCTAATATTCAAAGGAAACAGTTTTTGTCTCCTTATCTGCCCCGCCAACGCTTTTTTGCGCTTTTACAGCAGGCTCTCAGTTTTTAAAACCTTTTGTAAAAATGGTGCAAAACCGTCATCATGTATGGTGTTTTTAAATCCCTGTAACATAAACAAGGAACAATGTCACCTCTGCTTCAGATGTTTTAAAAACGCCGAAGGGCTGACTATTCACAGGGACAAAACCCCCTTTGAAAACCTGCTTAAAGATTTTAAAACCGAAGAAATTTTTATCTTCACTGTGCTTTCCGGTCTCACTATAATGGCATTTATCCGTGTTGTGAGTGAGGCAAGAGAAATGTTTGTTTACCCCCCCTATCTTCTGTCTCTTTATTTACACTTAGACGAAAAGTATCTGTTACTGATAGTAACCTTTTTCGGTGTCTTTGTTTACCCTGCCCTTTTTTACACAATTTTTGTGCTACCCTTTAAATTTATAAAAAAGGCATCTTTTTTAAACCTCGCCAAAACCTATCTCCCATTGTTTATTCCGCAGATTTTATCAGTTCATATGATACTTGCTGTTACAAAACTTAATGCAAGACTGGGTTTTTTGCCATACGCCATACTTGAACCATCCGGTAAAGATATGGTTCAGCTTTTTTCACTCGGCAAACTTGAAATACCTGCCGATCTAATTAGCGTGGCATATATCAAATATCTGATACTGTTTATCCCCTTGGCAGCCTTAATCCTGTCGTTTTACATGATTAAGGGTCATTTAAAAATCTTTGCAGAAAAGATGATAGCGGGCTTAAATCTTGCATTATTCTTTCTGTTTACAGAGTACTGTGTGATAAAATGGCTGTTCAGGGGGCTTTTGTAGTGAAAAAAACTGTTTTTTTCATTTTGTTTCTGTTTATATACACAAAGGCGTTCGGTTGTTTTGGCATAGAGCTTTTTATTGGTTATGACGAAAGGGACAAGACGGGATACTATATGGCATCATTACTGGAACTTTATATAAAAGAGAAAACCGGCATTGAGACAAGGTTAATATCTGTAAATGAAAACAACCTGAAAAAGCTTCTCGATGACCAGAAGGTCGACGTCCTTGTCTATTCCGTTAAAGACACAAAAAACCTGACCGGGCTAAACATCATAAAAGACGGCAATTTCCTGATTTATTACAGAACAAAGATTAAGGAAGATTTAAGGTTTTCCACCCTTGAAGAGGCACTCAACAGACTCACTTCAAGATTTACAAAGAGCAACCTCCAGGAATTACTATCACTCATAGAAAAGAAAGGCAAGCCTAAAAGAACAATCAAAGAGTTTCTACTGGAGAAGGGTTTCTGGTGAGAAACGTTCTGGTTTGGTTATTTTTTCTGTCTTTTTTTGCCTGCAGTTCAGCCCTGAATCAGGGAAAATCAGAACAACAAAACACCTTCTCCGGGGTAGTGAAAACAAAGGTGGTGTGGAGCGGCAGTGTGGTGGTCGATAAAGACCTTATGATAGACAAAGATGGCGAGTTAATAATCCTTAAGGGCACGGTAGTTAAATTTGTAAAATCAGACATTTCAAGAACAGAGCCTACTTTTCTTTACCCAGAAACAGAGCTTCTGGTTAAAGGTAAAATTACGGTAAAAGGCGAGAAAGAAAGTCCGGTAATATTCCAGTCTGCTGAAGAGAACAAAAGCAACAGAGACTGGGCAGGCATCATACTCCATGGTGGAGAAATAACTGGCAGCAACTTTATCGTAAAAGATGCTTACAACGGTCTCGCAGCTTTAAATGGTAAAATCAGCCTGGAAAAGGGCTCTTTTTTCCAGAACAATATTGGCTTTGCTGTTTTCGATGATGTTACCGGACAGATGAACAATATTCTGTCAATGGAAAATCAGACAGGGGCTTTAATAGACAACAAAAAACTGTTTTTTAAAGACATCACTCTTTCCCGAAACAACGAGGGGCTTTTGTTAAAGAATATATCTTCTCATGCATATAACTTCAATATTTCGGAAAATATTTATGGTCTTGTAATGAGAGAGGATAGCCTTCCGTTTTTACTAAAGGAAAACAGGGTTTATGAAAACAAAAATAATATTTTTATCTTTGATAATACTGATACTGCAAACAAGTAGCCTCTTTGCGGAGAAGTCCTATCACAACGGTTACCTTGAGAATGAAACACTCACAGGCAACAATATCTTTTCCGGCACCATCAGGATTAAGGGAAGGGTTACTGTACAGGAAGGCGGATCTTTAACCATAGAAGAGGGCACAAAACTTATTTTTCTTTATATTGATGAAGATAATGACGGTATAGGGGAAAGCGAAATACTCAGTCAGGGGCAGATAGTGGTGAAGGGCAACAAAGGCAATCCTGTTTACTTTCTGTCCGACGTAAAAAAACAGGGGGCATGGCTCGGCTTCAGCATTATGAACGTTGACACAGAGAATATCATAGAAAATGCTGTTTTCGAAGACAGCTACATGGCTCTTCACTCCCATTTTTCAAAACTAACCGTTTCTGACTCTGTTTTCAGAAACAACTACAGGGGCTTTCAGAGTCAGGAAGGCGAAATTACACTTATTAACAACAAGTTTTACAACAACAACACAGGTGTTCAGTTCAGAAACTCAAAGTCACACCTTAGAGACAATAAAATTTTTAACAATTACGGCGGACTTAACTTCCTTTACAGCACTGTAACAATGGAAGACAACATAATAGAAAACAACATCCTCTTCGGCATAAAAATCCGTTTCTCGCAGGCTTATATAAAAGGGGCTTTTGTCTCCGGAAGCATGCAAAACATTTACGGTAAAAACTCGGACGTCTCCATCCTTAAGGTTGTTTCCAGTTCTTCCCTTCTCAGGGGATTTTCCTTTGAAAACTCCCGTATAAAAATTTATGAGGGTGAGGCATCTCATAATCTTCTTGATGGCATATCTCTTGATTCGTCCACACTTGATTGTGATAAACTGACATTAACAAATAATGGTCGTTTTCATATATACCTTAAGGGAAATGCAGCTTTAACAGGCGATTACGAGAGCGACAGGGATAAAAATGTGGTGTTTAAAGAGCAGTGATATTTTTTTGACAAAGGAGTAAAAATTTGTCCTTCATGAAAAGACTGTCCCTTTTTTTAGTGTTTATACTGTTTTCAGCATGTAATAACTACACAGATGACAGGATTTACAAAATCGCCTATATGGTTTGTAACAGTAAAAAGGAAACCATAGAAAGGTTTGAACCGCTAAATGCATATCTGGAAAAGGAAACAGGGTATAAATTTTCTCTTCATGCTGTTGACACAACAGACTTTGAAGAGGCATACAAAAAGGAAAAGTTTGACTTTACACACTCCAATCCGATTATATACATCATTCTTAACAAGGAACATGGGGTTAAGCACCTTGTGGCAGAAAAAAACGGAATGTACGGAACAAAAACCTTAGGCACAATTATTGTCAAAAAAGACAGCCCCATTAACTCTATAAAGGATTTAAAAGGCAAAAAGATGATTTTCGGTCCAACCTTCGCACCTTTCGGATATGTTACCCAACTTGAGCTTCTGATGAGAAACAGCATAGACCCTTACAGGGACATCGCCTTAATATATCAGCCACAACACTCTTTTCAGCACGAAAAGATTATTTACGGTGTCTGGTTTGGCGGTTTTGATGCTGGTGCAGCCCCCATGCTTGACCTGGAAGAGATGAGCAGAGAGAACAAAATCAAAATGGAGGACTTCAGGATAATAGCCAAGACAGAGCTACATCCATACTGTAACTTTGCCTACAATCCTGCCCTGCCTTCCGATGTTGTAAAAAAGGTGGAGAACGCACTTCTTAAACTTACCAAAGACACAACCGTAGAGTTTAAAGGAGAAAGGCTGAACATCTTTAAAGCTGCAAAGATTGATGGGTATGAAAAATTAAGCGACAGCGATTACGACGGACTAAGAGAAATACTGAAAAAAATTAACTTCCCCCCCTATCAGAGCTATTGATATGAAAAAGACAGACCTGGTGAACCTTTTTATTTTCCTTATGGCACTTATCGGAACAAGTTATTACGCTTATCAGTTTTATGTAACCCCTATTAATGCCGAAGACCCTCGTGAAAAAGAGTATCTAAGCATGGAAATAAAAAGAAACCAGCTAAATCATGCGGTGCGTTATACAAAAGAAAAACAGTATGAAGAGGCGTTATTGATTCTGGAACAAAACGGAATAAACGATAACCCCTACGGCATTTTTTTGAAAGGGTATATACTTTTCAACATAGGGAAAAAAGAGGAGGGGCTTTTACTGATAAAAAATGCCATACAGAGCTCAAAGGTTCTTTATGACCCCGGCTATCCCAACAATGTTCGTTCAGACCTTGAGGAGGTTCTTTCAAATATTTCAAAAGACACAAAACTGAAGGAATACAGGCATTTTATTGAAAGCAAGCTGAAGGGTGGTTGCGGATGAGATTTCAGTCCTATTTTTACCTGATTTCGGCTGTAATAATAGGCGGTTTCGGGGCGATACTTTCTATTTATGGCAACCCTGTTAATACCGGCATCTGTATATCCTGTTTTATGGAAAACTACGCCGGGGCTTTAAAACTACACAACAACATCTTCATGCAGTATTTGAGACCTGAAATCACATTTATCACCGCAGGCAGCTTTGCCTCTGCATTAATAAGAAAGGAGTTTAAACCTCGCTTTTCTCCATCCTTTTTAACCTATTTTTCTGGTGGTTTTTTTATGATTATTGGCAGTGCAGTCTTTATTGGCTGCCCCATTAAAATGCTACTAAGACTTGCAGGGGGCGATCTAACAAGTATGGCAGGGATAACAGGGCTTATAGCGGGTGTTTATTATGGGGTGAAGGTTCTTCAAGCAGGCGTGGATACCTGCACATTTACGCCCAAACCCACCTCCCAAAAGCTTGAGGCTGCCATTCTCCCAGCGGCCATAATCTTAATCGGACTGGCAGCCATCGTAAAAAAGGGGCTTTTCGCACAAAGCTTAAGTGGTGCCGGGGCGGAAAAGGCTCCACTAATTATGGCTGTCATTTTCAGTGTTATAATAGGTGCGGTTTCTCAATACACAAGGTTTTGTGTTACCGGTTCCATACGAAACAGCATTATTTTAAAAACCAGTTTAGGATTTTCAGCATTGGCTGTGCTTACCGTTACAGCATTCATTATAAACGTTTTTTCCGGCAGGTTTCATCCCGGTTTTTACGGACAGGCAGGAAGCCACAACGCATACCTGTGGTCTTTTCTTTCCCTCTTTCTTACAGGCTACATAGCCGTTTTAATTGACGGCTGCCCTTTCCGGCAACTCATAAAAACAGGTGAGGGTGACGTGAACGCACAGGCAGCCTTTTTAGGCATGTTAACAGCTGGTGCTTCTGTTCAAAACTTTCAGATTTACGCAGACGCCTCAGGACCAACTTTAATGGGCAAGATAGGTGTAATGACTGGTTTTTTAATATTTTCATTAATAACCATGGAACAAAGGAAAAAAGGTGACGTTTAAAAAACTACTGCATTTATCATGTATTTTGTTACTCCTTTTCTTTAATACTGCTTTTGCGATGGAGACAATTGTTCTGGAAGGCAATGTTGTTATAGAAAAGCCTCTCTACTTTGAAAACAAAAAGGTTGTGATAAAGGGGGGCAGCAGGATAATTATAAAAGAGGTAAAAGAAAATGCCATTCACATTAAAAAGGGCTACTTAGAGATGGCAGGGACACCCCAAACTCCCCTTTTTGTTACCACAGAGAACACTAAAGACGATAAAGAAGACAAAAACATGTTTTTCCTTGAAGATTCCGATGGTTACATCAGCCACACAGAATTTTTAAACAATCCATGGGCTTTACATGTGCATTTTTCCAGGCTTGTGGTAAAAAACTGTCTTTTTGATAAAAATTATGGCGGGATAAGGCTTACGGGGGGAGAAGTTCTTATTGAAGGTAACATTTTCACCCATAACGATATTGCTATAAGGTTTTTAAACAGCAGCCCCCACATTAACAGAAACATCTTTTTGAGAAACGAAAAGGCAATATTCATCCGAGAAGGTGTTGAAAAAAACAGGATAGAAAAAAACACCTTTTATAAAAATGAGTTTGATTTTTATCTTGGCTTTTTTCAGGAAAAAAATATAGCGGCACCTGATAACTTTTTTTATGAAACACCGAAAATATTTGATGCCAATAATGACGCTTCAGTAAAGGCAAGAATACTGGTTACGCCCCCACTGGACAGCTTTCCTGATTGGCATTGAAATTGCGAAAAATGGAGTTGTCATGAAATACTCTATAGCAGAAGAAGTTTTTGAAAGAATTGAAGAAGACAATCTGATCAAAGCAAGACAACAGGTTTCCCTGGGCAATTACGCAGAAGCAGAGTCAATTGGTGTGCTCACACTGATAAAGTCCGGGATAATGACCCAGCTTAACCTGATGGGACTTGATATCTGGGAACAACTGAGAACCCCTAAGACTGTGGAAGAAATAGCTCATATGGTGAGCAAAGATTATGGCATTTCATACGAAGACTGCTATGGTGATATTAAAAGTTTTATTTCAGATTTAGCAGAAAAAGGTTTTCTTATCCATGAATAACAATCTTTTTTTAAACACCCCGTTAACTATTAATCTAAGCTTATCTTATCGTTGCAACTTTACCTGTAATCACTGTTACTCCCGTGAACAGACGGCAGAACAGGAGCTTGATTTTGAAAGCCACAAGAAGATTGTGGACATTCTTGCAGACTGGAGAGTGCCGTTTCTGAATCTGGGTGGGGGCGAACCATTAATGGTGCCTTTTCTCTTTGATTACGTCAGATATGCCTGCAACAAAGGTTTGCATGTTACAATGAACTCAAACGGTTTTCTGGTTGACGCAGAAAAGGCGAGGGAGATCAGACTGGCAGGCTTCAAATCGGTGGGGATAAGTGTTGACAGTCCTGAGGAAGAGGTGCACGACAGATTCAGAAATCGTAAAGGTAGTTTTAAGAAGGCTTTAGAGGCACTTGAACTTCTTACTGCTGAAGGTGTAAAAACCACAGTGTCTATGGTAGTAACAAGACTAAACCATGAAAACTTTCAAGACATTATACCTGTTCTTGAAAAATATAATGTTAAACAACTTTTTCTGCATAACTACAAGTGTACCGGTTTTGGTTACAAAAATATGGAAGCCTTTGACCTATCACCATCAGAATGGAAGACCTTTTACAAAAAGGCTATTGAGTTGAAAAATTCGGTAAAAAACATCATCATCTCCTTTGATGACCCAATCATACATTTAATTCCGGAATACAACGATAGACCACTGGTCAAAGGAAGCACCTGTGGAAAACTTTCGCTAAATATCCATGCAAATGGTGATGTTTCTCCCTGCGGTTTTATGCCGGTGTCCATAGGAAACATTCTTAAAGACGACATAAAGGAGCTATGGAAAAACTCGCCTGTGTTAAACAGTTTAAGAAATCCTGTGCCTAACGGAAAATGCAAAAGCTGTAACATTTATGAAAACTGCCTTGGTGGCTGTAAGGCAAGGACTTATATGCTGACGGGAGATTTTCATAACCCGGACCCACACTGCTGGAAAGGAGGTGAATAAAATGAGATATATGAAGCCAAAAACAACAGGTTTTTCTTCCGTTCATCCCTGTTAGTATTTCTGAACTATGGCACTGCCACTGAGACTTAGCCTTTCCTTTTTGAAAGGGGAAACTGGTGAGGCTGATTTTTTGCATGTTTTTAATCGTATCGGGCATATAAAGCTGTTCCATCTTGAGCTTGAGCTGGATACTCTGTCTTATTCTGTTTTTCTGTCATCACAACCACATATTACCTTCAACAGTTTTGAAAAAACACTGGTAACAAAAGACCCGGAGCTTTTTCCTGCATTCCTGGACCAAAAGGGTTATCACACCATCTTTGAAATACCCTTCTGGCTAAATTGTAATGAAACTAAAGAGTTGCTAAAAAAACTTTCATTACTCCATTCAAACCACACAAGCCTTGCTTACTTCATCACGAGGCAAAATCTGGCACAGTTTAGCGATATACTTGATTTTGCCCTGAAAAAGGGCATAAAAAGGGTGATTATTCCTAACCCCGACCTTGTTAACTATCAGGAGTTAATCAAAAAAAGTTATCTGACACCTTTGGATCTGGACAGACTCACATTTATCCATGACTATTCCAAACAGATTAACCTTCAGGTGCATGACTATTTTCTTGCAAAGTTTTTAGGCTTGAAAGATGCAGAACTTTTCAAAGGTTGTCAGGCTGGTGAACTTATGGGCTACATTCAAAACGGCACAGTTTATCCCTGTAAAAGCATTCCGGTAGTTTTGGGCTCTCTTTTTGAGGAAGATTTTGATACAATATGGAAAAGGGCATCAGATGTTATGAAAAAGTTTTGTTCACCTGAGGACTGCAGCGAATGCTCTGATAATAAAGGCTGTAAGCAGGGCTGCCCGGGAAACGCTTTTTTTCTGAACAATGGCAAAAAAGACCCCCTTTGCGAGAAATAAGATGGGAATATATCTTGATAACTCAGCCACTTCATATCCAAAACCAGAGATTGTTTATAAGGCAATCGAACAGGCATTAAGGAATATAGGAGCTAATCCGGGCAGGGGCGGCTATAAGCTATCTTTAGAGGCTGCAAGAACCGTTTTCAGGTGCAGAGAGGTGATTGCCGACTTTTTCAACATCAAAAACTGTGACAGAATCGCCTTCACCTCCAACGCAACAGAGGCTTTAAACACGGGTATTAAAGGTGTTCTGGAACCTGAAGATGAAGTGATAACCACACCGCTTGAACACAATTCGGTTTTGCGACCGCTACACAGTCTTGAAAAAGGTTTTTCGGTAAAGGTTAAATATGTAAACTGCAAAGAAGACGGTAGCTTCGGTCCCGATGATGTAAAAAAACTGATAACTAAAAAGACAAAGCTTATCGTTATGACCCATGCCTCAAATGTTATAGGCACTATTACTCCTGTGAAAGAGGTTTTTTCTATATGCAGGGAACACAATATTATCACCATGCTTGACGTTGCACAAACTGCCGGAGTTATTCCCATTGATGTGGAAGAGATGCATATTGACATAATGGCTGCGTCAGGACACAAATCACTTTTTGGTCCTCAGGGGACAGGATTTATCTATGTGAAAAAGGGCTTGAACATTAAACCTCTGAAGGAAGGCGGAACAGGCACCCAGTCTTCTGAACTAACACAACCGGAAGATATGCCGGAAAGTCTCGAATCAGGCACACTAAACACACCTGGCATTGCTGGTCTTATGGAGGGCATAAATTTTATTAAAAAAACCGGCATCGATAAAATAAGGGAACATGAACTTTTGCTTGCCCGTAAACTTACTAACGGTTTGCTTGCCAACGACAAGGTAACCCTCTATGGACCCGAGAGACCGGAGCTTCGTGCAACTGCACTGTCTTTCAATATAAAAAACATGGACTGTTCTGAAGTGGGCTTTATTTTAGACGAAATTTATGATATATATGTTAGGGTTGGTTTGCATTGTGCACCTCTTGCACACAAACTTATCGGGACATATCCTTATGGCACCATCAGGGTAAGCCCCGGCTACTTTAACACTGAGAGGGACATTGAGGCATTGATAGATGCGATTAACGAAATTACTAAAAAAAATTAGCATCCTCATTGTATTGCTGGCTTTTTTTTCATGTTCACTGCCTCCCGATGTTCCTGTAACGAAAGAGGCGATTGATAAAACAAAGCTCTATTCCCGTTTTGTTATTGAAGAAAGCCCTGATACACTGGTTTATGCCCTGAATAAAAACGGTGAAGCGGTTGTGCGTGCCACATACAGGAACACCCCAATATACATTAAAATATTTGCCACATCAAAAGGCATACTCTGGTACGTTTACCCAAGAGAACGTTAATGCTAATTCTTGCCATAGAAACTTCCTGTGATGACACTTCTGCAGCACTGATTGAAGATAACTACAGACTGTTAGCCTGTACTGTTTCGTCACAAAACCAGTTTCATGAAAAATTCGGCGGCATTGTTCCGGAAATTGCGGCACGTAAACATCTGGAAAACATTGTCCCTGTTATACAAGCCACACTAAAGAAGGCAAACAAAGCTGTTACGGAGATTGATGGTGTCTGTTGCACGTTGGGACCAGGGCTTGTTGGATCACTCCTTGTAGGCTTAATGTTTGCCAAAGGGCTTGCCCAGTCGCTTAAAAAACCTTTTTTTGGTGTCAATCATATAGAAGCACACTTCTTTGCCTCCTTTCTTGAAGAAAAAAAACCAGATTTTCCGTTTACCGCTTTAGTTTCCTCAGGTGGTCACACAGCCATTTACCTTGTTAAAAACTTCAGAGATTATGAACTTTTCGGACAAACAAGGGATGATGCTGCAGGAGAATCGTTTGACAAGGTGGCAAAAATTCTTGATTTGGGCTATCCCGGTGGTCCTGCTGTGCAAAAGTTAGCCGGTGACTTTGAAGGTGATATTATGCTACCCACTCCACTTCAAAGGGAACAGGACTTCAGCTTTTCCGGATTAAAAACGGCGGTGCTGAACATCGTAAAAAATCTTTCGCCTCTTAAAGAAGAAGATAAAATAAATATCGCAGCGAGTTTTCAGAAAAAGGTTGTAGAAATACTTGTGGAAAAGACCATAAATGCAGCAAAACATTTCGCTACAAAAGACATAGTAATCTCTGGCGGCGTTTCGGCAAACAGGCTGCTACGAAAAAAAATGCAGGAAGCTGTCTCAAAAGAGGGGCTGAATCTTTACATTCCATCTTTTGAATTTTGCACAGATAATGCAGCTATGGTGGGGATTGTTGGTCACCACTTTTTATCGCAGGGTTATACCACTCCACTCTATGTCTCTGCAATGCCAGACTGGTCAATATGATGACAATCTGTTCTTGTTGATTGTAATTTGGTAAAAACTGTGATTTAATCTCAGAATATATAATAAAAAGGAGGTTTTTCCATGACTTTTTTCCTTTTCGTACTGTTGATGGTTTTTTTTGCCATTTTTTTGTTTATATACTACTATAACAAATTTATCAGACTGAAAAATCAGGCAGACGAATCCTTTAGCGGTATTGATGTTCAACTTAAAAGGAGGTACGACCTGATACCGAACATTGTGGAAACGGTTAAAGGTTATGCGGCACACGAGAAAGAAACACTGCAAAAAGTTATAGAAGCAAGAAGCATGGCACAAAAAGCAACTGCACTGCCTGACAAGGCAGCAGCAGAAAACATACTCAGCGGAGCATTAAAAAGCCTTTTCGCATTAGCTGAAAGTTATCCTGATTTAAAGGCAAACCAGAACTTTCTGGAACTGCAGAAAACACTTTCAGAGATAGAAGACACCATCCAGCTGGCAAGACGCTATTACAACGCCGTTGTGAGAGACTACAATATACTCTGTGAGGCTTTTCCCTCGGTAATAATAGCCAACATGTTCGGCTTTCCAAAGAAGGAGTTTTTTGAAATCGGGGGCGAAGAAAGACAAAACGTGAAGGTCAGCTTTTAAACGGCAAATTCTCACAAATATATGTGAGAATTTCCACAGCCACCTCTTCCTTTTTCATTAGCGGTAACGGAAGTACCCCTTTTTTTGTTATTAAGGTAACTCTGTTGTTATCGCTACCAAAGGCTGAATCATCAGCCGTTACCTTATTTGCAACTATCATATCAGCCTTTTTGGAAACGAGCTTTTTGTGTGCATTTTTAAGCAGGTTTTCTGTTTCTGCAGCAAAGCCTACAACAATCGTGCCCTTTTTCCTGTTTTCAGAAAGATATTTCAGTATATCCGGGTTTTCAGAAAGCCTTATAACAAGCTGTTTTTTGTCCTTTTTAATCTTCTGTTCCGCCCTTTTGTCAGGTTTATAATCACACACGGCTGCAGACATAATAAATATGTCGGCATCCTGTAAAAAGGATTTACAGGCAGAAAACATCTCTTCAGCTGATTTTACAGAAACAATATTCACACCATAAGGCGGCTTTATATTGACCGGTCCTGATATTAATGTAACAGATGCTCCCATTTTTTTTGCCATTTTTGCTATGGCATACCCCATCTTGCCTGAAGAGTAATTAGATATGTATCTCACCGGATCAAGCTCTTCAACGGTTGGTCCTGCTGTTACCACTACCTGTGTGTTTTTAAGGAGTTTTTCCACAAAAAAGGATTTTATTTCCTCAAATATATCATCAACTTCCGGCAACCTGCCAGCCCCGTAAACACCACAGGCAAGGAGCCCCTCTGCTGGCTCCATCACGTGGTAGTATTTCTTCAGTCTTTTCACATTATCTTTTACAACAGGATTTTCCCACATATTGGTATTCATGGAAGGGACGATCAGCACAGGTGATTTTGATGCAAGCACTGTTGTTGTCAGAAGGTCGTCGGCAATCCCTGCAGCCATCTTGCCGAGGAAGTTTGCGGTTGCCGGTGCCACAACTATAAGGTCTGCCCTGTCTGCCAGCGAAATATGTCCTATTTGGGACTCTTTTATAAGAGAAAAGAGCTCATTATATACTGGATTTCCTGTAAGTGTCTGCAACGTGAGAGGTGTTATAAACTGGCATGCATTTTTAGTCATTATGGTCTCCACATTAAAACCATCTTTCACCAGAAGACGTATAAGATCACAGACTTTATAGGCAGCTATACCACCCGTAATTCCAACCAGAATATTTTTCTTCTCACCCATTTTTTTCAATCCTTTTGTAAATAAGGATTTCGTAATTCATCACATCTGCTATAAACTTCACCTTTTTCAGTTCAATCTCGCAAATAGCGGGCATGTCCGGATGTTCCTCCATCTGTTTTTCCACAATCCTGTTATCCTGAATCCAGTCTAACATCTCCCGTACCTCTACCAGTTCAAGGTCAAGATTTGTAATAAGGTTGTAGAACACATTGTTATGGAAAATAGGGTATATTTCCATCTCAGTGTCTTCTTTTTTTGTCATTCTGCCTTCCACCCATAGGCGCCAATCAGTTTTACAAACCTTACGCCTGTTTCTGAATGCTTTATATATTTATCGCCTTTCTTTTCTATAATTACAAGATCCTGAGAAAATACATCACCGACAGGAATAACCATCCTGCCTCCATCCTTCAATTGTTCCAGAAGGGGTTGTGGTATATCAGGAGCTGCAGCCGTAACAATTATGCCTTCAAAGGGTGCAAAGTCTTTCCAGCCATATGTTCCGTCTCCCACTTTTATCATAACGTTGTGATAACCAAGTTTATCCAGTATTTCTCTCGCATTTTTTGCAAGAGCGGGTATCCTCTCCACAGAATAGACAGAAGGCACGATTTCAGCAAGCACAGCACTCTGATATCCACTTCCTGTACCTATCTCAAGCACCTTTTCGTTACCTTTTAATTTAAGTAACTCTGTCATAAGTGCAACTATATAGGGCTGAGAGATTGTCTGTCCCTCTTTTATGGGAAGGGGGTAATCATCATAGGCTCTGTACCTTAACGCCTCTTCCACAAAAAGGTGTCTGGGGACCTTTTTCATGGCATTTATAACAAGAGGATCTTTTATTCCCCTGTTTATAATCTGGGTTAACACCATCTTTTCACGGGCAGATTTATAATCCATATCTTCATTATACATTTATAATCACAGAGATTCAAAAAAAACTTGAATTCGACAAACAAATCATGAAAAATGTTTATATGGATTTTTCAAAGTTAATCCCGAATCACCGACCACATATTGCCTATTTTTCAATGGAAATAGGCTTGAGACCTGAAATACCCACTTACAGCGGTGGACTGGGCATTCTTGCAGGTGACACAATAAAGTCTGCAGCAGACCTGAAACTACCTCTTGTTGGTGTAACCTTACTTACCAAAAAGGGTTATTTTGAACAGATAATTGACGATAACGGAATTCAGATTGAAAAAGAAAGCAACTTTAACCCTTCTGACTATATGCAGAAGCTTGATATCACGGTTTTTGTCAACATAGAAGGCAGAAAGGTTTATATTACCCCCTGGCTTTATCTGGTCAAAAGTCCTAACGGCAGTGAAGTGCCGGTTTTGTTTCTTGACACAGATCTGGAAAAAAACTCTGAGAACGACAGAAAAATCAGCCAGTATCTCTATGGCGGTGACTTAAGATACCGTTTTCAGCAGGAGGTTGTGCTCGGTATTGGCGGGATACGTGTTCTGAAAGAACTGGAAATTGAGTTTCGCCGGTATCACATGAATGAAGGACATTCTGCACTTTTAACCATTGAACTGCTTAACGACTTCAAAAGAAGTGTGGAAGAGGTGTGGGACGAAAATCTTGTATGGGACGCTGAGGCTGTGAAAGAACGCTGTGTCTTCACTACCCACACACCCGTGGCTGCAGGACACGACAAATTTGATTACGAACTGGTTTCAGATGTGTTAAGAAATGATTATATTCCCATTGATGTCATTAAAAGGTTTGGCGGAAAGGATAAACTTAACATGACCTTACTTGCCCTCAATTTAAGTGAATTTGTAAACGGAGTGGCAAAAAAACATGGTGAGGTGTCAAGAAAACTTTTTCCCGGTTACGAAATAAATTCTATAACCAACGGTGTTCATTCCTTCACATGGGTTTGTCCTCCAATGGCAAAACTTTACGACAAATACATTCATGGTTGGGCAAATGAACCAGAGCTTTTTGTCAGGGCAGAAAATATACCTGACGATGAGATTTATAACGCTCACAGAGAAGCCAAAAAACAGCTTTTTGACTATATAAAAGAAACCACTGGCGAAGAATTTGATTTAGACGTGCTTACAATTGGATTTGCAAGAAGGGCAACCGCATACAAAAGACCCGATCTGCTTTTTTACGATCTGGAACGTTTTGTTAGGATCGCAGAAGGTAAACTTCAGATTGTCTACGGTGGGAAGGCACATCCAAAGGATTTTCCGGGAAAAGAGATTATCAAAAAGATTTTTAATTTAAGCAAGCAGCTTAAAGACAAAATAAAGATTGTCTATTTGCAGAATTATAACATGAACGTTGCAAAACTGATCGTGGCAGGTGTGGATTTGTGGCTTAATACACCCCAACGTCCTTTGGAAGCTTCCGGCACAAGCGGCATGAAAGCGGCACACAACGGCGTAATAAATTTAAGTGTTTTAGATGGTTGGTGGATAGAGGGACATATTGAAGGTGTTACAGGATGGTCAATAGGTTCACTTACGCCTGAAGACAGTATTGATCAGAACACCAGTGCCACCGATGCAGAAGACCTGTATAATAAACTTGAACATGTGATTATACCTCTTTATTACAATGATAAAAGCCGCTGGATATTTATGATGAAAAACTCCATTGGTAAAATCGCCTACTACTTTAATACACATCGCATGATGAGAAGATATGTAACCGAAGCCTTTATATGTTAAAACTGTCAAACCTGTTAATTAAGGTTTCTATAGCTCCATAATTGGTAAGGTCTAAATGAATTGGAGTGACAGACACATAATTTTCAGAAACAGCCTCAATGTCGCTGTCGCCAAATTTTTCATAACCAATTTCTTCACCTGCAAGCCAGTAATATTTTTTCCCGCGTGGGTCTTCCTTTTCTATAATATTGTCGCTATACCTTTTTTTGCCCATCCTTGTGATTTTTATACCCTTAACTTCATTTAAAGGAATATTAGGCACGTTAACATTCAAGAGGCAGTCATAGGGCAGACCATTTTTCAGTACACATTTTACTATCCGTGCAGCAAACTCTACCGCTGTATCAAATATAAAATTTTCCCTTGCTGCAAGAGAAACGGCAAGGGACGGCACACCCAGAAGCAAGCCTTCCATGGCAGCAGAAACCGTTCCCGAATAGGTTATGTCCTCAGCCATATTGGCACCTTTATTTACGCCTGAGACCACCATTTTAATTTTGTGTCTGAAAAGACCATTTATGGCAAGATTAACACAGTCTGTTGGGGTGCCATCAACACTGTACCTGTCAGTGGAAATCTTTTCTACACGCAGAGGTCTGTATAGTGTCAAAGCCCTGCTTATAGCACTCCGTTCCCTGTCGGGAGCCACAACAACCACATCGTGTTCCCTTTTTAACTTTTCATAAAGCTTAATAATGCCTTCTGACTGAATGCCGTCATCATTGGTTATCAGAATCATGAGATTATTATATTGGACAATTTAAAACAACGCAATAAATTGATTTATTTAACAGAAAGCGGGATTGGTGTAAAATTGTGGGTGCTTACATAAAGTCCCTTTGCTGTCCCAGCTGTGCCGAGCATGTACTTTTCTGCTGTATAAGAGGCATCATGACATCATGCACAGATTTTCTCTTTATCCAGTCAACAGATTGAATTATCTATCCAAGGTTTGCAGGGAATAGGTTTAGTGTCAGCCTTTCTATTCTGGTGCAGGACATTTTTGCCTCACCAGCTTCCACCGCCGCCACCACCACCGCCGCCGCCAGAAAATCCACCGCCAGAAAATCCGCTACCGCCACTACCTGCAGATGAAGGAGCAGATGTAAAAGCTGTGTTCATATCAGAAATTCCAGCATTAACTGACTTAACAAATGCAATGGTAGAAAACCTTTCGTAATGATACCCTTTATACCACTGAGGTGGCTCTTTAAGCAGATCGTTAAACTTTTCTGCCCATTTGTCTGCAACGCCAAGAGAAATTGCATAAGGTAACGTCTTGTCAAAATAGGCAGGGTCTTCTTTCAGAAGCATATTAAGTCTTGACTTTTCCACCTTTTCAACAAATGTTTTGAATCCGTCAAGTATTTTAAACACCTTCATGCCTTCCGACGTCTTTTTCGGCATTATTCTGGCAAATATAAATATAATAAAAGCGGTTAACGCCAGTGAAAGAAAAAAGTCTAACCTTTTCAACGAAACCCCGGTTATAAAACCGGCAAAGCCAACGATTATTGCCAGCCCTGAAAATAGTTTTGCATAGGTTCTGGAAGTGGTGTAAAGTTTCAACTCTTCAATCTGTCTGTCCAGCTCAGCCCTCGCCTTGCTCATGGTTTCGTAAAACTGGTTCTTTAGTGTGCTTATCCTGCAACTGTTTACACCATAGATAGGGAAAAGTCCGTTAAAAATCGTGTGTTCATAGGGTCTGGCATCTTCAGACAAATCTTTAATTTTAGTAAGTATGTAGTCACGTTTTTTAAAGATGAGAGCCAGAGAATCTTCAACCTCTTCAATCTCTAAGTAGCCGTTGGCAGCCCAGTAGAAAATGAGCGAAATCAGATCCTTGTTATCAACTATGTCGTCTATAACCACACCTGCCTCTGCAGGGGTAACATTATGTGGAGGTTTAAAATACACCATCTTTACATAATTCTCGTCTCTGCCCCACAACCACCATATAATAAAAAAAACTGCAAAGACAACTACAGGTATAAGAAATACTGCATTATTTATCATAAATAACCATGTATTAAGAAAAAGGCTTCCCTTTTCAAGATAATTAGGAGGCAGTTTCACACCAACCGATATTCCCTCACGGGGCGATAAAGGTGCTGTTGATTTAATATTTAACACCCTTCCATCAAAACTGTAATAAGCCTTGTTTTCTCTTGCACCATAAGCCCCTGTAAATACAAAAAGCTCATTCTCTGTAATATCAAGTTCTGTCGGGAAGAAGATAAAGGCTTCAACATTTTCAATAGGCACATCCCATTCGGTACCGATAATATTCCAGTAAAGCTCTGCATGATTACTAAAAAAATTTATGCCACCATAGACTTTATAGCTAATCCTGTAAACCTTGTATCCCGAAACATATTTGTCGGGATCGCCTATGCGTATTATCAGGTATCTGCCCTCTTTATACACCTTTTTTGTCTCCCCCGGCACTTCTATGTCGTAAATGTCATAGCTGTAATCCTTTCCGAGGGTAAAGGGTCTTTCTGCCATCTCAGCTGTGCTTCCAGACAATTGATATTTATATGGTATTTTTCTGAAAATACCGTGTCTTTTTTCTGTAAAGTTAACGTGTAGTTCCTCTCTAATTTCCAGAACCGAGTCTTTCTTCACCGTGATATCAACACTGTATTTTGTGATTTTAAAATATTCAGCAGAAGTGACAGATGGCAAAAAACAAAACAGTACAGCTAAAAGTTTACCCAGAAGATTCATTTACTCATACTTTTACCACATCCCATCTAAAAAGTAAACCAAAGGGGGCTCATATTCTGCTTTCTGTCTTTTCAAGCGGAGAAACTAAACAGTAACAGGGATTTTGCCTGAGTAACAAAATTAAACATCCGTTTCATCCGGTTATTATAAAAAAAAGAGCCCCGCAGGGCTCTTTATGAGATAGCTGTTGTAAGTTAAATTTATGGTTTATGAAGAGATTTTTCTACGCAATATGCGATTATACCAGATACCATGCCTGTGCTTTACATACTCTTCATCTACATAACCTGTAAACATGCTTTTTAAGAGGGGCCAGTTAGCCTTTATGAACAATACCACCGACACATGCACAAAAAAGGCAATTATAAACAGAAACCCAAAAATGGTGTGAGCAAGAGTATTTATCATTTCGCTCGTGGGTGTCAATACTATCCACTCAAGATTTTTTAATACTTTTATTATGCCGGTCAGGGTTAAAATTAAGATTAAAATACCAATCCCCACATAGGCTATTCTCTGCTCGGGCAGATATTTATCTAAAGGTGGTTCCTTTCCGATTCCAAACATAGCAAGTGTTACCTTAATACCCTGTTTTATATCGCCTTTTTTTGGTATTAAACCGAAATCCTTTCTGATGCCATGGAATAATACATGAAAAACAACCCCGGCAAGAAAGAAAATTGAAGCCACATAATGAACAACCGTAATGTTGAAAAAATCTCCTGTCCATCTAAATCCGGGAATCTCAGTTATAAAATACCTTTTAAAAAGTGGCAAACAGCCAAGTCCACTAAATATAAGCATAATGCCTGACAAGGCAACTGTCCAGTGTTCAATCATCTCAATCAAACTATGTCTTTTTATTCTACTCATCCCTATCCTCCCTGCTATACTTTTTTGAGATAAAAGCTGCAGCCGTTGCACCTATGGCTGACAATATCCCTGAAGAAAGCACCCATTTGCCGAGGGGATTTAGAAGCTCATTAACCTTATTTTTAACAGCTACGGGCATACTGAATCTTTCTTTCTTTTCAACCAGAGCCTTATTAATATCTTCAAAAGAAACCCGTGATAGATAAAGTGTTGATGTGCCACCATTCTCTTTATCTCCATAGATGAACAGTCCCTCTTCTTTGGCTCTTCTCTGTGCCAGCTCATAGATCATACTTCTTTCTCCGAAAGTAAAAACCGCCTTTTCTCCCAGTCTGCTTTTGCATGCCGACACACAGGCTGGCTCTTCTCCTTTTTTTATCTTGTCCTTACAAAGATCGCATTTATACATTACGCCGCCACCAGCATACTTAGGCATTAAACTTAGATACAAACCAACTCCTGCCTGCCTTTGAGGTATCTGCCAGGGACAGACATCCCTGCATTTTGCCCCTCCAAAACAAAGCTTGTCATTAATCACCGAGTTACCTTCCTGCTGTTTTGTGAGAGCACCAAAGGGACAGCCTCTAACGCAGGGTGGGTTATCGCAATGCATGCATCTTCTCGGAATATTAATCTCCTTCCCATCCACCACCGCCTTCTGCACAAATATCCAGTTATAAGGGGTTAGGGTATCAATCTTTTCTTTTTTGTCTGACCAGTCCTCATAGTTCTTTCTTGGCCAGTAAGGCGGAATTGGCTTTTTAGGTTGTGGAAACCTGTCTTTATTATACTCTCTGCAAGCCAAAACGCATCTTGGGGCAGCCTCACCTTTGCAACCATCACATCTGGTAAGATCAATCAATGTTGCGTATTTTCCTTCCTTAGCATAGGATTTGTTGCCCAATAAAAGAGTTGCCCCAAGCGTTGTAGTAACTGCAAGGAAGCCTCTTCTGGTGATTTCCATAGGCACCTCCTGTTTCACCTAATATGTATTAAAAATTATATATAAAATAATTTGAATATGTCAATAATTATTTTCAGGGATCAGGTCTTTAGGGCTGTTGCCCAAAACAGGTTTTTTATAAACATGGTTTTAGCCTCAAATCTGCAAGTAACGCTCTGGTAGATGAAAATGT
>FWPV01002636.1_pt1 | contig 43202 bp, 28 predicted proteins | sample 2228371 | NCBI WGS metagenome assembly FWPV01 (sample SAMEA103939776, study PRJEB20133) | metagenome
CCGATTGTACCCTGGCTGCAGGAGACGAGAACGGTGTCGTCCGCCTGTACCGGCTACAGCGATAACTTGTCCAGTCCCCACATGATGCCGGGCAACAGCCAATGCCATTGGGACAAATTCTCGGTTCACAGCACCCCAGCGACTCGAAGTCACGGCTACCGTTGCGAAGTCGGCCTCCGCCGACTTGGTAGACTTGGTAGTAACGACTTTAGTCGTTCCCTGCGGACGACTGAAGCCCGGCGACTGGAAGTCACGGCTACCGTTGCGAAGTCGGCCTCCGCCGACTGCCCCGAGCCTGCGCAGGCAGGCTTTGCATCGGTTGCTGCGGTTTCCAACCGCCGGGCGACGACCCCCGACCCACATCCCCGGCGACTGGAAGTCACGGCTACCGTTGCGAAGTCGGCCTTCGCCGACTGCCCCGAGCCTGCGCAGGCAGGCTTTGCAACGGTTGCCGCGGTTTCCAACCGCCGGGAACCCGGACGATTGAAGTCGTCACTACCAGGAGCCCCGAGCCTGCGCAGGCAGGCTTTGCAACGGTTGCCGCGGTTTCCAACCGCCGGGAACCCGGACGACTGAAGTCGTCACTACCAGGAGCCCCGAGCCTGCGCAGGCAGGCTTTGCATCGGTTGCCGCGGTTTCCAACCACCGGGCTGCGGACGACTGAAGTCGTCACTACCAGGAGCCCCGAGCCTGCGCAGGCAGGCTTTGCATCGGTTGCCGCGGTTTCTAACCGCCGGGCCACGACCCCCCACCCCCACTTTGCTGGCCGATTGGCCGCAGCGGAGATGTCATGCTATACTTCCCTCGTCGAAGGTTTGCGATGATCAACCGTACAACAAGAAGGACGCTGATTTTCCTCCTGGCCGCGCTGGCGCTGCTGGCCGGCCTCGGCCTGGCCGGCTCCTGTGCCCGCCATCTGGGGCAGAGGTCGCCCGCCCGCATCTGGACCCCGGCGCCGGCGACCGGTATGCCGCTGGTGGCAACCCGGCCGGCCGAGATCCTGCCGACCCTGCCGCCGGTTACCGTCCGGCCGACTCCAGTTCCCTCCATGCCGACGCCGGTGAACCGGCCCACCGCCACCACTGTCCCCGTTCAAGGCGCAGACCCCGAGCCGACTTTCGATCCGCACCGGGTTGTGATCACCGAAGCGGATGTGCTCAACGCCATCACGTCCGGTGCAACAGGCCAGCAAGGCCTTGTGGCGGAGAACGCTGCGGTGCGGTTCATCCCGGAAGAAATGATCTTCAGCGCCACCAGGCTCGGCTATGGCCCTGTTGAGGTGCGCAATCTGGTGCTCGCGGGGAGGCTGGTGGCCAACGATGGCCGGCTGTACCTGGAGGCGACCTCTATCACCCCGTCTGGGCTGGTGACTGCGTTGATCCCGGCCCTGGCCAACCAGGCGCTGGCGCAATACACCCGACAATGGTATATCGAAGAAGTGCGCATGTTGGACGGCCGGCTGGAGCTGAGAATCCGATAAACTTAACGCCCATGGACACGATTGCCACTTTCTTCATGCGGAACATCGTCTACGTATACTTTTTCCACGGCCTGGCTTTCTTCTCGCTGGGTTTGGTGGTGCTGCTGGAATCGGGCCGGGCGTCGGAGTTTCGTTTTGCGCGAGCATTGCGGCCGCTGGCTGCTTTTGGCATCCTGCACGGCGCGCACGAGTGGTTCGAGATGTTCCAGGTGTTCGCTGCGCACGCGAGCGGCCGCTCTGCCGGCCCGATGGAAGAGTTAATCCGGACCGTGGTGCTGGTGTCTTCCTTTGTCTGCCTGCTGGACTTCGGCGCCCGCCTGTTGACCGACGGCGAGACTTCCCCCTGGATCAGCCATCTGCAAGTGGGGGCTATGGCCGGCCTCTGGCTGGGTGCGGTGGCATATATCCATTGGCGCTACCGGCCGGATCCGGCCGAACTGCTGGTGGCCGCCGATGTGCTGGCGCGCTACAGCCTGGCGATACCGGGTTCGTTGTTGGCGGTGGTGGCACTTCTGCGGGAGCGCCGCGACTTCCATGTGCGCGGTATGTCGCAATACGGCCAGGGGCTCTTATGGGCTGCCCTGGGTTTCCTGATCTACGGTCTGATCGGCCAGCTCTTCACCCGGCCCAGCCTTGTGATCCCCTCGCAAACGATCAACACGGCCCTCTTCCTGCGCACCTTCGGGATGCCGATCCAACTGCTGCGCGGGTTGATGGCTGTGCTGATCACGCTGACCCTGGGCAGCGCGCTGCGTGCCTTCGAGATGGAGAGCCGGCTCCGCGTGGCGCGCGCTAACAAGGCGCGTATCGAGGCTCAAGCCGCAGCCCTGGAGGCGCAACAACGACGGGCCAACGAGGTGGAAGCGCTCAACGTCCAACTCCAGGCCACTGCGCGCGAGCTGTCGGCACTGGTGGCGCTGTCGCACATCCTCACGTCCACCATCGAACTGGACCGGTTGCTGCAAGATGCCCTGTATCAGGTCGTCCACAGTTTCCGCCGCGCCTGTTGCGCCGGGGTCTTCCTGGTTCAGCCCGACGGCAGCCTGTGCCTGCAGCACAGGTACCGACGGCCGGACTCACCCGAGGCGAGCCCGTCCCCACCGAGGGAGGAGATCGCAGCACAGGTTGTGGCCAGCGGCAAACCGGCCTGCTTCGGGCTGGATGGACAGGTGCGGCCGGTGGACCCCGATCATCCTGCCCCTGATCCTCTCGGCACCGCGCTGGGCGTCCCTCTTTACAGCAAAGATCAGGTCTTCGGCAGTCTGGTCATGGTGTCCCTGGAGGACGATGTGCCCCTGGGCAGCGAGGAGTTGCGGCTGCTGACCGCTTTCGCACAGCAGATCGCAGCCGCCATAGACAACGCACGGCTGTACCAGATCGTCCAGGAGCGCGAGGCGCAGCTCGAGCAGTTGGTGCGCCGCCTGGTCACTGCCCAGGAGGAGGAGCGGAAACGGATTGCCTGCGAACTGCACGATGAAACGGGCCAGAAGCTCACCGCCCTGGCCATGGGGCTGGCCGCCGTCGAATCTCAGTTGGCCACCGCCGGCGATCCGGCCCGGGTAACAACCATGGTCCGGGACCTGCGCGAGATGAGCGATCAAGCCATCATCGAGCTCCGGAACATCATGGCAGACCTGCGGCCCGCCCAACTGGACGACCTGGGCCTGGTGCCTGCGCTGCGCTGGTTCATCACCCAATACCAGGCCCGCCATCCGGAGCTCCAGGTGCACATGACGGCAGACCGGGGCCTGGCCCGCCTGCCTGCGCAATATGAGACCGTGCTGTTCCGGGTCACCCAAGAGGCATTGGCCAACGTGGCCCGCCACGCCCACGCCAGCCAGGTGCGCCTGACCCTGAGCCAGGATAACGGTTGTGTGCGCCTGGAGGTGAGCGACAACGGTATCGGCTTCGACCCCACTGCGCCGCCACGCCACGCACCGGGATCAGGCCTGGGGCTGGTAGGCGTGCGCGAACGCGTGGCGCTGGTGGGCGGGCGTTGCACGGTGGACTCGGCGCCTGGCCAGGGCACGCGCATTGTGGTCGAATTGCCGCTCAAGTGAAGTGCTTTATATGCGATGACCGGAGGCCGATATGAGCCCGATTCGTATCTTGCTGGTCGAAGATCATGCAGTGGTTCGCGCCGGACTTCGCATGCTGCTGGCCGCCGACCCAGACATGGTGATCGTCGGTGAGGCCGAAAACGGGTTGCAAGGGGTTGCTCTGGCGGAAGAATTGAAGCCGGACGTGGTGTTGATGGATATCTCCATGCCGGATCTGAACGGCATCGAGGCGACGCGGCGGATCAAGAAGAGCTGTCCGGACACCGCGGTGCTGGCGCTCACCATGCACGAAGACGATCAGTACTTCTTTGCCATGCTGGCGGCCGGCGCATCGGGCTACGTGCCCAAACGCGCCGCGCCCAACGATCTAATCGCTGCCATCCACGCCGTGCATACCGGGGGGATGTTCCTGTTCCCCTCGGTGGCCCGGCTGCTGGTAGCCGACTATCTGAGCAAACGCGAAGGCGCAGTTGCCCGGGACCTGGACGCGCTGACCGAACGAGAGCGCGAAGTGTTGACGTTGATCGCAGAGGGCAAGACAAACCAGGAGATCGCCGATGCGCTGGTGATCAGCATCAAGACGGTCAACCGCCACCGGGAGAACATCATGGCCAAACTCAACCTGCACAGCCGCGTCGAGCTGGTGCGCTACGCGATCGAGAAAGGCCTCATTGAGCTGACCTGAAAATCGGACGTCGGGGCTTGCCCGGGGCCGCAGCAAGACCGCAGCAAGCGGCGGCGTCCGATTCTAACAGTGGACGCCGGGGCTTGCCCCGGGCCGCAGCAAGACCGCAGCAAGCGGCGGCGTCCGTCGTTTTCATCGGTCGTCCCACAGGGAGGCTACGCGCTGGCGCCGGGCCCGACATGAAGAACTACCCTGAACTCCAGCTCTGCCCCCTGACTCCTGACCCCTGACCCCTGCCCCCTGACCCCTGCCCCCTGACCCCTGGCCCCTGCCCCCTGACCCCTGGCCCCTGACCCCTGCCCCCTGCCCCCTGACCCCTGCCCCCTGCCTTCGGTCTATCCCTCTCACCCACCCGACATGGGTAAGACACCCCATACGAAAAATGGGACTCTTACCCGATTCCCTTTCGTCCTCCCATCTGCTAAGCTATCCTCAGAAAGAACCTGCAACACATGCGCTGTAACACAACTGTTGCGGCGCACCAGACACCAAGGAGGTGTGAGATGCCGAGCTTTGTTGACTTCCTGGTCTTTCTGGGGATGGTTTTCCTGCGTTTCGGTGTGCCCCTGCTGATCGTGGTAGGAATGGGGTATCTGCTGAAACGGTTGGACCGTCGCTGGGAGGCGGAGGCGCGCGAATACGCGGCCAGGCAAGCGGCCCAACAGCCGGGCGTCCGGCCCGAGCCGCGACAGCCCGCAGAACGGCCTGCGGTACCGGCCCGCACGCCGGCCGAAGCCCCGCAAATGCCGTTCATCATCCCCCCGGTGGGGATCAAGGATTCGCGGTTGCCGCTGCCCCAGCCCGGCCTGATGGCAGCGCCGCCTCAGCCCTGCTGGGACGTGAAGAAATGCGGCCCCGACAAAAAGGCACAATGCGCAGCGCCCCAACACCCGGATCAGCCGTGCTGGCAGGCGCGCTTCGACGCCGAAGGCCACGTGCCGGAGGAGTGCGTGGGCTGCGACATCTTCCAGCGCTACCCGATGATGTAACGGGCAACTGACCTTGATGCCATGCAACGGAGACACACAATGAAAGCAAGAAGCATCCCGGATATGCCAAGCCGCGGTTGGTGGCTGGTGTTGCCCACAGCGCTGATCCTGGCGGTAGTGCTGGCGTTGACGCATACTGCTCAGGCCGCGCCGATGCCGGCCACACCGCGCACCGCGCTGACGGGGCTGCTATTCCAGGAACAGCAGCCCCTTTGCCAGACCTGTCACCCGGAACAGTACGCCGCGTGGCAGGGCACAATACACGCCCGGGCGGCCATGGACCCGGCCTTCCAGGAGCAGCTCCACAAAGTACACAACCCGGCTGCTTGTCTGGCGTGTCACACCACAGGCTTCGACGTCGGTACGGGCACCTTCCTGGCGGAGGGGGTGACCTGCGAGGCGTGCCACGGCCCTTACAAAGAAGGCCACCCCAAGGCCGAGACGATGCAACTGCCCCTGGAGTCGGACACCTGCCGGCTGTGCCACCTGGACACCTTCCTGCAGTGGGAGGACAGCCCGCATGCGGCGCGCAAGATTGACTGCTTCGACTGCCATCAGGCGCACACTCAGGGCCTCCGGTTGGGCGATGCGCAGACCATGTGCGCGGCATGCCACACAGAAGAACAGACCAGGCTGGCGCATTCGGTGCACGGCATCGCCGGCGTAGACTGCGTGAGCTGCCACATGACCCCGTCGAAGCTGCCGGCTGCCTCGGCTGCGGGTGCAACCCGGCCGATGAGCAACCATAGCTTCATGGTGGCCTCAGAAGTGTGCATCCGCTGCCACACCAGCAGCGCCCATCCGGAGAGTGCCGCAGAACCGATCGCAACGGCAGTCCGCACGGGCGCAGCCAGCGCGCGGGAACTGGAGTTACAGGCCCGGCGTGTGCAGGAGCTGGAGCAGCAGGTAAACGCGGCCCAGGTGCAGCAGCGCAATCTGCGCAACCTGGCCGTGGTCAGCATGGGACTGATGCTGGGGGTCGGCGGCGTGATGGGCTTCGTGATCGGCGTCGGGTTGGCCACGTTGGTGAACAGGAGGAAGGGATCATGACCGCGCAGCGCCTGTCTCGACGCCAATTCCTGAAGCTGGCGACGGCCACCCTGGGCGGTGCTGCCCTGACGGCCCAGCCGGCCCGGCCCGCAGGCGCCTCATCGGGCGCAGATCGAGCCCTGGTGCCCGCGCTGCTCATTGACATAAGCCGCTGCGTCGGGTGCGGCAACTGCCAGGCAGCGTGCATCCAGGCAAACAACCTGCATCCCACCACAGAACAGATGAGGAGCCTGAACGCCGAGAACTTCACCTTCGTCCGTCAGGTCAATCTGGAAGGCGGGAAGACCCGTTGGGTGAAACGGCAATGTATGCACTGCCTGGACGCCGCGTGCGCGTCGGCGTGTCCGGTTTCCGCGCTCTACCAGACGCCGGAAGGCCCCATCGCTTACCGGCCGAGCCGATGCCTGGGCTGTCGCTACTGCATGGTCAGTTGTCCGTTCGACGTCCCTCGCTTCGAATGGGACAACGGCCTGACCCCGGAGATCCGCAAGTGCATGTTCTGCATCGAGCGGCAGCGTGAAGGACAGCCTCCGGCCTGTGTGGCCAACTGCCCCACCGGTGCCCTGAAGTTCGGCCGGCGGGGCGCGCTCCTGGCCGAGGCACACGCCCGGATCGCAGCCCATCCACGCCATTATGTAGACCACGTCTACGGCGAACATGAGGCAGGCGGCACGGCCATGCTTTACATCTCAGACACGCCGTTCTCGCTGCTGGGCTTTCGCACCGACGTGACCACCCGGCCCGTCCCTGCCTACACCTGGGACGTGATGTCCAAGTTGCCGGCCGTGGTGGGCGGCCTGGCTGTTGCGCTGACCGGCGCGTCCATCATCACCCGACGTCGGAAAGGGCACGATCCCGATCACGACGTTCCGCCGTGGGAACGAGAGGCCGAAGGCTGAAGCTGGGGCTCCCGGCTTCCAGAACAAGGAGATACCTATGTTTCAAGACATCATGATGCTCGGAGCGCTGTTCATTCTGCGTATCGTCGTGCCGCTGCTGTTGGTGGTCGGCATCGGCTACTCCATCCTCCAGAAGATCAGCGACGTGAAGCTGAGATGGTCGCCCGGGTTTGTCACGGGGGTGGGGCTGGTGCTGTGTTCGTGGGCCGTAGCCGCTATTGCGGTGCTCCTGCGCCTGTCCAACGGCCTGGGCGCAGTGACAAACCTGACGGACCAGTTCCCCCTGGGATTGTGGATCGGTTTCGACGTGATGGCGGGCGCGATGTTGGGCGGGGGCGCGTTTGTGCTGGCCGGCCTGGTCTACGTCTTCGGCGTGGAGCGCTATCGCCCCATCCTGCGCTCCACCATCCTGACCGCGTTCCTGGGCTACTCCCTCTTGATCGTGGCGCTGTTGATTGATGTGGGCCGGCCCCAGAACATCATCCTGGCGCGACCGGTCTATTTCATCAACATCCATTCGGTGCTGTGGGAAGTGGCCATGTGCGTGCTGTGCTACACCACGGTGCTGGCGCTGGAGTTCCTCCCGGCGGTGTTCGAGCGGCTGCGTTGGCGGCGAGCGTGGCAGCTCTTCCACAAGATCACGCTGCCCCTGGTGATCGTGGGCATCCTGCTCTCGACCATGCACCAGTCGTCGCTGGGGTCGCTGTGGCTGATTGCGCCGGGCAAGCTAGACCCGCTGTGGTACACGCCGTGGATCCCGGTCTTCTTCTGGATCTCGGCCATCGGTGTCGGCCTGGCTATGGTGGTGGTGGAATCCAACTTCAGCTCGCGCGCCTTCAAACGGGGGCTGGAGCAGGACCTGCTGGCAAGCCTCTCGAAATTCAACGCCTACTGGCTCGGCTTCTACGCCATCGCGAAACTGGTGGACGTGGTCTGGCGCGGGGAGGCAGCGCGCCTCACCCAGCCGACTCTACAAGCGATGCTTTTCTGGGTCGAGGTGGGCCTGGGCGCGATCTTGCCGGCCATTCTCATGTCACAGCCCAGGATCCGGGAGAACAAGACGGCCCTGTTCCGGGTGGCGGCGCTGGTCGTGATCTGTGGCATCCTGAATCGCCTGAACGTCAGCGTGTTCGGCATGTGGAGCTACACGGGCCCGGTGTACATCCCGTCACTCATGGAGATCAGCGTGACGGTGGCGTTGTTTACCTTCGGCGCTGCGGTCTTCGCCGTGCTGGCCCGCCTGTTGCCGGTGTTCCCCAAGGAGCATGCGACGGAGGCGGCGCCGGTTCCGTCTCGCCTGCTGCTGGCCTTCCCCAAAGAGGGTGAGGCAGAGACGGCCTCTTCCTGAAGCGCGACGGACTTCTCCTGGCACGGTGTGCGGGGGCGGCTTTGCCGCCTCCGCATACCGCTGCACAAACGCTTTGCCTCCCCCTTAAGAACGTCGCCACGGCTCGAAGCGTTCTAGCGTGCCGTCCCCCACAAACTCGCGCAAGATCGAGTTGCCGGGGATGAGATCGAGCGAGATGGGCTCGAACCACTGCAGGAACGTGAGCAGCCGCTTGGCCTCGATGTACCCGGGTTTGCCCGGCTCGATCTGCCGCAACAGCGGCTCGGCCAGCGGCTTGAGCGCTGAAAGCTCGTACACCAACGCAGAGTTGAACATCACATCGGCGTTTTCCTGATAAGGGAAGATGAAGTTACGCTCTCCACGGTGGACGCTCTCCCAGCGGCCGATAGTGTCAGCAGCCGTGTACCCTCGCGTGCGCGCGTCCCGCACGATGCGGCGGATCAAGCGGGTGTCGGTGGTGGGCACCCGGTTGAAGCGGTCAATGTTGAGCTGGGTCAACGCCGAGATGTAGACCCGGAAGATGCGGTTCGACGGGATGCCGGGCACCAGACGGGGGTTCAGGCCGTGGATGCCCTCGACGAGCAAGACCTCCTCCGGGCCGAGCCGGATCACCGCGCCGGGTTCGCGCTTGCCGGTATGGAAATTGAACTTCGGCAGTTGCACCTCCTCGCCCGCCATCAGCCGCAGCAGATGCTCGTTGAAAAGCGCCAGGTCCAACGCCTCCAGGACCTCGAAGTTGTAGTTGCCGTCCGCGTCGCGCGGGGTCAGCTCCCGGTCCACGAAGTAATTATCCAGCTCGATGGCAATGGGCCGGATGCCGTTGGCCAGCAGTTGCACGGCCAGACGCTTGGAGAAGGTGGTCTTGCCGGAGGATGATGGCCCGGCGATGAGCACCAGGCCGACGCGTTTCCGTTGCTCCGCAATTTGGGCCGCAATGCGCGCAACACGCTCTTCATGCCGCGCCTCAGCCACCAGGATGACCTCGTTGGTGCGACCGGCCCGGATCGCCTCGTTCAGCGCACCGACATCCTGAACGCCCAGCAGGCGCAGGGTGTGGCCGTACTCGCGAAAGACGGCGATCAGCTTAGGGTATTCGACCACCGGCTCCAGCGCCAGGCTGGAGCGCGGCGGGAACTGGAGGATGAAACCCGGCGGATAGGGGCGCAGTGCGAAGTAGCGCAGGTAACCCGTCGAAGGCACCATGTAGCCGTGGAAGTAGCCCGCGTAGCCCCGCAACTCATACAGCACCAGGTAGTCTTTCTGGCGATGCTGCAGCAAGCGCACCTTGTCGTCTTCCCCGCGGCTGCGGAAAAGCTCGATCGCCTCGGCCAGGGGCACACGTTGCTTGCCGATGGGCTCGTCCGCCGCGGCGATCTCCTGCATGCGCGCCTCGACCGCAGCCAGCTCCTCCGCCGTCAGCGGCGGCCGGCCATCCACCTCACAGTAGTAGCCGCCGAAGGTGACCGAATGATCCACATGCACCTGCGCCTCCGGGAACAGCTCCCGCATTGCGACCACCAGCAGAAAAGTGAGCGAGCGCCGGTAAATGCGGCTGCCGTCCCGATCGTCCATGCCCAGCGGCGTCACCTGGACATCGCGGACGATGTGATACGTCAGCTCGCGCAACTGGCCATCTATCAACGCGGCGACGATAGGAAACGGCCAGGGCCGCTCAGCGCCGGCCGCCGCAATGTAATGGCGCACTTCTGTGCCGACGGGCGCTTCGTAGATGCGGCCGTCGGGCAGCTTCACCTGGGCAGTCGTGCGCGGCTCGGCGGGGTATACGGGCACGGCCGCTGCTGAGATCTCTGGCATCTGATCCGATCGCAACATGGAAGACACTCCGACATAGGCGCTGAAGTTTGGGCAAGACAACACGCACCGCGCAGCCCATCGGCCATGGTCATCGCTGGCGTGACGAAGAAGTCGCCCGCGAGCCAGGGATCGCTACGTCGCTATGGCGCGTAAAGAACTGCCGTGCCGATTCTAGCATAGATGGAGGGAGAGACCAAGCGCTTGACAAATCGCCTCACTCCTGCTATAAAGCCACCTACAATCGCATAGCCCTGACTCATCCAGAGAGGCGGAGGGACCGGCCCTGTGAAGCCTCGGCAACCGGGAGAAGGTAGTCGGTGACTTGGTAAACTGGTAGATTGGTCAGGCTCGTGGTGTTTCGAGCAATCTACCGACTACCAACCTACCAATCTACCAATCTACCAATCTACCAATCTACCAACCTACCAATCTACAATCTACCATCCCACGGTGCCAATTCCGGCAGATACCATCTGGAAGATGAGAGGAACGGTGCAGCGTCGCTCCCGCTCATCCCCGGATTTGCCCTGAACCGGGCGAAGCTGGGGTTCTGAGCCTTCGGATGCCCTCTTGTCCTCCCGGATGAGAGGGTTTTTTGTTGCCCGTGATGCGCAACGCGCCTGACTTGCACAGCACGCCATACGCAGTACGCAGTACGTAATACGCAGTACGCAATACCCAATACGCAGCACGCATCACGCCGCCAGCACAACCATTACAGCCACAAGGAGATCTGCGTCATGTCTCGCGCCTTTGGTTTCAACACCCGGCAGTTGCACGCCGGGCAGCAGCCCGACCCGACTACCGGCAGCCGGGCCGTGCCCATCTATCAGACCACAAGCTATCAGTTTCGCGACACGGAGCACGCCGCGAACCTGTTCGCCCTGAAGGAAACGGGCAACATCTACACCCGCATCATGAACCCCACCACCGACGTGCTGGAGCGGCGAATGGCCGACCTGGAGGGCGGAGTGGGAGCCCTGGCTGCGTCCAGCGGCCACGCTGCGCAGGCGATGGCCATCCTCACCCTGTGCGCTGCGGGTGATCACATCGTCAGCAGCAGCAAGCTTTACGGCGGCACCTACAATCAGTTCCGCTACACCCTGGCGCGCCTCGGCATCGAGGTAACCTTCGTGGACCCGGCCGACCCGTCCAACTTCGAGCGGGCCATCAGGCCCAACACCAAGATCCTCTACGGCGAGACGCTGGGCAATCCGGACATCAGCGTCTTTCCGTTCGAAGAGGTCGCCGACATCTCCCGGCGCTACGCCATCCCCTTGATGATTGATAACACCTTTGCCACGCCTTACCTCTGCCGGCCTTTCGAGTGGGGCGCCCACATCGTCACTCACAGCACCACGAAGTTCCTGGCCAGCCATGGCACCTCCATCGGCGGCATCATCGTGGACGGCGGCAACTTCGACTGGCGCAGCGGGCGCTTTCCCAACTTCACCGCACCCGACCCTTCGTACCACGGCCTGGTGTACGCCGACCTGGGGCCGGCCGCGTTCATCCTCAAGGCGCGCGTCCAGGTGCTGCGAGATGTGGGCGCGTGCCAGGCGCCGTTCAATAGCTGGCTGACGCTGCTGGGGATCGAAACCTTGAGCCTGCGGATGGACCGCCACGTGGCCAACGCCCAGGCTGTGGCCGAGTTCCTGGCCGGCCATCCCAAAGTGCAGCAAGTGAGCTACCCCGGCCTGCCCGATCACCCTGATCACGCTCGAGCGAAGAAGTACCTGCCCAAAGGCCCGGGCGCGATCCTGGGATTCAATATCAAGGGCGGGCTGGAAGCGGGCCGGCGGTTCATCGAGCGGCTGCAGCTCTTCAGCCATCTGGCCAATGTGGGGGACGCCAAGAGCCTGGCCATCCATCCGGCTACCACTACCCACAGCCAGCTCAGCGAGGAGGAGATGCTTTCGGCCGGCGTCAGCCCTGACTTCATCCGTCTGAGCATCGGCCTGGAGGACATCGAGGACATCTTGTGGGACCTGGAGCAGGCGTTGGCGTGAGGGAGATGGGAGATGGGGAGATGGGGAGACGCGGAGAGGGGGAGACGCGGAGACCTCCGTGTCACCGCGTCACCGCGTCACCGTGTCCCCGTGTTCCCGCGTCCCCGTGTCCCCGCGTCCCCGCGTCACCGTGTCTCCGCGTCCCCGTGTCACCGTGTCACCGCGTCCCCGCGTCACCCTGTCACCACAGTGAGGTAAAATGAGCGCCACTACCATCCCGTCCGACTCCGTCGGTATCGTCGAAACGCATTACTTCACCTTTGCCCAAGAGGAGCCGTTTGTGCTGGAAAGCGGCGCGGTGCTCAGCCCCGTCACCCTGGCGTATCAGACCTACGGCCAGCTCAACGCCGATCGCTCCAACGCGGTGTTGATCTGCCATGCGCTCAGCGGCGGCGCGCACGCGGCAGGGTATCGCAGCCCGCAGGACAAGAAGCCCGGCTGGTGGGACAGCGCCATCGGGCCGGGCAAGGCGTTCGATACCAACCGCTTCTTCGTCATCTGCAGCAACGTCATCGGCAGTTGCTACGGCTCTACCGGGCCCAGCAGCCTTCATCCCATCACCGGCAAGCCGTATGGGCTGACCTTCCCGGTCGTGACCATCGGCGACATGGTCCGCGCGCAGGTGAGGCTCATTGACCACCTGGGGATCGAAAAACTGCTGTGCGTGGCGGGCGGCTCGATGGGCGGGATGCAGGTGCTGGAGTGGGCTGCCCATCATCCTCAGCGCATCAAGGCGGCCATCCCTTTGGCCACCACCGCCCGCAGCAACGCCATGCACATCGCGCTCAGCGAAGTGGGCCGACAGGCGATCTACGCCGACCCCAACTGGCAGGGCGGAAACTACTACGAGACTGACCGTAGGCCCGATGCCGGGCTGGCCGTCGCCCGCATGATCGCGCATATCACCTACCTCAGCGAGCAGGCGATGCACCGCAAGTTCGGCCGCCGGCTGAAGGACCGGGAGCGCTACGGCTACCAGTTCCAGACCGAGTTCCAGGTGGAAAGCTACCTGAAGCACCAGGGGCTCAGCTTCACACAGCGGTTCGACGCCAACAGCTACCTGTACATCACCAAGGCCATGGATTACTTCGACCTGACCCAGAGCCCGGCCAACGGAGACGGCACGCCCCTCAACTCACTGGCTGCGGTTTTCGCCCATGCCCGGCACGTCAAGTTCCTGGTGGTGAGCTTCACCAGCGACTGGCTCTACCCTTCCCATCAGAGCAAGGAGATCGTCTCCGCGCTGACCGCCGCCGGCGCAGATGTGTCGTACCTGGACATCGAGAGCACCGCCGGCCACGACGCATTCCTGGTGGAAGTCGAAACCATGAACCGGTTGCTGGGCAGCTTCATGGAGCGCCTGGCACGCGAAGAGGGGATCGGTGGGCCATGACTGATCTGCGTCCTGATCTCCGCATCATTGCCGACTTTGTGCCAGCCGGCAGCCGCGTGCTGGACCTGGGTTGCGGGGACGGCGCGCTGCTGGAATACCTGGTGCGCCACAAAGGCGTCATCGGCCGCGGGGTAGAGCTGAGCGAGGCCGGCGTGCTGGCGTGTGTGCGTCGCGGCCTCAGCGTGCGCCAGGGGGACCTGCAGGAGGGCCTGGGCGATTACCCCGACCGCAGCTTCGACATCGTCGTGCTGGCCCAGACACTCCCGTTCCTGGACGACCCGGCCATGATCCTCGGCGAGATGTTGCGGGTGGGCCGGCGTGGCATCGTCAGTTTCCCGAACTGGGGCTACTGGCGGTGCCGGCTGGAACTCCTGGTCACCGGCCGCATCCCCCTGGCACCGGACCTGCCGCAGCCGTGGCACCGGCGCCCGCGTTGGCAGGCCTTTACCGTGACCGACTTCGCGGCCTTCTGTCGCAGCGAAGGGATCGCGATCACCCGGCAGGCCTACCTGGCGCACGGTCGCCGGGTGCGCATCATCAAATTCACCAACCTGCTTTCGACCACCGCAGTGTTCGTGCTGGAAAAGACCGGCGGTTGATCGTTATCGGGCATCCAGTTTGCCCTTTTTCCGCCGGATGTGCTATACTGGGCGTAGTGGGCGCGTAGCTCAATTGGCAGAGCAGCGGCCTTTTAAGCCGCGGGTTTAGGGTTCGATTCCCTACGCGCTCATTTTGCTTTTAAAACGGCCCGTAATTGATCCCCACGGCGATCGCCAGGAAGATCAAAGAGACGACGATGATCTGGCTCCACAACGCGGCGGTCCAGCGGATCCACTTGGGGTAACTCACCACGGTCAACCCCAGCGCAATGAGGAGCATCGCGTTGGTCGGGTAGGCCATGTTGGCGAAGCCATCCCCCAGGCAATAGGCCGTCACAGCGACCTGCCGCGTGACGCCGATCAGGTCGGCGATGGGCACGATGACAGGCATGAGCAGGAAGGCTTTGGCCGAACCCGACGAGATAAACACCTCCAGCACCAGCGCCACCACGTAGATCAGATAAGTGCCCGTCAGCGGGCTGACCCCCGAGAAGAACCCGGCTGCCGTGTGCAGGATAGTATCCAGGATCCCGCCGGTAAATGCGATATACTTGATGCTGGCCGCCATCAAAATCAACGGGATACCCGGCGCGATGCCGGCCACCCCCTCCCACATGGCTTTCCCCACCTGTCCCCCGCGCATGCCCGAGATGAAACCGGAACCCACGCCGCCGATGACGAAGAGCAGCCCCACGATGGGCAGGGTCAATTCGCCCAGCCCGGGCACCAGGGAGCTGATGAACGGCATGGCCATGATGCACACCAGGCAGGCGGCCAGGAAGATCGTGGCCGATCGCAGCCGTGGCGACAGGCTCCGCATGGACGTCACGTCGAAATCCGCGTACCCGGCGCGAGCGGCTGCATCCTCGGCAAACACCGGCGAACGGCGCGGGTCGCGCTCGATGCGCCGGGCATAGCGCACCAGGAAGACGGCAAAAACGGCATAGACCACCGCAAAGATGATCATCCGGAACCAGGCCCCGGAAAAGCCGGGCAATTGAGCGATCCGCTGTGCCACCCCGATGGTGAACGGGTTGATGATGGCTGCCGAAAAGCCCATGTTGGCCGCCAGGATGCTCATGCCCAGCCCCACCAGTGAGTCCCATCCCAGCGCGTAGGAGAGCCCCACCATCACCGGCACCAGGATGATGACCTCCTCCAGGATGCCGAACAGCCCACCCAGGGCCATGAAGAACAGGGAGATCACCAGCAGCAGCGCGTACCGCCGCGCCGCGAAAGCGCGCACCAGCGCCTCCAGGATGGCCCGCAAGATGCCGCCCTTGTCCATGACGGCAAAAGCTGCGCCGATCAAGATGAGCAGCCCCACGATCATCAATACCGTGGCCCGATCCGGGCCGATGGTGAACACCTCCAGCGGCGCGGTGAACCAGCGCCAGACGGGATAATCCGGCTGGGGGACATAACGAAACGAGTCGGCGGCGATCATCTCCCGGCCTTCGACCTGGACTCGCTGGTAAGACCCCGCCGGCACCGCCCGAGTCAGGATGCCGGTGACCACCATCAAGGCCAGGAGGATGAAGAACGATTGCAGAAAGGCTTTGGCGCCGATGTGCGCGCCCGCTTGACGAGTCATGTTGCGCCTCCGGAGGTAGAAGTATATGCCCGATTCTACCCGTTTCGCGCGGGAGCGTCAAAAGTCCTGGTGAAAAAGTGCCCCCTTCATTTTGACTTTCAGCCCCATTTTCCGGTACTATTGCGCCTTGTGCTGATTTTGTCAAACCATTGTTTTGTATGACGGGAGGTGAAAGAGATGTCGTTCGATCAAGTTGCAGCGTTGGGGACGGCGGGCCTGCCGCTCTTGTGGTGGCTTGGCCCCTTGGGAGCCGTGTTGGCGTTGGGTTTTGCGGCGCGCCTGTATGGCCAGATGATGCGCGAAGACGAGGGCACGGCGCGCATGCGGGAGATTGCGCAAGCAGTGCGCGAAGGCGCCATGGCCTACCTGAAGCGGCAGTACCGCGTGGTAGCCCTGGTGTTCGCAGGGCTGTTTGTGCTCTTCATCGTCCTGGCCAACTTCCGCCTGCAAAACCCCATCGTGCCGTTTGCGTTTCTCACAGGCGGCCTTTTCTCCGGCCTGTGCGGTTTCATCGGCATGAAGACTGCGACCAACGCTTCGGCCCGCACCGCGCATGCGGCAAGCCAGAGCCTGAACCGCGGGCTGCAGGTGGCATTGCGCGCCGGAGCGGTGATGGGGCTGGTGGTCGTGGGCTTCGCACTGCTGGATATCAGCGTCTGGTTCTTGCTCCTGTACTACGTGCTGCCCGCGGTGTTCCCGGACCTGCTTCACGGTGTCGGAGGCAACCTGTTGCCCCAGATCACGGCCATCATGCTGAGCTTCGGCATGGGCGCGTCCACCCAGGCGCTGTTTGCGCGCGTGGGCGGGGGCATCTACACCAAGGCGGCCGACGTGGGCGCCGACCTGGTGGGCAAGGTCGAAGCAGGCATCCCCGAGGATGACCCGCGCAACCCCGCGACCATCGCGGACAACGTGGGCGACAATGTGGGGGACGTGGCCGGCATGGGCGCCGACCTGTACGAATCGTATGCCGGCGCGATCCTGGCCACCTCTGCCCTGGGTGTGGCGGCGGTGAACGTGGCAGGGCCGGGTTTTCTGGCCGGTCGCTCCCCGTTGCAGATGGGGCTGCTCTTCATCGCTGCGCCCATGGTGCTGGCCGCCCTGGGCGTGGTGCTCTCGATCATCACCATCTATGCGATACGGACCGACGAGGACGCCGATCAACACCAACTGGTCAACGCGCTGAGCCGCGGCCTGTATCTCAGCTCCGCGGGCATCGCAACGCTGGCTTTGCCCCTCCTGTGGCTGCTGGGGCTGCCCAACTGGTTTGCGGTGTGGATCGCGGTGCTGGCCGGCCTGATGGTCGGCATTGCGGTCGGCAAAGCCACGGAGTATTACACGTCTCACGCGTATGAGCCGACGCGGGGGATTGCCGCGCAGGCGCACACCAGCCCGGCCACGGCCCTCATCGAAGGATTGGCTGTGGGCATGCGTTCGGGCGGCGTCCCTGTCGCTGCCGTGGCAATAGGCATCGCGATAAGCTTCTACGTGAACGGCGGCGCGCAGAACCTGCTGATGGGCCTCTACGGCATCGGCATCGCCGCGGTGGCCATGCTGTCCACCCTGGGCTTCACCCTCGCCACCGACGCCTACGGGCCCATTGCGGACAATGCAGGCGGCAACGCGGAGATGTCCGGCCTGCCGTCCCACGTGCGGCACCGCACCGATCAGCTCGATGCTGTGGGCAATACCACGGCGGCCATCGGCAAGGGCTTCGCCATCGGTTCTGCTGCCCTGACCTCCATGGCCCTGCTCGCAGCTTATCTGGAAGAGGTGCGGCTGGTGCTGGGCGAGCTGCGCGGCATCAAGGAGCTGGTGATCGGCGGTGAGACCGTTCGCGTGGCCGAACTCACCGTCGCGCAATTCATGTCTTACTACAACGTCAACCTGCTGAACCCGGCAGTGCTCATCGGCATCTTTGCGGGCGTGTCCACAGCATTCTACTTCTCGGCCATGACCATGCAGGCGGTGGGCCGTGCGGCCCAGGGCATGGTAGAAGAGGTGCGGCGACAGTTCCGGGAGATCGTCGGCCTGCTGGAGGGCAAAGCACGGCCCGACTACGCGCGCTGCGTGGAGATCAGCACCGCCTCGGCGCAACGGGAAATGATCGCGCCGGCCATCGCGGCCATCGCAGTGCCGGTGATCGTAGGCCTCGTGTTCGGGGTAGCGGGCGTGTTGGGGCTGCTCACCGGCGGGCTCACGGCCGGCTTCTCCCTGGCGATCGCCATGGCCAACTCCGGCGGCGCATGGGACAACGCCAAGAAATACATCGAAGTGGGCGAGTTCGGCGGCAAAGGCTCGGCCGCGCACAAGGCAGCCGTCGTGGGCGACACCGTGGGCGACCCGCTGAAGGACACCGCCGGCCCGTCTCTGAACATCCTGATCAAGCTGATGGCCATGGTCTCGGTGGTGTTTGCCGGGCTGGTCGTGGCCATCGGGAACGGCCAGGGCCTGCTGGCCTTGCTGGTCAGATAACGGGCGCCAAAGGACGAGGGCCCCGGGTACGGTCTGAATCTGGGGCGTATCATCGCAACCTTACTCCTCCCCCTTCCCCTCTCCTGACCTTCGACCTGGAGAGGGGAAGGGCGATAACATCCATTTCTCACGCCCCCTTTTGCCAGGTGAAACCAGAGAAAAGGCATGGGCAGCAACGGATCTGAACAAAATACGGATTGACATCCCCCTTAAAGCGTCATATACTGGTACGTAGCTATTCCTAACTTGACGCGACAGCGACCTAACCCGCTGGCCCCGGCAGGTTGGGGCAAGATAGGGTCAAGAGCGCAAGGGCGTTGTCCGGCCGTGTTGGACATATCTCGATAAGGAGGGTTGCGATGGTGCGATGTTTCCCTCGCTGGTTACTGTTGGCGGTGGCCTTGGCCTTGCTTGTGCCGGTTGCACCACTTACTGCACAAACGCCGGAACCGGACATAGCACAATGGCGCAAAGGAGCGCCGACCCTGCGGGAGACGTTTCGTTCTGATGTCGGCGCCTGGAAGTTGGACACGGGTCGCAAGCCGGCGCGTTTCATCGCAGAGGGTGCGCTGATGATCCGTGTCGAAGATCCGGATCAGTTAGTGTGGTCTGCTTATGACCAGCCGTTCGGCGATTTCTACCTGGAAGTTGATACCGCGCACGTGGATGGGCCCCTTGACAATTTCATCGGCATTGCGTTCCGGCTGCAAGACAACGAGAATTTCTACCTTTTCGCCATCAGCAGCGATGGCATGTTCTCGGCGGGGAAGTACGTCAAGGACCGATGGCAATCGCTGATCGAGTGGCAGGAGGCCAACGCGATCGAAACAGGGGCTGGCGGTGAGAATCGCATCGGGCTGCTGGCAGCAGGTGATCAGTTTGTCATGCTGGTTAACAATGTGGAGCTGGCTCGGGTACGGGATAGCTCCTTTACCAGAGGCAAAGTGGCATTGCTCGCCGGCTCCACCACCCGAGGAGGCGTAATCGTCGCTTTCGATAACGTCTGGATTTGGTCTGAGGCCGACACCCGAGCGGCCATCGGCCGTAAGCCCTCGACACCCACGGTTGCGCCGACCCCAACCAAAACACCGCCCCGCGGGGATGCGACCGTGAAGTCAACCACGGTGAACGTGCGCGCCGGGCCATCCACTTCTTACCCGGTGGTTGCCACCCTGAGACAAGGGGATGTAGTTCGCATCATTGGGCGCAGTGCGGACAGCCAATGGGTAAAAATCGAACTTACGGGCCAAAGCCAGGCCTGGGTGGCGGCCTCGCTGCTGGACATTGCGATTGACCTCGCCAGGGTGGCAGTGGCTACGGCCCCGGCCCCGCCGCCCACCCCTCGACCCACCAGTCCTGCGACCAACGTCGCGTATCTGGTCATCGAAAACCATATCGGCCGGTTTATCACCGTGCAAGTCAACGACCAGAACTTCCGCGTGGAAGGCAAAGTGGGCGATCAACCGGGCCGTTATCGGTTCACCCTACAAGGGGTCGGCCGCTATCGCATCGCAGCGCAACTGCCGGGCGGCGGATCACATAACTGGGACCTGTACGTGGAGCCCACGCCCGACAAGTGTGTCGGCCGCCAGGGGTGCATTGCTTTAGGCCAGACCTACACCCAGGTCTACTATTGAACAACACAAGAGGAGCCATCGAACAAGGGGGGCGAAGCCAGCACACGCTTCGTCCCCCCTGTCTTCACCTAAAGCGCCTGCTGTAACAGCGCCTGGATGCGCGGGGCCACGCCGGCAGGCTTGGGATGCAACCCTTCGACCAGCAATAGGCTGTCGAAGAGCAGCTCGATCGCCGTCTCGATTACGGCCGCATCCGGCTGGTGCTCGATCAGATGTGCCACCTTGCGGATCACAGGGTGACGGCGGTTCAGCTCCAGGATTTTAGGCGGCACCTTGTAATCCTGCTCGATCAGCCGACGGACGCGCTGAAGGTCGCGCTCGAAACCGGTATGGGGCGAGACGAGTCGCGCCGGGCTGTCGGTCAGCACCTTCGATGCGCGCACCTCGGTCACCCGGTCCCCCAACACTGCTTTGAAGCGAGCCAGCACCCGGGCGAAATCCTCCGCCGTCGGCTCGGGCTCAGTTTCGGTCGTGCTGGTGATCTCCCCCGGCAGCTCCAACGCCGGATCATCCACGTTGCGGAACGGCTTGCCCTCGAACTCGCGCAACGCCTGCATCATGAACCCGTCAAAGGGGTCCGACATGTAGATCACCTCGATGCCGCGGGCCCGGAACGGGTCCAGATGAGGGCTGTCGGCGATGGCCGTCGGATCGGCGCCCAGGATGTAGTAGATCTCCTTCTGTCCCTCAATCATGCGGCCGGTATACTCGGCCAGGGAGATCGGCTTGCCTTCGGATCGCGATGTGGGGAACCGCAACAACGGCAGCAGCTCGGCAGTGTCTCCCCGCTGCATGGCCACACCTTGCTTCAAGAAGATGCCGAACTCCGTCCAGAAAGCTGAATAGTCCTCCGGCCGTTCATCCGCCAGCTCGCGCAACATCTTGAGCACCCGGCCGGCCAACACCTTTTGCATGGTATGCAGGACGCGGTTGCTCTGCACACTTTCTCGTGAGATATTCAGCGGCAAGTCTTCGGAGTCCACCACCCCTTCTACAAAGCCCAGGTGCTCAGGGAGCAAATCCTTGTTGTGCTCCTGGATCAATACCTTGCGGGAATAGAGACGCAGGCCGTAATCGCTGCGCAGATTGAGCACCCCACGGTTCAGCTTGCGCGGCACATAGAGGATCCCCCGGATGTTCACCGGTGCGTCGGTGATCAGGTGTGTGTGGGCCAGCGGCTTCTCCGGGTCCAGGGTCAACTGGCGGTAAAACTCATCGTACTCCTCTTGCGTGACCTCGCCGATAGGCTTGCGCCACGGCGCGACTTGCTGATTGGCCTGTTCCCCCTTGACGTAGATGGGAAAGGAGACATAGTTGGAGTGCCGCTTGACGATCTGCTCCAGCCGCCAGGACGCAGTGAATTCGTGCGCGTCCTCTTTCAGTTTGACCTCGACGGTCGTGCCACGAGTCGCCTTCTCGGCCGGGCTCAGGGTGAAGCGGCTGTCCCCGCGCGAGCTCCAGCGCCATGCTCCGGCCTCGGGCCGGTAGGAGCGGGACGTGACCGTCACTTCCTCGGCCACCATGAAGGCCGAGTAGAACCCCACGCCGAACTGCCCGATGATATCTGCCGGACGTTGTCCTTCGCTGATCTGTTGCAGGAACGCCAGCGCGCCCGAGTGCGCGATAGTGCCCAGGTTCTCGATCAGTTCCTCGCGGGTCATCCCGATGCCGGTGTCACTGATCGTGAGGGTGCGCGTATTGGGGTCCGCTTCGATCCGGATCTCCAGCGGCGCGTCGGGGTCGAGCACCTCGCGGTTGGTCAGCAACTCGAACTGCATCCGGTGCAGCGCGTCGGATGCGTTGGAGATGAGCTCGCGCAGGAAGATCTCGCGTTCGGTGTAAAGGGAGTGAGCCAGGATATGCAGCAGTTGTTGCACCTCGGCGCGGAATTCCAGGGTTTCGGGAGCTGTATTAGCTTGGGCCATGAACACCTCCAGGTTACAACATCTGTGCATAAGTTTGCCAGAAAAGATAAGAGCCGCGCAAGTGGCGCGTTAGAACTGTGTTAGAAAAATGGAGCGCCAGGCGCCGACGATCTCTGAACAGACTGTCAATTTGTGGCCGGTCGGCGTTCATGTTGCGTTCATACGGGAAATCTATGATTACAAGCCGACATCCATGATGAGGGAAGGCACATGATGGTACAGATCACATCGGGACGGTCTTTTGCGACCGGTTCTTCTCAATGGTATAATGAAAAACCTGGAACAGAGCGAGGAACATCACGTCAAATTGAGGAGAAACCGGGAGCGATGCGTATTTTAGTGGTGGATGATGATCGCCCCAGTCTAAAGATGACAGCCTTCTTGCTCCGTGAAGAAGGTTACACGGTCTTTACCGCCGATAACGGCCACGATGCCCTGCGGATGATTGATGAGAAAACCCCTGACCTCCTGATCCTGGACGTCATGATGCCGGGCATGGACGGTTGGGAAGTCACGCGTCAGTTGCGACGCACGACGAATGTGCCCATTATCATCCTTTCGGCGAAAGGAGAGACCAGCGATCGCGTCTACGGCCTCGATCTCGGCGCCGACGACTATCTGGCCAAGCCATTTGAGCCCGCAGAACTGCTGGCACGTGTGCGCGCGGTGTTGCGCCGGGCAGAGGCGTTCACTTTCGGAGAGCCGCAAAATCTGCTGGTAGTCGAAGGCTTTCGCCTTGATCCTGTGAACAACACGGTCACGATACCGGGCGGAAAAACCGTTGAGCTGACCCCGATCGAGTTCCGGTTGTTGCATCACCTGATGCGAAACGTTGGTCGCGTTTTGACGCACGAACAGCTGCTCAGCACGGTATGGGGATACGACTACGAAGGTTATTCCAACCAGGTGGCCGTTTACATTCGCAGGTTGCGCTCCAAACTGGAGCCTGATCCTGACAATCCTCGCTATATCCTGACAGCGCGCGGCTTAGGCTACAAATTCGAAGTGGGTGGTTAAGGCCCTAACCTGCGCCCTGTTGCCCCGACTTTGGATGGATGTTGGTATAGACCGTCTGCGGGTTTCGAGGTCAGAAGAACATGGGCATCCCTTTTCATAATACTCCGAAAAGAACAGCCGACAGGTCCGAGATGAGCATCCGGCCAGCATACCGGCATCTGGGGCTGTGGACATTGCTGGCCCTGATCCTGGTCGCCTTCTTGGCGACGCAAGTGAGTGCCTGGGGCCTTCGGAGAAATGCGGTTCTCCGGAACAGCCGAATTTCGATCCCAGCCAGCGTTACCTGGTCTGACTTTGCGCCCACCGGTTGGGTTACAGCGCGCCCGGTGAGCAGCCAGGTAACGGCCAGTGCACCCAATGGCCTGGACTCCGAAACCGCGGCCTACGCCATCAGCACCGATGGCGGGTCCTCCTGGTCATCCTGGACCACGGCCGGACTAAGTGTTACGGGCACAATCAGCATCACGCAGGTCCTTCAAGTCACGGGCTTGACTGTGCCGGATTCGGCCGCCCAAAACCTGATCCGGTTCCGGATTCAGGAATACGACGGTGAGTTGCTCGTCAGTCCTGATTATGTCATTCGTGTGGACACTGTTCCCCCGTCTTCCACGGTTTCGATGCCTGCGCCGAGCTCAGTCCTGAATGCTGTCCCGGCCATTTCCGGAAGCGCTGTTGACGAGACCTCGGGGGTTACCCAGGTGAGCGTAAGCATTCGCGCTGAGGCTAACGGTCTTTACTGGAACGGGGCAGCCTGGGTCACCGGTGAGCAGTGGCTGCCCGCTCTTGGCTCCACAAATTGGACCTATGGGGGAACCTATCCCACATGGGCCGACGGGGCGACGTATGTTATTCGCAGTCGGGCGATTGACGAGGCAGGCCTCACGGAATCTCCTGGCCCGGGCAACGACTTCGTTTTTGATGTTACCCCGCCAACGGTGACAGTCATCTCGCCCAACGGCGGCGAAGTGTGGGCCGGCGGTCAGGCGCAAACCATCGTGTGGACCGCCAGCGATGCGATCGGGTTGATCAGTGCGCCCATCACGCTTAGCGCTTCTTACGATGACGGCTTGACGTGGACGGTGATCGCGGCCGGCATTGCGAACACCGGCGGCTATAGCTGGACACCCCCCATTTTGGAGGCGGACAAGGTCCGGATCCAGGTAGAGGCGGTGGATCGGGCAGGGAATGTGGGCGTTGATCGGAGCGACGGGCCGTTTGTGCTGGATTCCAGCGCGCCCGGAGCGCCCCAGAACCTTACTGTTACACCCCAAAACTGGACCAACCTAAACAACTTCACGGTAACCTGGACAAATCCGCCCGACTTCAGCGAGGTAGTTGGAGCCTGGTACAAACTGGATACTCCCCCATCAGCCCCCAACGACGGCCTGTTTGTGATGACAACAAACGTCATCGCCGGCATCACCTTGCCCTCTGACGGCGCGCATCCGATTTATGTCTGGTTACAAGATGCTTTCGGCCGGGCAGATCACCAGGCTGCTGCATCCACGATCCTTTACCTGGACCGCGTTCCGCCTTCACCGCCGTTCAACTTGCAGGGCGAACCCGGACGCACGTGGACCAATGTCAACTCGTTTTCGCTAAGTTGGAACAATCCGCCCGACACTTCGGGCATTATCGGCGCTTACTACCGTATCAATCGCCCAGGGGTCTACCCGACCGACGGCACGTTTATCAGCACGACCAATGTGATCACCGGTATCCAGGTGCCCGCCGACGGCAAACACGATATCTACATCTGGCTGGTGGATAGGGCAGGCAACGTGGATCACAACAACCGCAACGTTGACCCACAGGTCTTCTGGTACGACAGCACTCCGCCTGTCACGACCGCCTCGTTGGAGCCACCGCTGTCTCCAAGCGGCTGGTACAGCACCTCGGTAACGGTGACATTGACGGCCGTAGACGGGCCGGGGGGGTCAGGGGTGGCAACGATCTGGCATCGGCTGGACGATGGAGCCTGGCGCAACCAGCCCAAACTACAGGTCGCTATCGAAGGCGAGCATACCCTACGGTTCTATGCCCAGGATGTGGCCGGGAACCGGGAGGAGGAACAGCGCCTGGATATTGCCATTGACCTGACTCCTCCCACCGTAAGCGTTACAGCCGACCGCCTGCCCGCAGCATCGGGATGGTATACCGCCCCCGTCACGCTTAACTTTGTGGCCAACGACGTGCCCACGGGGCAAGCGGAGGTCCATTTCCGGCTGAATGGGGGCTCATGGCAACAAGGCACTCACTTGTTGATATCGGCGGACGGCCTCCATGAAATCGAATACTATGCGCAAGACCCCGCGGGCAATCGGAGCCCTGTAGGCAGGGTGGACATACAGATAGATTCCGTCCCCCCTACCACTGCGTATCGGCTCGAGGGCACTCAGGGACAAAACGGCTGGTATGTCACGCCTTTGACCGTACACCTGATCCCTGCGGATGCCACATCAGGGGTTGCATCCACCTTTTACCGGATAAACGAAGGCCCCTGGCAAAGCGGCACCCAGTTCGAGGTCCGCAGCGACGGTCAGTACTCCCTGTCTTTCTACTCCGTTGATGTCGCCGGCAACGTAGAGACCAGTTATCCCGTCACCGTGCGGATAGATACCGTTGCACCGGGGACGCCTAGCCTGGTCGAGGTTTCACCCGGCATCTGGAGTCGCGTCAACCGTTTCTCGGTGCAATGGGCAAATCCAACCGACTTGAGCGGCATTGCCGGCGTCTACTACAAGCTCAACGAGGAGCCCAACGCGCCCACCGATGGCACGTTCTTGCAGGTCACCAACCGCCTCGATGGGCTGACCGCCCCAGGCGAGGGGATCCACCGTCTCTACCTCTGGTTGCGCGACAACGCCGGCAACGCGGATCACCGCAGTCGTGCTCTGGCGCCCCTGCTGCGCTATGATGCCACAGCGCCTGTCACCCGTGCCACCTTGCAAGGCTTGATGGGCACCAACGGTTGGTATCGCGGCCCGGTCACCGTGACCCTCGCCGCAACGGATGCGCATTCAGGTGTCCTCTACCTGCGATATCGAGTGAATAATGGAGACTGGGTGACGACAGCCGGGGCTCTGGTGACGATAACAATCACCGACGCCGATAAACATGTAGTCACCTTTGCCAGCGAGGACTGGGCCGGCAACGTCGAGGCCCTGCAACAAATCACCGTGCGACTGGACGATACACCCCCCGGTCCGCCGCAAGATCTGCGCGCCGAACCCACCGGCTGGCAGCGCCATAACAGCTTTCGACTGCTCTGGCGAGCACCGTTGGATCAATCGGGCGTTGCGGGTGCGTATGTTCGGTTCGACACGCCACCGACCGGCCCTGATGACGGCACCTTCTATCCGGCTATCGAAACCCTCGAAGGCCTGCAAGTGCCGGGAGAAGGACGACATACCATCTACGTCTGGCTACAGGATGGTGCAGGGAACGCCGACCACACCACTGCTGTTGCGTTGGAAGATGCCTTGTGGTACGATGGAACGCCGCCCGTGACCACTGTGACGCGCACAGGCGCACTGGGCAATGCCGGCTGGTACGTCGGCCCGGTAACTTTTGCTTTGAGCGCAACAGACACGGCCTCTGGCTTGGCGGAAATACGCTATCAAATAGATGACGGGCCGTGGATGACGGGCAACAGTTTCACGATAGATACCGATGGTGTTCGCGCCGTGCGTATTTCCAGCCGGGACAACGCCGGGAACGAGGAACCGATTCAGGTCTATCAGATCTCGGTAGACCAGGTAATGCCGGTGAGCAGACTGGCTCCGGTCAGACGGTATCAGCCACGGCCCAGTTTTACCGTGACCTGGTCAGGGTATGATCCTGAGCCGGGATCCGGCCTGGCCGGATTCGACGTCCAGGTGCGTGACGGCTACAACGGCCAGTGGTATACATGGCAGAGCGGCACAAGAGCCACAGAGGCGGTTTTCGAGGGCCAGCGCGGACACACGTACTTTTTCCGGATCTCAGCCCGAGACATGGCCGGCAATCGTCAACCATTTACTGAAACACCGGTCTTCGCCAACATTGAAACGGTACTGAACGGCAGCTTTGACACCGGGACGTTTGCCAACTGGAGCACCGGCGGCTTGTTGTATAAGGCTGTGGTTCCCATGATCGGCCCTTATGGCACAAACACCTTGGGTGCCCGGCTGGGCAGCGAGGACTACGGGCCCAGCCTGACCGACCCCGGTCAAGTGCCGGTGAGCAGCGCGACCATCTCTCAGACATTGCGCGTGCCAGATCTGGACCAGGCCCCGAGGCCGACCCTTTCCTTCTGGTACCGGGTGTTCACGTATGACGTAATGTACAGCGAATGGCTGAAACGCTATGTGGACACGTTCGATGTGACGTTGCATGACGCGTCGGGCACGGAAGTGGCTTTGTTATTGCGCGATGGGAATCCGACCCAGACGTACGGCGTGCTATACGACTCCGGCTGGAAACACGCTTTGATTGATCTGACCCCTTACGCGGGCCAGACGGTTCAACTGGTGTTCTCCAACCATAACCGACATGACAACCTGTTCAACACCTGGAGCTATCTGGACGATGTTCAGGTGCGAGACTGGCCTTTCAGTTATCGTACCTATCTCAGCCCGATCATGGGTACCGGCGCCAGCACGAGAACAGGCCCGGCGTCCCATATCAGCGCCGCGGCTGCAGTTACAGAAGTCCCTCCTGGTGCGGAAACTGATCGCAAACGTTGATGAGGTATAAGCCCGGGTGACTGCTCATCCTGAATCCGGCAACGGCAACCCGCCTCCCCGGCCACGCCGCATTGTCACGCCGCCGCCCGATCCGGCCGAAGCGCTCTATTATGAAGGCATGGCTGCCTATCAACATCGTAATTGGGAGCAGGCGCTGGATCGTTTCACGCGCTTGAAAGAGTTACAGCCCACGCGCCCGGGGTTGGATGCGTTGCTGGACGAGGTGCGGTGGTTCCTGCAGCTTCAAGCAGCAACACCTGCGGCGGGTATGGCCGAGGCCGTCGTTGGCGACAGGGCATCCGTCAAACCGGGCGAACCCACACGGCAGAGGCGCGCGTCGATGTGGGTGGTGATTCTGCTGGCGCTGGTCGGCGTTTTGGCATTGTTACTGTTCGTCTTTCAAGACCGTCTGCCATGGACGAACATGACCGACCGGGAGGTACAGGAGATCTTCAACCGCGGTCAGGCGCGGCTGGCGGTGGGCGACTACGAGGGAGCAGAGGCAGCCTTCGCCAAACTACTGGAGATATCGCCCAACAATCTGGAAGCAGAACTCGGTTTGCAGACGGCACGGCGACAGAAGGCGTTGGCCCAAAGCTATGCTGCCGCCCAGGCCGCCATTGCCGATGAAGATTGGGACAAAGCTACGGCAGAGCTGGAGAAGATCGTAGCACTGGACCCTGGCTATGCCGACGCCCAGGCCAAAATTGACTTCGTCGCTCAAAGACGTCGGCTGGCAGCCCTCTATGACGACGGCAGTCGTTTGTATGACCTGGGCCGGTGGGAAGAGGCAATTGCCCAATTTGAACGGATTCGAGAGCTGGATAGTTTCTACCGGGCCGAGGCGGTTGCCGAATTCCTGTTCGTCTGTTATTTGTACGCTGCGGATGCGAACATCGAGCGCGCCGACGGCGACGTAACAGTTGTCGCCAGGGCGGTAGACTATTACTCACGGGCCCTGGCAATTCATCCTCGCAACCGCCTGGCCGCTAATGGCCGTCGTCTGAGCGGCCTTTACCTGGAAGCCTTGCGATCGTTAGCGGCCGGCAATCGCGTCGAAGCTCAAAGCCGCCTTGAGGCGCTGCTGTCGGAAATGCCCGACTACGGTCGCGGCGAGGCTGCAAGGCAGCTCTACCGGCTGTTGCTTACCAACGCCGAAGAGGCCTTCAAAGCCGGCGATATCCCGGAAGCCATCCATTGGTACAGCCAGGCGCAGGCGGTGCCCGGCGTTGATGTCAGCGCCGCAGAGCGTGGCCTTGCCCTCGCTCGGGCCGTGACGCCTACACCCACACCCAGCCCAACACCGACGCCCAGCCCTACACCGATTCCGCTGCCGGTGGCAGTTGCATCCCAAGGGCCCCTTAACCTGCGGGAAGGGCCCGGCCTGCAATACGCAATTGTCGGACAAATACCGTCAACGGAGCGTTTGCAGGTGACAGGACGCAACGCCGACGGCTCATGGCTGCGCGTTTGCTTTATGGCCGAAAACGGGATGTGCCGGCCCGGCCCCGGCCAGGAGGGATGGGTGGCTGCCCGGCTGATAGAAGTGCAGGGCAATCTGACCGCTGTGGCGGTGATTACGCCGGCGGCGCCGGTTGCCGTGCCGCCCCGTCCCACCAACACACCTGTACCCCGCTTGGCCTGTATTGCCGGGATGGTGCGTGACGCAGCGGACGGCAAACCGCTGGCCGCCTGGACGATCATGCTGCTGGGGTCTAATGGTGCCACGGTCTCGTTGCAGACTGCGCCGGACGGCACCTATCGGTTCAACAATCTTGCCGCAGGAAGCTACACGGTCAGCCAACGCCTGGAACCGGGCTGGCGCGCGATCAGTCCTCTTTCGTCTGTGGTGATGGTGATACCGGCCGCCGATTGCGTGATCGTGGACTTCTGGAACCAGCAAGAAGGGTCGGTTGGTGGCGTAGCCCCTGCACCGACACCGACGCCGCCGCGGTAAGGAAAACGCCGTGATGGTGAGCGAGGAGCTGAACGGACAAGCATCATTGCCGGGCGCCAGGTGGCCGACGACGAGGCGACGCTTCTGGCCTTCACTGGTCGTCATGACGATCTTGTTCATGGCCCCACTGGCCCTACTGCCGTTGTCGCGCGCGGCACAGACTGACGCGTGGCAGCCAATCGGCCCGCGCGGACAGACCGTGCGCGCCATGGCCGTCATCAGCCGCGCTGGCCAGCGGGTGATCTACGCAGAGACGGCCACAGGGCTCTGGCGGCTGGACAAAAGCCAGAACTGGCAACGCATAGACGGCGTGTTGCTTCAACCGTCGGTAAGTTCACCGGGCCTGGTAGCCTGGCGCAATGTGCCCGGCAGACCGCGGCAACTCTATGCTCTTGCCGAAAGCAGCTCCGACCGTCAGCTTTACCGGTCCGACGATGGCGGGGATACCTGGATACGCGTGGGCCCTGCGCCGGGCCAGACACGACGACCGGCTATGCTGGTTTTGCCTGGTTCTGACGGGCAGGACTTGATCGTGATTTCGACTGCCAATCGCGCGCAGCGCAGCACCGATGGCGGCGCGTCGTGGATGCCGGGAGGGGAATGGCCGACAGATTCCCTCAACCGAACCGGAAAAAACGACGAGCCGGTTCAGGCACTGATCGGGGACCCGAGCGCGCCGGAGCGGCTGTTTGCCCTGGCCTATGACGGCAGCCTATGGGCCAGCGATAACGGCGGGCTTTCCTGGCGAGTGCTGCCATTAGATGCGCCCGCGCGTACGCTGGCCATTGCGCCCCACTTCGGTATTCGCCTTTGGGCCACAACTCAGACCGGCTTAGCGGTGAGCAGCGATAACGGCAGTTCCTGGGCTTTGCTGTCCCCGCCGGCGCCGGTGGGCGTCGGGCAGGGACAGGCCGTCGCCTTGCGCAATGATCCCAGGGTGGCGGAGGTATTCTACGTTGCTATGAAGGACGGCAGAGTGTACGGCACTACGGACAACGGCATGTCATGGGTTGCCCTGGGTATGCCCGGCAGCGCCCAGATTGTCGCCCTGGCCTTGGACCAGGACGAACGGGACACGCTGTTCGCTGCGACCGACGATGGGATCTGGGCGCGCAAAGTTGTTCCCCTCTACCCCACCCCAATGCCCACGCCTACATTCACGGTGCCGCTGCCCACAGAGACGCCGACCACAACACCTTCGCCGACCCGGACACCCACAGCAACCGCAACGCCAACGTTAACGGCGTCTCCGACGGGGACGCCCTCGCCTACCGCCACCGACACCGTTACGCCTACCGCCACCCGGACGTCCACCCCACGGCCGGCTCCGACGCGCACGCCAACACCCAGCGCGACCTTTACGCTGGCTCCACCTCCTGGTACTCCTGCTGCCGTCTCACCGGCGCCGCCCGAACCGGTGGTGACTGTACCGCCTCCAGTGACGGGGGAACCGCCGTCCCCTACGCCGATGCCAACCGTTGGCCCAAGATGACATGGAAACAGGCACAATGATGCAGGACGGCAGCAAACCGACGGCTTCTGAGCTGAGCCCCGTGCCAGAGCTGGTGCGTATTCAGCGCCTGGTAGATGTCCCCAGCCGTTGGACCCTGATGTTGTTGGGGGTCTGGGTATTTTGGCGCGTGCGCGAGACCGGGCGACCCGGACCGTGGTTGCCGCTGCTGGTCGCCTACGGTCTTATCGCCATCTTCTCTACGGTTTTCTGGCTGGTCCGGCATCCGGACGACAAGAGGTCAACTCTCGACATCGCCATCGTGTATATCACTTTTGTCCTGGACGCGCTTTTTGTCGGCGGCATGATCTGGATGGATGGAGGGCCGGCCAGTCCTCTCTATATGCTCCTGGTCGTGCTGGCATTGAAAGCCGCGGGGCCGTCGTTCACGCTGCCGGGCATGGTGTGGATGCCCTTCATATTCGGACCGCTCTATGTCCTGGCGCTCTATCTGGCAACCGGCAACCTGGCCTTCTTGTCAGATGGAACTTTTCTGAGCCACTACATCTTGCTGTGGGTCTGGCTGGTGGGTGTAGTGCTGATGACCTGGCAACTCAACCGGCGCACTGCGCAAACTGTCGCTTTGGAGCAGGCGCTGGTGCAGCAAAAGGCAGCACTGGCCCAGAAAACCGATGTGCTGCAGCGCACCGCCACCGACCTGGGCAATCGGGTGCTGGAGCTGCGCGCGTTGCAAGAAGTGGCCAAAACTCTGGCGACAGCGTTGCGCGTCGAAGAGACACCTCGCCTGGTGGTAGAGACCTTGCACAACATCACGGGGAGCAGCCACTGCGCGATGGGCTTGTTTGCGCAAGATGAATTCTCGTCAGAGACCGCTGTCCTGGACGGCCTTCTCCTGGCCCCTGCCCTTCCTGGCCCGGAAGCGTTCCAGCTCTCGATGCCAGAAGAACCGCAATTGGCTACGGCGCTGGAAGTCGGCCGGCCGACTTGCCTGCCCGGGGGGGCAGAAAGCCGATTGGGCCGCCTGATGGGAGGCCATCCGTGTATCGTGACCCCGCTGGTTTCACGCGGCCGACCCATCGGCGCATTATTGGTGGCCGACCACACTGATGCTGCGTCGTCCGGCAACGCCCTCCGGGACCTCAACATCACAGAACAACTGCTCACCAGCTTTGCCTATTTCGCCGCAACCGCGATCGAAAACGCCCGTTACTATCAGGATGCCTGGGAAAAGCGGCGCGAGTTGGAAGCCGTGCTGGCGGGCATCGGCGACGGCGTCGTCGTCGTTGACCCAGACCTGGCATTGATCCTGATGAACCCTGTCGCACGCCAGATCCTGGGGCTGGAAGATGAGCCGCCGTCAGGTGTGCCGCTGGCCCGCTATCTGGAATCGGATGCGCTCTCCTTGCACGCATTTGTCGCGTTGTTGGCCGACACGTTACAACAAGGCAAAGAGCAAATCCGTGAGCTTGACTTCTCACCGGCGACACGACATGACGAAGCCGGGCGCGAGCATAGGGCCCGCACCTACGGCGTGCTGGCCTCGCCGATCCTGGACGCCGGCGGGAACGTGAGCGGCGTCGTTGCCGTGTTGCGTGACGTGACTGCCCAGAAAGAACTGGAACGCATGAAATCCAACTTCCTGTCGGTAGTCAGCCATGAGCTTCGCACGCCGTTGCATTCCATCAAGGGTTTCGTGGAAATCATCCTGATGGGCAAGACCGGGCCGGTGACGGAATTGCAGGAGGACTTTTTGCGCACGGTCCGCACGCAGACTACGGTGCTGCAGCGCATGATTGATGATCTCCTGGAGTTCTCGCGCATGGAGGCCGGCCGCGTCAAGCTCCATCTGTCTGAGGTGTCATTGACCGCCATGGCGCAAAGTGTGGCTGTCAAGCTGGCACCACTGGCCGAAGAAGCAGGCCTGCAGCTCTTCCTTGAGCTGCCCGACGACCTGCCGGAAATTGATGGCGACCGGATGCGCCTGGAGCAAGTGCTCACCAATCTGGTGGAGAACGCGATCAAGTTCACACCGGCAGGCGGCAAAATCGTGATCAGCGGCAAGCGGCAAGGCGACCGCGTGGTGCTCACGGTCTCCGATACGGGCATCGGCATTCCCCCTGCAGAGCAAGAGAGGGTCTTCGACCGGTTCTATCAGGTGGACGGCAGCGAACGACGCGCGTATCGGGGCGCCGGCCTCGGGTTGAGCATCTGTCGTCACATCGTGGAACGCCATAATGGGCGGATTTGGGTGGAGAGCGAAGGGATCAGCGGCCGGGGCAGCCGTTTTCATGTGGAGCTGCCCATGGAACTGAAGCTCACCGAGGCACCGACGATTGATTTCACAACACCTGCCCAGGGAGCTGGGTAAGCAGTAATCTGCCTGTATGCTGATGAATCAAACGCTGCCACCAGGGACCTTGCAGGTTGACGTGGACGACCTGTGGGTCTACTACGAAAGCATCGGCCGTGTGCCCCCCGCACAGACCTCTGCGCTGGCATTTCAAGATGGCGTGCCGCGCTGGCTGGATCTGTTCGACCAGTTTGGCGTGCGGGCGACCTTTTTTGTATGCGGACGTGATCTGCCTGCGCAAGGCGCAGCGGTGCGGGAAATCGTACGGCGGGGACACGAGGTGGCCAATCATTCGGCCGCGCATCGCAACGGCTACGCCCGCTTGAGCCGCTCGGCGCTGGCCGCAGACATCGCCGAGGCAGGGGACAGAATTGCCCAAGCGCTGGGACAACGGCCCGTGGGCTTCAAGGCCCCCGGCTTCAGCTTCAACCCAGCGCTGCCAGAGGTGTTGGCGGAGTTGGGTTACCTGTATGACTCGTCATTGCTGCCCACTTTTTTTGCACCGCTGTTGCGCAGCGCGCAAAGGATCCTCTCTCACGGCCAGGTAGACCCAACACACTACGGCAAGTTCGCCTACGGTCGCGCGCCGCTGCGCCCCTTCCGCCTCACAGCAGAGGGTAGACTGCGGTTCGAACGGCCAGCAAAGGACGAGACGCCATATGCCATTTGGGAAGTGCCCGTGACAACGGTGCCCGTGCTGCGCCTGCCGTTTCACAGCACTTTCGTGTTGAGCAGCGGGCGCTGGCTTTTCGACCTCGGCCTGGCCATGGCGCGCAGGCGCAAGATGCCCATCAACTATCTGTTTCACGGCGCCGATCCGGTGGGCCCGGTGTCTGACCCAGCTCTGGCCTCGTACCGTTTTCTGGTGCAACCGTGGTCACACAAGAAATTGCTCTTCGAACACATTCTGACGCAGCTAGGCCGCCACTACCGGCTGATGCCGACGCGCGAACTGGTGGCATTGCTGGCTGCGGGCCGGTTGACGAACCAAAATCAGGAGGGCGAGGATGTCCGCTGAAGCGGTCGGACGGCGGTTAATCATCATGCCCGCTTTCAACGAGGCAGCCAACCTGCCCGTCGTCATCCCAGAAGTGATGCAGGCGGCACCGGGGTATGACCTGCTGGTGGTTGACGATGGCAGCCGGGATCAAACGGCTGCGGTGGCAGCCCGCCTGGGCGCACGGGTGGTGAGCCTACCGGTCAATCTGGGCTACGGTGGCGCAGTCCAGACCGGATTTCGCTACGCTGTGCGGCATGGCTACGACCTGGCCGTGGTTATTGATGCGGACGGACAGCACGACCCCGCCGGCATTCCGTTGCTGGCCCAGGCGGTGAGCTCCGGCGCGGCCGACGTCGCCGTGGGATCGCGCTTTCGCGGGAGGATGGACTACCGCCAGCCGTGGGTGAAACGGATGGGCATGGCGGTCTTCGCCTGGGTCGTCTCGCGCGTGACCGGCCGCCAGGTCACGGACCCGACATCGGGTTTTCAAGCCCTCAATGCCGACGCTTTACGTTTCTTTGCGTTTGACAACTACCCGGTAGACTATCCCGATGCCGACACCTTGCTGGTATTGCACTATGCCGGCTTTCGCGTGATCGAGGTTCCCGTGACCATGCGGGAACGCCTTTCTGGCGTCTCGATGCACAGTGGGTGGAAACCATTCTACTACGTGAGCAAAATGTGGCTGGCGATTGCGATGGTCTTCCTGCGGCAGAAGACCCATGCCAGCGCACGGAGGCAGCCATGATAGACCCGCGCACACGGCTTTACATCCTCGGCCTGGGCCTGGCCGTCCTGGTTTTTGTGGTGAACCTGGTGCGCACGCGCAAACTTCAGGAGCGTTACGCCCTCCTGTGGCTGCTGGCCGGCATCAGCCTGGTGGTTGCTCCGCTGATGATCAACTGGCTGGACCGGATGGCATACGCCCTGGGGTTCGACTACCCGCCGGCCTTGCTGTTGCTCCTGGCCGTGATCGGGCTGTTTCTGTTGATCTTTCAGCTTTCGCTGACCATCTCACAACAGGCCGAACACCTGAAGGTGTTGACACAAGAGGTAGGCCTGCTCTGGCACGAGGTGCAACGGTTGAGGGAACAGGTTGATTTTGCGCACGCGCCGATGCAGGATCGTGAAAGGACTCAAGACGATGCGCAACCTTGAAGTGCCGACAGTTCGCATCGAAGATGCCATAGGCGTTTGTAACGTCCGCCAGGACACCCGGTTGCTGGCACAAGAGGCGGACGGGGCATCCGCAGAGGCAGGTACGGCACGGCGCGCCCTCGATCTGGGCACCGGCTCGGGCTACGTGGGCATCTACCTGGCCTTGCGCGGCTGGTCTGTCGACGCGACCGACGTCAGCCCGCGCGCGCTGAAGCAGGCCGAGCACAATGCGACGCTCAACGGCGTCCAGTTGCGCGTGATCCGTTCCGATCTGTTCGAGGCAGTGACAGGCTCCTACGACGTCATCGCCTGCAACCCGCCCATGCGCAGAGATGAAACAGAGGCCAGTCGTTTGTTGACCACAACCTTGCGTCGCATAGGCCCCCTGGCCAACCTCTTGATGCGCCTGACACAACCCTTCCTGGAACGCAAACGGCTGAACTTTTTGGCGGAAATCGCCCGGGGTGCCCGCAAACACCTGAACCCGGGAGGTCGGCTGGTGCTGGTCATCAGCCCTTGGGAGGCCCAGGCGCTGGTCGCCCAGGTACCCGCGCTCAAGGTAGTCGCCAGCCGGCCGGTGGATGCGATCCCGGGGTTGCAGGTGGTTACCTTCGAGTTTATCCGGGCGGCCGGCCGCGACGAGGCTGAAGCCAAAGGGGATGTACGTGCCCGATCTTCTTGAAACAGCTTCCCCTGACAGGGAGTACCTTGCCACAGGCCCCACCCGCCGCCCAGCGGGCAGGTCGTGGCCTTTGGCCGGCATTGCAGCACTGGCGATGGTTGTCCGGGTGGCCTATATCCTCCAACCGCGCATCGTTTGGGGCGATGAACCGTTTTATTTGTGGTTGGGGCACAGTCTGGTGACCGGAGGGGGCTATCAGTTCTTCGGGATATCCGGCGTGCATTTCTCGCCCCTGTTCCCGTTGTTAGCAGGCGCAATCGCCCAGGCCATCGGCGCACTGGCCCCGGTGGACAATTCTATGGCGCTGATGGTGGCCAGTGCCGTTCTCTACGTAGCTTGCGGCACCCTGCTGGTGTTCCCGGTTTACGGGATCACCAGGCGATTACACGGCAGGGATGCCGGGCTTGCGGCTGCAGCCATCGCAGCAGTCTATCCCGCTTTGACGGCAGGGATCCCGTTGTGGGGAACGCTGACGGAACCGCTGTATCTTTTGACCGTTACTGCGGCGTGGTGGGCATGGCTTGTGGCGCTGGAGACCTATGGGCCTGGGATGTACGCCCTGGGCGGCCTGTTGTTGGGGCTGGCCTACTTGACGCGTTCGGAGGCCCTGGTCTATGTGGCGGCTGGCCTGGGCATGCTGGGGCTGCTGCAAGTGGTGTTTCCACCCGCAACGGAGCGGGGCAAGCGACGCCAGGCGCTGGCCGGCATCAGCCTGGGGGCGTTCATCTTTTTCCTGATGATCAGCCCTTATCTCATCGTGCTTCACGATTTGACCGGCAAGTGGCAACTTGCCGAGGAGGCCGGTTCTACATACATCAGCGCCCAGGGCCTGGCCTACGGCGATGTAGCAACCTTCGATCAGGCCACCTGGGGTCTCGATCCTGCCAGCGGGGAGGTGTATCTCTTCTCCCCGACCAGCGAGGGCCAGGGGCTGATCGAGGCGATCAAGGCCGATGTGCGGGGTTTTGCCCGGCAGCTCCGCGTGAACTGGCGAGACCTGATCGCTACCGTGTTCAGCGAAAAGCTGATCCCCTGGCCGCTAACGGGCCTGGTAGTTTTGGGGCTCTTCACGAGACGCTGGAACCTGTCCCGTCTGCGCGGCGAGCTGCTGTTGGGGGCGTCTTTGGCCGGCCCGCTGAGCTTCTTGCCGTTTTTCATCCAGGATCGTTATGTGGCCGGCGCACTGATCCCAGCCCTGGCCTGGATCGGCGCCGGGACGGCCTGGCTGGGGCTATGGCTGGCCCAGACCTGTGCAGGGCTGACGCCGCGCCTGGCGGACGGGCGACAGAATAGAGTGTTGCAGCTTGTGCCGGCCTGGCTGGTCGTTATGGCCCTGCTCTTACAAGGCCCTTCTCTGCGTGCGGCCTTGCAACAGACCAACTCGTTTCAACCCGGCCACCTGGCTGCGGCACACGCCCTGCGTGAGTTGGGCGCAGGCGCCGAGGATGTGGTCATGACCCGGTATCCGGCCATCGCTTTTCACGCCGGGACGCGCTGGGCGCCGACCCCTGCTGCGCCTTGGGCCGAGGTGGCCATGTATGCCCAGGGCAGGCGCGCGCGTTATCTGGCCGTGGACGGATGGGAGGCGAAGTTGCGCCCCCAACTGGCGTTCCTGCTGAATCCCGAGAGCGCACCGCCGTCGTTGCGCCACATCGCCACGATAGAAACAGGCACCAGCCCGGTCGTTCTTTACGAGCTGGAGCCATGAACCTGATTGCGGAGAAAGGACATATGCCCGGGAAGCAAAAGGTCATCGTTGTCATGCCGGCCTACAACGCAGCTCGCACCCTGGAGCGGACGTACAATGACATCCCGCCCAACGTAGTAGACAGCGTCATCCTGGTGGACGATGTCAGTCAAGACGAGACGGTGGAGATCGCGCAACGATTGGGCTTGAAAGTGGTCATCCATATCCAGAATCGCGGCTATGGAGGAAACCAGAAAACGTGCTATCTCGAAGCGCTGCGAGACGGGGCAGATATCGTCGTCATGCTCCATCCCGATTACCAATATGACTCCAGGCTGATCCCCGAGCTGATCGCGCCCATTGAGCGGGGCGAGGCCGACATGATGATGGGGTCGCGTTTGTTGGGCGGCGGTGCCCTGGCCGGTGGCATGCCCCTTTGGAAATACATCGCCAACCGTTTCCTCACGATCGTGGAAAACCTGGTGCTGGGACAACACCTGTCCGAGTGTCACACGGGATTTCGCGCCTACAGCCGCCGTTTGCTGGAGACCATTCCTTTCCTGTTGAACTCCGATGACTTCGTGTTTGACACAGAAGTCATCGCGCAAGCCGTCGCGTTCGGCTTTCGCATCGGCGAAATCGCCGTGCCCACCCGTTATTTTGCGGAGGCATCTTCGGTGAATTTTCAGCGCAGCGTGAAATACGGCTTCAGCACCCTGGCCGTCATGGTCCGCTTTCTGCTGGATCGCTGGGGTGTGCGGCCGGCCCGCCAATTTCGCGTGCGGCTGCACGAAGTCATGAGCCGTCACCACGCGGCCCAGATCCTCCACATCTCTGACAAGAACTCATGAAAGCCTACCCTGTTGTCGGCCAGATCACAGCTTCGGCGCGAGCGCGTTGGGGTTCCATCGTCATCGGCCTCGCCATCAGCGCGCTGGCGCTGTGGCTGTTGGTGCGGCAGATTGACTTCGTCCAGGCCCGGCTGGCCGTTGCCCAGGCACGATGGTGGTGGCTATTGCCGGCTTTGGCCCTCTATTTTGTCAGCCTGTCGGTGAGGGCCTGGCGCTGGCGCTGGCTGTTGATGGGGGTCCGGCCCCTGAGCTGGCGCCAAATGTGGCCTGTAACGGCCATCGGATACGCGGGCAACGTCCTGCTGCCTGCCCGGTTGGGTGAATTGCTGCGCGCCATAGTGCTCGGCCGACGGGGAGTACACGTCAGCGCCGCGTTGGGATCCATCGCCACCGAGCGCGTCCTGGATGGCCTGGCCACCGTGGGCATCCTGTTACTGGCGGGCTATTCCTTGCCCGGTTCTGCGCCACTGTGGCTCACGGTAGCGATCCGTATGGCCGGCATCCTCTTCATCGGCGGTCTGTTGATCTTGTGGCTGGCCCTGGTGTTTCGCCGGATCGTCATGGCCGTACTCACACGCCTGGCCGGCCGCTCTTCCTGGCTCAGAGGCCCCGTCAAATGGTTCGGGGGCTTCCTGGACGGGTTGGCCACGTTACGCTCACCTGCTTTCCTGATTCGGGCGGTAGGAATCACTGCGCTGGGGTGGTTGATCACCGTCGCCGAGTACTGGCTGGTGTTACACGCCTTCAATTTGAACTTGAACCCCGTCGCAGCGGCGTTTGCCGTCAGTGCCATCGGCCTCAGCACGGCCATCCCGGCCGCACCGGGATACGTGGGCACCCAGGAGCTGGCAGGTGTGACGATGTTGGGGTTGTACGGGGTGCCTGGGGAGGTGGCATTGGGCGCCAGCGTCACGTTTCATCTGATCGAAATGCTGCCGATCGCCCTGGTGGGGTTGCTCTTGATCTGGCGGGAAGGGCTTCGAGAGCCAGACCCCGGACACACGGAAAAAGAAAGGTGATGCAGGGATGGGTGCACTGGCCCGGGCGCAGGAACGTCTGATATTAGGGGGCATCATCGTCAGCGCAGGATTGATCCGTCTGGCCTATGCCCTGTTCCCGCGCGTCGTGCGTTGGGACGAAGCCGGGCACTTGCTGGTAGCCAGCAATCTGGCTGCCGGCCGGGGCTACTCGGAGCTGGCCGACACCCTGGACGTCCACCTGCCGCCCTTCTTGCCGCTGATATCTGCCAGCTTGCTCCGCCTTGGCCTGACGCCGGAGTGGGCGACGGCAACGGTACACATCATCACCGGCGCCCTGCTGTGCTGGCCGATCTACGCCTTGGGCAAAGCGCTCTACGGCCAGCGGGCAGGATTGATAGCCGCTGCGCTGGTGGCGGTCTACCCCGCGCTGGCTGCCTGGCCCTTGCTGTGGAGCACCATGACCGAGTCGCCGTTCCTGTTGTTTGTGTTCAGTGGCATCTGGGCGGTCTATCGTGCGCTGGCGATGCACCTGCCGGAAGAGGCACCCGGGCTGAGCCGGCCTTCATCCTTGGGCTGGTATCTGGCAACAGGGGTGTTCTTCGGCCTTGCCTATCTGACCCGGCCGGAGGGGCTGACCTACTTCGCTGTGTTGGGGCTGTTCATGGCCCTCTGGCACCTGGCACATGGAACCCTGTTCCGGCCGGCCGTGATGGCCAGGCTGGCCCTGGCCGTGATCACGTGTGTGCTGGTCATGAGCCCCTACGTGCTCTATCTTCACCGCGTCACCGGACACTGGCTGCTGAGCGGCAAAGTGGGCCTGATCCTGGACATCGCGCCGGCTTACCTGGCCGACGACCAGGCCGCGCACGACTACGCGGTTTCCAGGTTGGATTCGTCGGGCGCCGAGATCATGTGGCTCTCGCCCGATCGGTTCCAGAAGCGCCTCAGCGAGTACGTGCTGGCGGATCCGGCGGCTTTCTTCTATCAGGTGCGCCGCAACATGGCACTCACCTGGCACGCGTTGTTCCACGAAGACCTCTTCTCGCCGTGGATCGCGGCCCTGGCGCTGGTGGGGTTGACGGCCCGGCCCTGGACGCGTCGGCGGTGGTGGCACGAAGGCCTGATGCTCGCCGCGTTGCTGCCTCTGGCGAACTTCTGGATGTTTTTCGTGATCAGCCGGTTCCTGGTCGGCGCGCTGCCGGTCGGCCTGTTGTGGGCGGCAGCCGGGGCCGATCATCTGGCGGCATGGGCGAAACAATCCTGGGCCGGCTGGCGGCCAAACGCAGGGCGAGCGGAACTGCGGGTGGCCGCTGCGTTGCCCCTGGCCGGCACACTGGCTTTCAGCTTATGGGTCGCCCCGGATGCCTTGCGCGTTGGGACGGCGACGATGCCCTGGACGCATATTGACGCCGGCCGGTGGCTGGCCGAACATGCGCCGCACGATGCCGTGATCATGACGCGACATAGCGAAATCGGCCTGTACGCCGGCCGGCCCCTGATCGCCAGCCCCAACGCAACCTGGGAAGAGATCATTGCGTATGGCCGGGCCCGCCACGCCCGCTTCCTGGTGGTAGATGACGAAGAGATCCGTCGCTTACGGCCCCAACTGGCGCCGCTGCTGGAAACCAGCCAAAGGGAACCACTGCCCGGCGCAGTATTCCGAGCGGTATTCACGGGCACTGCACGCACCACCCTCGTCTACGAGTTGCGCACCCCGGAGGCAACGCCGTGACCCGCAAGCCCGACGTACTCGTGATCGTGCCCCAGGGACTTCCCGAGATTGCCGCCCATCACGAAGCAACATCGGGCATGGGTGCGTTCGATCCCGGGCCCAGGCCTTTCCTCTACCCGCCCCACACGGCTGCGCAATGTGCGGCAAGCCTGGTTGCGGGAGGCTTCCCGGTAAGGGTCCTGGACGCATGGGCCCGTCGGTACACTCTGGCCGAAATGTTGGAGGAGGTTGCGGCGGCACAGGCTTCGCTGCTGGCGGTTCAGGTGAGCCACGGCACCGAACATGCCGACGAGACCTTTCTCCGGCTGCTGCGCCGAGTCCTGACCCGAAGGAAACCGCGCTGCAAGGTGCTGCTCTTCGGGACTTCTGCGCACTGGGTGGCCGCGCCCTGGCTGGAGGCGGGACTGGCGGACGCTGCGCTGATCGGCGAGCCGGACGGGGCAATTGCGTCGGCCGCGGCAGCGGTAGCCGCAGGGGACGCCTCAGGGCTGTTGGCGCCCTCGGCGCTTTGCCCCGCACAGTACACCCCGGACAACTTGCTGGCCGATCTGGATGCCTTGCCCTTCCCGGCCTGGGACGATGTCCCCTGGCAAGCGTATGACGGCATGGTCAGCCTGCTGAGCAGCCGGGGCTGCCCCGACCGGTGTGCCTACTGCGCTTACGTTGTCGCGCAGGGCCGTCGGTTTCGCGCGCAGGCTATTGAACGTACCCTGGCCGAATGGGAATGGGTAGCCCGGGCCATCAAGCCCGGGTACCTGATGGTGCGCGATCCCGTGTTTGCCCGTGACCGGGCGCGAGTGGTATCCCTCTGCGAGGGGATCATCGCGCGCAAAATGGTGCTCCGCTGGGGGTGTGAGTCGCGGCCCGAACATCTGGACGCGGAGCTGCTGGACCTGATGCGAAAAGCGGGCTGCGAAGATATCAAGATCGGCCTGGAGAGCGGCGATCCGGGACAATTAGCCGCCCTGGGACGGATCCAGGCTGACGGCGAAGCGCGCGCCTACCTACAGCACGTGCAAACCATCGCCAAGACCTGTCGGAATCTGGGGATCATCTGCCGGGTTTTTGTAATCGTCGGATTGCCCGGAGAAAGCGCCGACGCGCTGACCGCCACGACGGCCGCCTTGCGACGCCTGGGGAGCCATGCCGTTGTCCATGCCCTTCCCTACCAGGCCCATCCGGGCACGCCCTTACCCGGCCCATCGGCTGCGGTACCGGTTGAGACGTTGCGCTCGCTCCAAAGAGCACCCTTGCGCCGGTGGACGTCGCAGCTTGCTGCGGGCCTGCTGCGCCTTGGCGTTCGGCTGCGCGAGCAAACGTCGCAGCTCGCTGCGGCCCCGGGGCAAGCCCCGGCGTCCACACCTGAAGGACGGACGTCGCAGCTCGCTGCGGCCCCGGGGCAAGCCCCGGCGTCCACGCCTGAAGGACGGACGTCGCAGCTCGCTGCGGCCCCGGGGCAAGCCCCGGCGTCCACACCTGAGGAGCGGACGTCGCAGCTCGCTGCGGCCCCGGGGCAAGCCCCGGCGTCCACACCTGAGGAGCGGACGTCGCAGCTCGCTGCGGCCCCGGGGCAAGCCCCGGCGTCCACACCTGAGGAGCGGACGTCGCAGCTCGCTGCGGCCCCGGGGCAAG
>FWPV01002641.1_pt1 | contig 43156 bp, 25 predicted proteins | sample 2228371 | NCBI WGS metagenome assembly FWPV01 (sample SAMEA103939776, study PRJEB20133) | metagenome
AATCAATTTGTTTTTTATAAATATAACTTATAAATCCATAAATCTTTCAAAACGATTCTTTTACAAAAAATTAAAAATTATTATATTAAAAATTCCGAATAAATTAAAGGGTTGCTCTTCCTGTACCAGAATATACATAAAACCATTTTCAGGAGTACCCCATGCAATCAATTACAGGTAATAATTATAACATCAGTACAACATTTACTGAAAACGATAGTCACCACGAGGAAACCGGAGCGCTGAACCGTATCAAAAAGGAGTTGAGAGAGAGTGAAGAACGATACCGTGCCCTTTTTGAATATACCGGTACTGCAATAATAGTGATTGAAAGAGACATGACGATAACAATGGCTAACCATAAACTGGAGGAGTTTACCGGTTACCCTCAAGAGGAGATACTCAAGAGGCATAAATGGACGGAATTCGTAGTACCGGAAGATGTCGATAGGATGAAAGAATACCACGAAAAAAGGCGCATTGATCCGCAATCGGTTCCCAACGAGTACGAATTCAGGCTCAAACATCGCGACGGCACCATTCGGGATATGCTCCTGAATGTTACGATGATCCCGGGAACCGATAAAAGCCTCGTATCTTTAATGGATATTTCCCGTTTGAAAAGAAGTGAGCAGGCATTGCGTGAGAGTGAACGTCGTTACCGCGAACTTTTCGAAAACGCCAACGATATAGTATTTACTACAGATCTCGACGGCAATTTTACTTCCGCAAATATTGCGGCGCTTACGACATTCGGGTATACTGTCGACGATATCGGTAAAACCAATATAATGCAGCTTATCGATCCCTCGTTTCATGGCCTGGTAACTGAAAAACTTGGCGCCAAACGTTCGCTTGCCTCATCCGCCGATCGTTACGAACTTCTCGCCCGCACCAGAGAAGGCCAGGCCGTCTGGGTAGAACTGAGCACTCGTCTTATTTGTGAAGCCGATCGCCCTATAGGTATTCAGGGGATAGCGCGGGATATAACCGAAAAGAAAAAATATCTTGAAAAGCTTAAAGAAAGCGAAGAACGGTTCAAATCGATATACGATACGTCTCCTATCGGTATAGCACTTTATAACAGTAACGGAAAACTGATAAGTCACAATTCATCTTTCGGTAAAATGTTCGGGAAACAAAAATCCGCCGGTTTTCCGGAAGATCTTTTTGATTTTGTCCGTTTAAAACCGGAGTTGCATTCGAAACTAAACGACGGGATCCCTATCATCGCCGAATCGGAAGTCTGCAGTGGACCTGAAAAAAAAGAGCTTAAAGGCTGGTTCGAGTGGCACCTTTCTACAATAGGCACTGAGAAAGGTTGCAGTTTACCGATGATGTATCTGGCCCAGGTTCAGGACATAACAGAACGCAAAGAGGCACAGGAAGCACGGCTTAAGAAAGAAAGAGAAGCGACCGCACGTGCCGAGGCTCTAGTTGCAGGACTCCGGCGCGAACTAATGGAATATACCGGTTTCAATAATATAGTAAGCCGGAGTCCGGAAATGAAAAAGATTTTTGATATACTTCCCGAAGTGGCCCAAGCCTCCGCCACGGTTCTGATAACCGGCGACAGTGGTACCGGAAAGGAACTTATAGCACGTTCCCTCCATCAATTAAGTATCAGGAAAGACAAAACTTTTATCGCGATCAATTGCAGCGCTCTTCCCGATAATCTGCTCGAATCGGAACTCTTCGGCTATAAGGCCGGAGCATTTACAGATGCAAAAAAGGATAAGCCCGGGCGTTTTGCACTTGCCGAAGGCGGCACCCTCTTTCTAGACGAAATAGGCGATATCTCTCAGGCTATGCAGGTAAAACTGCTTCGTGTTCTTCAGGAAAAGGTCTACGAACCATTAGGTTCAACTTCCTCCGTAACCGCCGACGTAAGGATAATAGCCGCAACCAATAAAAATCTTGCCGAAATGGTAAAACGCGGCATTTTCAGAGAAGATTTTTATTACAGAATAAATGTAGTTACCATTCATCTGCCGCCACTAAAGGAGCGGAGATGCGATATTCCTCTTTTATGTAAACATTTTATCGAGCGCTTCAACCTGAGATATAAAAAGAATATCATAGGGATTTCCGATGACGCCATGCAACTACTTACAGTATATGATTATCCGGGCAATATAAGGGAGCTTGAAAACATTATAGAACACTCATTTATTTTCTGTAAAAATTCGGTTATCGATACACAGCATCTTCCGGCTTCTTTCAGAGAGAAATGCGGAAGAACCGAAACACCGGTCCTCAGAGAGATAAAAAGTTTCGATGAACTCGAAAAAATTTATATAAAGTCCATATTGACGGAATGCGGCGGCAACAAACTTATGGCTGCAAGACGCCTTGGAATACATAAGGCCACACTTTTCAGAAAAATAAAACAGCTTGGAATACATTGATTTAATATTATTCTCTTACGGCAGGATACTTCAGTTGGATGACAACAACAAAAAAAAGACTTATAAGTGGGGAATTTTAGGAACAGGCCGTATTGCAGGCAAATTCGTTGAAGATCTTAAGCTTCTCCCGAACGCGTGCCTATATGCTGTCGGTTCAAGAAACAAGATAAGGGCGGAAAATTTTGCTTACGAGCATGGAATACCTAATGCTTACGGAAGCTATGAAGGGTTGGCTTCCGATCCAGGTGTGGATATAATATATATTGCCACACCACATCCGGAACACTATCCGAATTCGATTTTATGTTTTGAGTGCAAGAAAGCGGTGCTTTGCGAAAAACCGGTGGCAATGAATCAACGTCAGTTCGAACAGATGGTCAATAAGGCAGAGGAAAAAGGCTGCTTTTTTATGGAGGCGCTCTGGACCAGGTTTATTCCTTCTTTTATACGTTGCAAGGAGATAGTAAACAAAGGCCTTATCGGAAAGGTAAGGATAATTGAATCGGATTTTTGTTTTAATGCTCCGGTAAATCCGGAAGGAAGAATCTACAACCCGAAATTAGGCGGTGGTTCATTACTCGATATAGGTTTGTATACGTTGTTTTTTGCTCTTGAAATAGGAAGTAAAATTGTTGAAATAGAGGCAAAAGCATCATTTGCCTCTACCGGAGTCGATGAAACCTGTTCAATGCTTTTAAAACATTCGGAAGGCGAAATATCTGTTCTTTTCTGTTCTATTGCTACTTCAGGAAGAGTTGAATCTATAATCCATGGTAGCAGAGGTATGATTCGCCTCAACCGGATGTGGCATACACCGACATCAATGGACCTTATACCCGACAATGAACCTCCTCAGCGGGTCGAATTTCCTGAACCGGCACACGGTTATCAGTATGAAGCAGCCGAAGTAATGAAATGTCTTGACGAGGACAGGATAGAATCTACTATTTGGAATTGGGAGAAGTCACGGCAACTGATCGCTCTTCTGGACAGAATAAGGGGAATTGCCAGAATAACCTATCCGCCCGAAATTGAGGCTATATGAGAAACTCGTTGCAGCGGCTAACCGTCTTCTTTTGAAATAAGTATCGTAAGCAAATCTGATTAATTATCGTCAATTTACTAAATGTCATAATATACGCTTTATTAAGTGTAATATAACCGGACGATTTTTTTAATGTAAAGAAACATTCTAAAAATGTTTAAGAGCAGTTTTCCCTATCGGAAATACATTGAATCCGATCTCGAATAATCTGTTATGATCCAGGATATTTCTCCCGTCGAAAATAAAAGCTGGTTTTTCCATTTTGTCGAATATCACCTTATAATCCAGAGTTTTATATAAGTTCCATTCTGTAATGACTACTATTGCATGAGCGTCTATGGCTGCTTCGTAAGGATCTTCTACAAAACTTACCTGGGGACCTATATCGGCGAGATCGATTTTTGCATTATTTAAAGCTTTGGGATCGGTAATTACAACATTTGCCCTTTCATCGATAAGGCTACGTACTATATCTATTGCAGGTGATTCGCGGGTGTCACCGGTATCGGCCTTAAATGCAAAACCGAAAATAGTAATCTTTTTTTCGGTGATCGTATTAAACATCGCCCGGAGCATTGTATTTACAAAACGTTTTTTCTGGTATTCGTTTATAGCAATAACACTTTCCCAGTATGCTGCTACTTCGTGAAGTCCGTAACTTTCACATATATATACAAGGTTTAATATGTCTTTTTTAAAGCATGAGCCACCGAATCCAACACTAGGCGATAAAAAATTACTTCCTATACGTTTGTCCATACCTATGGCCCTGGCGACTTCCATTACATTAGCTTCTGTTTTTTCGCAGATAGCACTTATGCTGTTTATTGAAGAAATACGTTGGGCTAGAAAAGCGTTTGCAGCAAGCTTCGAAAGTTCAGCACTCCATACATTACTTGTCAGAATACGTTCCGGAGAAACCCAGTTGGAGTAAATCTCAACAAGTACTTCACGCGCTTTAATACCGCTTTCTGTCTCATGGGAACCGATAAGAACTCTATCGGGATTAAGTAGATCTTTGATCGCGCTGCCCTCCGCAAGAAATTCCGGATTTGAAATTACCTCGAAACGAAGTCCTTTATCATTGGCATTAAGAATGCGTTCCATAGCTCGGGCGGTTCGCACGGGGAGTGTGCTTTTTTCGACAATAATCTTATCCGAGTCCGCTGCCTTGACAATTTCTCTGGCTGTTTTTTCCCAGAATTGGAGATTTGCCGCTTTTCCGGCGCCGGTACCGAAAGTTTTAGTCGGTGTATTTACAGAAACGAAAATTATTTCAGCCTCTTTTATGCCTCTCTCGATATCGGCAGAGAAAAAAAGATTGCGTCCTCTCGCTTCTTTAACAACTTCCAAAAGACCAGGCTCATATATAGGCAGAGAATCTGAATTCCATGCATCGATTTTTTCTTTATTAATATCAACTACCGTTACTTTATACTGGGGACCTTTGGCGGCAATTACAGCCATTGTAGGACCGCCAACATACCCGGCGCCTATACAAAGAATATTTCTTTTAAAATTTTCTTTTCTTTCCATTAAACAATCCTTTTCTGGTTTTAAGTTTGGGATGTAAATATACATTTTTTTTTATCGTTTTCATCGATAGATTCAAATAAAATATCAGCAACGGATGACCTTATCTCATTGATTAAAGAGCGGTCGCATCCACGACGTGGAAATGTATGGTTTGATAAGATAATTACCGCCGCTTTCCTTAAAGGATCTATTACTAGAGAACAGCCTGTAAATCCGGTTTTACCAAAAGTGTTACGATTACATTTTTTCCCCATGAATGAAGGTTGATTGAGTTCCCATCCGAGTGCAGTATATCCTATTTGAGAATCGATAGCATTGGTATGCATTGTTGATATTGTTTCCGGAAGAAAATAATGTTTTGTTTCCGTTTTCCCATTGTTAAGAATCATTGAACAAACCTTCAGCAAATCCTGCACAGTAGAGAAAAGACCTGCAGAACCAACTATTTTTGGTCTTAATGCCCATGCACTTTCATCATGCACTTCACCTCTGATAATTCTACCACGCCATGGATCTTCTTCTGTAGGTGCTATTTGAGAATAAGGAAACTTCTTGGGGAAGAAGGTGGTATCCGACATTCCGAGAGGACCGAAAAGAAAAGATTCTGCAGCCTCATCAAGAGAAATTTTAATTACTCTCTCCACCATTAAACCGAGAAGGATACTTGTTGCATTCGAGTAAGAAAAAACTTTTCCGGGCTCGTTCCTTAACGAAGCAGAAAAAATTTTTTCCATTATTTTGTCAGGTGGAAGATTCTTGAATGTTGAAAGTTTAAAACCAAAGTCAATTGTATGTGTAAGAAGGTGTTTTACAGTTATTAAATTACTATAATTTCCGCACATTTCCGGGATTGTATTATTAACAGGATCATTAAGGCCTATTTTTCCTTCTTCTATCAATTTAAGCGCCAGTAAAGCAGTCGGTATCGATTTTGTTATCGAAGCAAGGTCATAAACTGTTTTTTCGGAAACAGGCTCATCCTCCTTATTATATGTCAATCTTCCGAATGCACCACACCATTTTTTTTCGCCTGCTATAATTCCGACACAGCAGCCGGGAAATATCCTGTTTTCTATGGCCTTTTCTATAACGCTTTTTATTTTATCAAACATCCGTTTTTCCAATCTATACTTGAAAAGATTGCTTTATCCAAGTATTTTCGGATATAAATAATAGATAAGATTGATAAAAATTAGTTTGCGGGAGATGTAAATGCTTGAAAATCTTAAACCGGATAAGGTATGGAAATATTTCGAAAAATATTGTTCTATTCCTCACCCTTCAGGATACGAAACTAAAGGGGCTGAATTTATTGTAAATACAGCCGCTAAGCTCGGATTGCCGGCACTCAAAGATAGCGCCGGAAATGTGCTTGTACGTAAAAAAGGCAGAGGTGAGAAAGAAGGAAGCCCTACTGTAGTACTTCAATGCCATCTTGATATGGTTGCGCAGAAAAATAGTTCGACCAAACACGATTTTTTCAATGATCCTATTCAGACAGTCATAGAAGGTGAATGGGTAAAGGCAAAAGGCACAACTCTCGGAGCGGATAACGGAATTGGCGTAGCATTAACATGTGCAATCCTTGAAGCCGATAATATTGTTCATCCTCCCATTGAAGCTCTTTTCACTATCGACGAAGAGAGAGGTATGACAGGTGCATTCGGTCTGCAGGAAGGTTTTCTTAACGGAAAAAGGATGATAAATCTCGATACCGAAAATGAGGATGAGATATGTATCGGATGTGCAGGGGGAATGGATATCACTGCAACACTTCCGGTAGGCTTCGAGCCGTCTCCTAAGGATAGAAAGAGTTTTAATGCCGCAATCAAGGGGCTCCGGGGCGGACATTCAGGTATAGATATACACATGGGAAGGGGTAATGCAATAAGGCTGATGGCTGAATTGTTGGAAAATACAATCGATAAATTCGATTTACGGATAAGCAATATATACGGAGGATCGGCCAGAAATGCCATTCCGCGCGAGACATTCGCAACGTTAACCGTCCCCGAAAAAGCTATAAAACGGTTTATTGTTACAGTGTCAGAAATCGAGAAAAAATTAAAAACGGATTTTTCATCAGCCGATCCCGACGTCAGAATCGAACTATCAGAAGCGTCTTTCCCCGAAAGAGTAATAAACCGGCAGAACTGCAGAAATTTTATTTCTGTTATTTCGATGTGTCCTAATGGTGTTATTCGTATGAGTGAAACAGTACGTGGAACTGTAGAAACATCAAATAATATAGCTATTGTAAATACAGATCAAAATCTATTGATTATAGAATGTATGCTTCGCAGCTCGTCCGAAAGACAACTTGACGCTTTACGTGATAGAATAAATGATCTGTTTTTAAATAACGGTTTTAAGATAACTCAGGGTGGACGATATCCTGCATGGCAGCCTGTCGCCTCATCGGCTTTACTTTCAATTATGAAAGAGGCGTATTTATCTGTTTACAGGAAAGAACCGGTAATAACGGCGGTACATGCGGGGCTGGAATGCGGTATTATTGGAGCGCGCTTCCCCAAAATGGATATGATATCGTGCGGCCCCACAATTAGCTTTGCACATAGTCCGGACGAAAGAATTCATATCCCGTCTGTAGAAAGATTCTGGAATTTTATAGTAGCCGGTCTTGAAAGGTTGTGAAACAGATTGAGTTACTAATTTAATAACTAATTTCTTAATAAATAATTTTCATTTTTAATTCATGCTGCTTTACTATAGCCCTACGCTGGATGCTTATGAAAAAGAAATCTATTAAAGATTTCATTTCAATACGCGGCGCCGGACAGAACAATCTAAAAAACATAAATATCAATATTCCGCTTAATACAATGACGGTAATTACGGGAGTAAGCGGTTCGGGTAAGTCTTCCCTTGCTTTCGATACAATATATGCGGAGGCTCAACGCCGTTATGTCTCAACGTTTTCTTCTTATGCCCGGCAGTTTTTTGACAGGACGGATCGGCCTAATGCAGATTCTATAGAAGGCCTACTTCCAGCCATTGCCATAGATCAAAATAATTCCATTCGTACCTCCCGTTCGACAGTGGGTACAATGACCGAACTTGCCGATCATCTCAAACTCCTTTTTTCTAAAGCCGCCGATCTGTACTGCAGGAAATGCGGAAAAAAAGTAGAAGAAGATTCTCCTGAAACAATTTTCGAAAAATTATCCGATATTCACCAAAGAGATCAATCCTTCGATGAGCTAATAATATCTTTTCCTGTCCGAAAAGCTGATGGTTTTACGCGGGAAGAGCTTCTGAATCATATTCTCTCAGCAGGCTACACTCGTATAATAAACGAAAACAATGAATGTTTCGATGTTGTTCAGGATCGTTTAAAATTTACTTACGATAACAGAAACCGTATTATTGAAGATATAGAAACAGCCCTTAAATACGGGAACGGAATGGTTTCGTTTTTTTCGGTTTTAAATAATAATAGCGAAAAAGTTTGTTTGAAATTTTCCAACGGTTTTCATTGCGCCGAGTGCAATATACAATATATCAGAGCATCTGCAAACCATTTCTCATTTAACTCTCCGATAGGTGCCTGTGAGTTGTGCAGAGGTTTCGGGCGGATAATAGATATAGATGAAGGGCTGGTTGTTCCCGATGTCAATAAATCGTTACTTGAAGGTGCAATAAAACCGTTTGAAAGTCCATCCTTCAGAGAATGTCGTAATGACCTTATCCGGTTTGCCCGCATGAGAGGTATTCCGATAGATGTCCCATGGAAAAAGATGCATGAACCTGAAAGAGAATGGGTTTTTTCAGGAGAGGGGGAATGGGAAGATGGAGTGTGGTATGGTGTTAAAAGATTTTTCGAATGGCTGGAGTCTCGCAGTTATAAGATGCATATAAGAGTATTTCTCTCTCGCTTCAGAGCATATCACACATGCCCCTTATGCATGGGCTCAAGGCTCAAACCTGATGCACTTTTATGGCGAATAGGAGGAGAAGAGGAGTATAATATTTATGCTATTATGCAGATGTCGATAGAAAAAGCGTACAACTTCTTCTGTTCTCTTAAACTACCCAAACAATCGGAAGAAGCATGCAGGATATTACTTAACGAAATAAAATCACGGTTAAGATACCTTGTCGAAATAGGCGTCGGATATCTTACGTTAGACAGACAGTCACGTACATTAAGCGCAGGTGAAATCCAACGTATTAATCTTACTACAGCTCTGGGAACTTCTCTTGTAAATACTCTTTTTATTCTTGATGAACCAAGCGTGGGCCTTCACTCCAGAGATGTTAATCGCCTTAACGGAATTTTACATCGTTTGAGAGACAGTGGGAATACGGTAATTGTCGTTGATCACGATCCTGAAGTTGTAAATGAGGCAGAATATATTATAGAGATGGGACCGGGAGCGGGTGAGAAGGGCGGAAACGTAGTATTTGCAGGCAATAAGGAAGATTTTTTTTCAGCAACTAATTCTCTTACAGCTCATTATTTAAACGGAAAAAGGAATATTATCCGTGACGATAAAAAAATAAACTTAACAAATAATAAATATATTAAAATTATTGGCGCCGCGGAACATAATCTTAAGAATATTGATGTTGAATTTCCTCTTAACTGTATAGTTGCAGTTTCGGGAGTAAGCGGTTCGGGGAAATCTACTCTCGTGAGAGATATCCTTTACCGCGGTATATGCAGACTGAAAGGTAAATCAATTGATGCCCCTGGCGCCCATAGCGCCATAATTGGTTACGAAGCTGTCTCAGAAATTATAATTGCAGATCAGGCGGCTATTAGAAAAACAATTCGATCGAATGTGGTAAGTTATATAGGCGCATTCGATAATATACGAAAACTTTTCGGATCGGCAATTCTGTCAAAGGAACGTGGTTATAGCGCATCAACGTTCAGTTTTAATGGAGGAAACGGCAGATGCCCCGTTTGCAAAGGAGCAGGTTTTGAAATAGTCGAAATGCAGTTTTTGAACGATATCAGTCTTACATGTTCCGAATGCCGTGGTAAAAGATATAAAAAGGAGGTGCTTGAGGTTACTATTACCGAACCTTACGATCCGGTTCCAAAATCCATAGATGATGTACTTTCGATGAGTGTTGAAGAGGCATGTAATTTTTTTTCTAAACACGCAGGTATAGTAGATAAGCTTAATATTTTACGTGAAATAGGCCTTGGTTATCTTCAGCTTGGCAGGCTCTTACCATCATTGAGCAGGGGGGAGGCACAGAGACTTAAACTTGCATACCATTTAACATTTAAAAATTCGGATAAGAAGGATTCGAAACTTTTTATTTTAGATGAACCTACAACAGGTTTACATTTCGAAGAGATAAGTAAATTATTTAAAGCTTTAGATCGGTTAGTGGATGCCGGACATTCAATTATAGTAATCGAACATAATCTGGATGTATTAATTTGTGCTGACTGGATTATCGACCTGGGGCCTGAAGGAGGAGATAGAGGAGGAAATATAGTATTTGCAGGCACACCGCAAGATTGTATGAAATGTAAAGAGAGCCATACCGGAAGAGCGCTTGCCGAATACGTTTCACGTAAAGGAAAGAGTATAAAGCACAAAAAGGAAACTATTTTCGGCCTTTACGAATCTAATGATACAAAAAAAGAGATAATTATTTCCGGCGCCCGTGAGCATAATCTCAAGGAAATAAATGTGTCTTTACCTAGAGAAAAACTGGTAGTTATCACGGGAGTCAGCGGAAGCGGTAAAAGTACACTTGCTTTTGACCTGATATTCTCTGAGGGACAGCGTCGATATTTACAATCAATAAATGCATATGCGAGACAGTTTGTTCAGCCTCCGCCTCATGCTGATTTTGATTCTATTTCAGGCATTCCCCCTACTGTCGCAGTCGAGCAACGGACAAGCAGAGGAGGCTTAAAAAGCACTGTCGCAACTATCACCGAAATCTATCATTATTTAAGATTGCTTTTTATCAAAACAGGTATTCAATACTGTCCGGAATGTAATATTCCGATCGGTATACAAACGGTAGATAAAATAACAGAGAATTTAATTAATAAATTTCCAAATACATCCATCACTCTTTTTGCCCCTTTGGTTGTAAATAAAAAAGGAATATACAGAGAACTTGCTCAATGGGCACTTTCGCATGGTTATAATACGCTTCGTTTAGATGGTGTATTAACTAACACCGATAAGTGGCCAGAATTAGACCGGTATCGTGATCATTCAATAGAATTGCCTGTAGAAAAGATTATTATTTCCCGGAAAGAGGTAAATAGTCTACGAAAAGCAATAGAAAAATCCTTTGTATTGGGAAAAGGGATTGTTCATGTGGATATTAAACGGACAGACGGTATAATAGAAAAAGCTGCATATTCCACTATAAGAGCATGCCCTGTTTGTGGAACTGGATTTGATGAACCTGATCCCCGTCTACTTTCTTTTAATTCTCCTCATGGATGGTGTAAGAAATGTTATGGAACCGGTCTCATGATGTCCGGCTTCGATGAACAGCATAACGGAGAAGAAGTCTGGTGGAACAAATGTAGGATGGAAGAAACAGATATTTGTCCGGAATGTAATGGTAAAAGGCTTAATAAAGTAGCTCTTTCAGTTAAAATCGGAAGTTTTAATATAGCCGATATTACATCGTTTACGATCCAAGAAGCATACAAATATTTCAAAAAGATACGGTTTACCGGCCGCGAAGCGGAACTTGCAAAGGAAATAGTTCCTGAAATATTATCAAGGCTGGATTTTCTTATTGCCGTGGGGATTGGGTACCTGTCTCTCGACCGTTCCGCGCCTACTTTAAGCGGCGGCGAAGCCCAGCGTGTAAGACTGGCGTCTCAACTCGGAGCTAACCTTCGTGGTGTGTGTTATGTTCTCGACGAACCAACCATAGGACTTCACAGCCGCGACAATCAGCGTCTTCTGGGCACTTTAAGGAGATTGCAAGAAAAAGGAAATACCGTAATTGTTGTAGAACATGACGAAACAACAATACGAAATGCGGACTGGGTAATAGATATGGGCCCAGGCGGGGGAATATGCGGCGGACACATTATAGCGCAGGGGACTCTGTCGGATATTTGTATAAACCATCAATCTATTACGGGCAAATATTTACAAAGGATGAAAAAATCTTCAACTTTTTCTCCAAGACCTGTCGATCCCTCCAGACGCCTTATGATTCATAAAGCAAATCTTCATAATCTTGCAGAAATAGACGTTAGTATACCCCTCGGTCTTCTGGTGGCGGTAACAGGAGTAAGCGGTAGCGGCAAAAGCACTCTGATAAGGGATGTTCTTTACCGTAATATTGCCGAAATATTGTCACAAAAAAGAAAAAAAGATAAATATCAGTTCAAAGGATGCCTGAATATTACCGGATGGGAAATTATTACCGGAATTCTTGAAGTAGATCAGAATCCAATAGGTAAGAATCCCCGTTCCTGTCCGGCAACATATATAGGTTTCTGGGATAAGATACGCAGGATTTTTGCCGAAACAAAAGAAAGCATTATTCGCGGATATAATCAATCCCGATTTTCTTTTAATATCGACGGAGGCAGATGCGCTGCATGTGAAGGACAGGGAGTACGAAAAATAGAAATGAATTTTCTACCCGATGTTATTGTATTTTGCGAAACATGTAACGGAAAACGTTTTAACAGCGAGACACTTGCCGTTACATATAAAGGAAAAAACATCGCCGATATGCTCTCGATGAGTGTAGATGAGGCAGCGATATTTTTTAGTTCACATACTTCCATCCACCGCCCCTTAATGTTATTAAAAGAGGCAGGTCTCGGATACCTTACTTTAGGGCAGCCCAGCCTTACACTGAGCGGAGGAGAAGCTCAGAGAATAAAATTAATTACGGAATTAAATAAAATAAATTCAGCAGACATAACAGCTAAATTACAAGATAAAAGAAGTAATAAACACACTTTATTTATTCTCGATGAACCTACCGTCGGCCTTCATATGGCCGATATTGAGAAACTTATGATTATTCTTAATCGTCTAGTTGACGCAGGAAATTCCGTTATAATTATAGAGCATAATCTTGATGTAATAAGCCAGGTAGACTGGATGATAGATCTCGGCCCTGAGGGCGGAAATAAAGGGGGGATGATCGTAGCAGAAGGCCGCCCAAGGGAAATCGCAGAAAAATGGAGGTACTCCTTTACAGGCAAGTATCTCAGAAGATATCGGGAAGGCAAACTTTAACTTTGATTATATTGGTTTACAAAATACTATTAATGGCATTTTCTATTATAGTCAACGGATTGTATATAACAAACAATATCAATTTATACCTTCTTATTTAATTTCCTTTTATAGCTCTCACATTTCAAACATCGGACATGGCTTTGTCGGCCAATTGTTTGCAGGAACAGGATCGTCATATTTTACATGCTCTATTATCATAATCATTTTGCCTATATCTTGACCGTTTTGGTCAAAAAGTGGCATTTCCTGGTTAAACGTTAATATGCCGTTATTTAATGTAACTATTACATTCATAGTTAGAAAGCCCACCATAACATAAGAAATAGTATCATTTTTAAAAGTATACTTGTAAGGACCGTCTATTGTTATACATGAATCAGTGGGAATATATACTATGATCTTATCGTTACCGATGTTAACATACCCGATCGTCGGCTCTAACGTGTCGGAAAGTAATGTTCCCTTCGAATCATACATTCTGGTTCTGATGCCCATCCCTTTCCATTTTCCTATGAATTCACTTTTGCTCCCTTGGTCAGAAGGATTTTGATTTCCATTTTCCGAACATAAAACAAAAACAAAAAGCAATAAGCATGTAACTAAAAAGCAATTATTACTCATAACAACTCCTCTTTTTATTAGTTGTATTTGTAAATAATATCCTCTTATTCAAATATTTTATTTACTTCTCTTATATTCAGTTTTGCGGTAGAAATCCCCGACAATTTTTTCATATTCAGTACAGAGTAAACGGAAATGGCGGGGTATATTTTTGGGAGCGTGAATTTCCAACCCGATTCCTCCAGGTCGAAAACCATCTGAGCCGCCTGTTCTCCCATAGATATCGGTTCAGGGATCACGGCGTATGTCCCGAGATTGATATCCGGTTTAGCAAGTGTCTCCACGCCCACTACTACGGGTATTTTATGTTTATTGAATATCGGTATCCATACTTCCGACAGCAGTTTCGACTCCAGAAGCCTATTGTCGTTAGGGACCCAGAAAACATCGACCTTTTCTTTTTGCAAAAGTTGCTTGATAGCATTCTTTATTTCATTGCTTCGTATACCCCGGGAGTCATTTATATGAATACTTTTAACTATTATTTTTTCACGTTTGCAATACTCGGTATGTTGGTTTATGAATTTTTCGAACACGCTTCTATAAATAACGCCTACTTTACTAATTTGCATCCCAAATATCGATCTGAAATTAATAAGCGCCGTTACCATAGGAGTCTCGTATGCAATTCCTCCAACATTTACCAGTCCTTCTAAGGCGCCTTCAACTTGTGAAGCAAGAAGCGCAATAACAGGCACATTGCCGTTTTTCGCAGGATACTTTTGAATGTATGTTTTGAAAATCTTTATTGCCCTGTTCCCCAGAAGAAATATCACCTTAGGGGATATAGATTCGATTTTTTCATTGATGAAATTTTCGGACATTTCTTTGGATATGAAAAATATTTCCAATTTATAATACCGACTCAGTTCATTTTTTAATCCGTTGATGGTTTCATTGAAAACCTCGCCTTCGGGAGTAAATATCAGAATTTTATTCGCTTCCGGCGACGCGTTTTTTAAAATTAATAAAAATACGAAAGATAAATGTATAAATTTACATTGGTGAAGCATCATTCCCATCCGTCGACTCCTATCATCATTGTAATTTCGGCAGGCAATGTTTTTATATTAGAGACTATCTCGTTGTTGTTCCTGTACAATGCAAGCGCTACTATTTTTTGTTCTTTTTTACATTTATTTTCGTTTAATTTCATCTGAGATTTACTGTTTATATAAATCTTCTGCGACTCCGAAACCAGCACCCCGTCTACAAGATTCATTGAAAGCAGAGGAACAAGATCGGCGGTCTTTTTGACTCTTATAATATTAGGTGTTCCGTCAACCAGCTCCGAAGTAAAAGCGGATATGTTTTCTCTGCCGAGAAAATCGAGTACTCCTATTTTTTTACCGTTAATGTCGGAAATGTTGCATGTATTATTTAGTGTAAGAAGGAAAAAAGGTTCCGTGGTTTTACCGTTACATATTCCATGAAATTTTATTGCGTAATTTTTCAAAAGGGAAATAAGCTGGGGTTTTGCTATTACAGCATCGGGTGTGTCACGACTCACCGCTTCGGTAAAATCGGTTACATTACCGAAGGAACGTACGATTATTTTTGAACATTTCTCTCTGAACCTATTTTCGATATCAACCGCTTTATGTTCGGTTGGGATAAAAATATATAGTCTCTGAGCAAAAATATTTTCAAAAAATATTAGTATAAAAATATAAATAAATAAGCTTTTCATAAATAAATTTTTTTCAATATATAATAACACATTGTCAATGTAGCTTTTATTTTAACATAACATCAAAACAAAATTCAATAAAAATATTATTGTTGATTTAAGTTTAATATTGATTAAAAGGATAAGAAAATGGTATGATATAAACACTTTTTAATAAATATTATAGGAATTCAGGAATGATCAGAACCCCAAATGTCGCATATTATCAATATAACCATAATCACTTCTTAACAGGAGGAATTAATGACTCGATTGAGGAACTTGATAATGGATAGTAGATTATTTTTGATTCTAACCATAATATTGCTTTTTAGCTACGATAATAGTTTTGCGGAAGAAGGAAATCTCTCCGGAAGCGAAATGGATCTTGAACTTGAAGAGCTTTTCAATATCAAGGTTTCGGTTGCATCTAAAAAGGAAGAAAGCATTTCCTACGCTCCGGGGGTTGTTTATGTAGTTACACAGGACGAAATCAGACGTATAGGAGCGATTGCTTTAAAAGAATTATTGATGATGACGGTTCCAGGCATAGGATTGGCAAACTGCAGCCTTACAAATCGCTCTCTGCCTGTGATGCGCGGAGATCTTATCAAAGCCAACTCAAGTCATATATTGTTTCTTGTCAATGGACGGCCGATCCGCGAGGTACAGGAAGGAGGCGTAAACAGCGATTTTATAGAAAGTTTTCCTGTTGATGTAATAGAAAGAATCGAAGTAATCAGGGGACCTGGGTCTGTACTTTACGGTTCAGATGCATTCTCAGGCGTTGTTAACGTGATCACAAAAAATCCGCCCGAAAAGCAATTGTCTGTTTCTCTTACAGGTCATTTTGAAGCTTTATCGGGCGGTGGTTCAACTGGAACATTGATGTCTAAACTTGGCGATGTTAATATTGTCGCATCCGGAAGATACTATCAGAAACCGGATTGGAATGTAGAATTTCTAAAAAAAATGTTTGTACCTTTTTTCGATATTACTACACGGACTATTCAATATCGTGAAGTAGATAGTATGTTTGCTATGAACATAAAAGATGAGGGGCCTGGGATTTTTGTTGATATAGATTACAAAGGACTTTCTGCCATGGCAACATTTGTTCAATGGACAACAGGCGCGTTTCAGGTGCCGAACGAGACAGTATGCGGAAGTAAATTGATGGGTAATGTCGGATATAAGGCAAATATACTTGATTTCTGGCAAACGGAAATAAATGCGACTGGCACTCAGACCGGCTTATTGGCTGACGATTTTCCGTTCGTGGAAAGGAAATCGAATAATATGCTTCTGGAAAATACGCATTTTATTAATAATATTATCGATAATATGAATATTGTTATGGGTGGGACAGTTTCTTACATTGACGGCCAAGAAAAATATCTATTTCCTCTTACATTTAACCAGAATCCATATATGGTAAGCGAGGGGAAACGATGGGCTTTTTCGGGATACGGACAGATCGATTATACTTTGTTAAATAAATTTAAATTTATTGGTGGTGTTCAGGCGAACAAAACAAGAGGTATTCCAAAACATATGGCTCCACGAATCGGTGTTATATGGAAACCGACGGAACGTATAAGCCTTAAAGCACTGTATAGCGAGGCTTTTCGTCTGCCAAGCATCAATGAGCTGTTTATGAATTTCAATATTGGGCTATTTGGGAACGAAAAGTTAAAACCGGAAATTGTAAAGACCACGGATATAGGTATTTCCTATCAGAACGAAAAAATAATGCTGGGATATAATTTCTTCTTCAGTAAACAGCTTAATATTATACAGGCTGTTCTATTAAGCGATGGTTTTTCGAGAAGATATGAGAATATCGGGACGGTAACATTTACAGGAGCGGAAGTGGAGGGGAAATGCTATATCAACAAGGAGTTATACCTGAACACTTCATTGATTTATCAGAATAATTTTAAATATGACAGCACAGGACGCCATATCAATATCGTTCCCATCGGCAATTTTATTGCGAAAGGCGGCGTAAGTTACTCACACCCTTCAGGTATTACTGTCAGCTTGTTTAATGCTTTTCAAAGTAAACCTGGTAGCAGATTCAAAGGTAATTTAAACAATAGCGATACCTCTATTAATAATTTTACTCATATTAACAACGGTCCATTCAATCTATTAAGTTTTTATTCTAATTTAAATCTTTCCGCTCTTTTCGGATGGAAGAGCTTCGTCGAGCCGTCATTGATATTTAAGATAGATAATATAATCGGAAAAGAGATATGGATGTACGAATACATGGGTTATTCAAACGACGTATATCCTACAATACGCGGGAGAGAATATTTTTTAGGTCTTAACCTTAAGATATAAATAGAATTCGAAACTACCTATCGTCATTCAAAAAAGGAGGATTAATGGCCACGTCAATCGATAACGCTACCCATTATATGCTGGAAAAGAGTATAGCGGAAATTGAGTATTCTGCTTTATCATCGGTTCATGCGGGGAAATACTACCCTTCACCTGTTAACTGGGAGGATGAGGTACTTTATTTCCTTATGCTAGACCGGTTTTCGGACGGCAAAGAAAATAATTACATTGACAATAACAATAAATTAGTTACAAACGGAAAGACTCCGTTATTCACCTTTCCTGACGATGCCTACACCGCAAACCGTAATGATTGGTATGAAGAAGGGGGTAAATGGTGCGGTGGAACATTAAAAGGTCTCCAGAGTAAACTTGGTTATTTGTCGCGACTCGGCATTACTGCCATCTGGATAAGTCCGATATTCAAGCAAGTAGGGAAATATTTAAATGAATATACAGGTAAAACTGAAGTCAATAACTCATATCACGGTTACGGAGTTCAGAATTTTCTCGATGTCGATCCGCATTTCGGCACACGTAATGATCTTTTTGAGTTAGTAAAAACCGCCCATTCGATGAATATCAGAGTTATTCTTGACATTATACTAAACCATAGCGGAGATGTCTTTGCGTATAAAGCAAACCGGTATCCTGTAAAAGATCAGTACGGAAATCAGATTTATTTTGCGGACGGAACTCCGGCAATGGATCCAAGATGGGACGGGGGTACCTACGAAGTAAAAGGATACAGAGACGCCGAAGGCAAACCAATACTTCCGTTTAGTTCTTTTCTTCCTCAATCCGCATGGCCCGATGGTGCTATATGGCCTGCGGAATTACAGGAACCGGAAACTTTTTCAAGAGCAGGCACTATCACCAATTGGGATTATGAACCGGAATTTCTCGGGGGTGATTTTTGCTCTCTTAAAGATATACATCATGGGTATCACGCTACTGCCGACGGTATAAAAATAATAGATCAGTTTTTTCCAAGTAATGCACTAAAAACCCTCTGTGAAGTTTACAAATTCTGGATTGCTTATGCAGATATCGACGGATACCGGATAGATACCGTAAAACATATGGAAATAGGCGCAACTCGTTATTTTGCGTCGGTAATTCATGAATTTGCCCAATCTATAGGCAAAGAAAACTTCTTTCTAGTCGGTGAAATAACAGGCGGCAGAAAAAGAGCATTCGACACACTCGAGAAAACCGGACTTGATGCAGCTATCGGAATAGACGATGTACAGGAGAAGTTGGAATACCTTGCAAAAGGATACCGTAATCCCGAGGAGTATTTCGGGCTTTTCCGAAATTCGGCTCTTATTGGTAAAGAGTCTCACACATGGTACGGTAGACATATAGTAACTATGTTCGACGATCATGATAGAGTAGGCAGATCAAAAACCCGATTCTGCGGGCAGAAAGATATTCAATGGCAGGATAAAACATTTTCCGGCTATCATTTTTTAATCCCGGCATTTGCTTTGCATATCTGCAGCATGGGTATACCGTGTATTTATTACGGCACGGAACAGGGATTCGACGGAAATGTTTTATCCGAAAATGAATGCAGGTACGGCCCCGACCGTGTATTGCGTGAATGTATGTTTGGAGGGCCGTTCGGCTCGTTGCAGAGTCAATACAGTCATTTTTTCAACGAATCAGGTCGGGTTTATAAAATACTATCCGAAATTATAAAGCTGCGGAAATCAAGAATAGAATTACGTCGCGGGCGTCAATACCTTCGCCAGATATCAGGTACAGGTAAAGAAGGAGAATTCGGTTATCCCGTCATGATAGGAGGGCAGATGCGTTCGATAATCGCCTGGTCGAGAATATTCGCAGACAAAGAAATATTATGCGCCGTGAATACGGATCCGGTCAATACGCTCAGCGCGGTCGTAACGGTGGATTTTTCGATTCAGAAATCGAAACAACTCCTCAAACGGGTCTATGCAACAGACACAAATATTGCGCCGGAATCTGTCACGGTACTAAGCGTAAACGGAAGATCGGTGCGGCTTACTATTCCGCCTTGCGGTTTTGCAGCCTATGAATAAACGTTTATCCAAAACCGTTTGTTTGTTTTAACACATGAAAGTAATATCCGTCAAATTGACAATAGGGATGAAAATCCTTGCGGGTTTTATTCCTCTCATAGGCCTGATATTTTTGATAGCTGTTATTACACTTATAAGGCTTGACGAAGTAAATAGTATAAATAAGGAAATAGTATCGGTAGATATGGCTGTTGAAAAAGCATCAGATAAAATGGTGGACGTCCTTTTGGCTCAGGAATCGTACGGTCAACGATATCTTATACTGAAAAACAATGAAATTCTCAGCCTTTTCCGGGTGCGTGATGAGGAATTCAATAGTATACATGAGTCGGTTGCTTCATTCCAAAAACAATATCCGGCGCTTGAAATAGCTGCATCATATCATAAAAGATACGTCGATTCATATGAAAATGTTTTTGAGATGATTGATAATTCAGAAAAGTTTCCGCCAAAAAACGATTCTATTATTAAAACTTCTTTAAACCGGCAGATCGAAATCTTAAAAGATATAAGAGATGAATCAAGACAAAACCAGAGTAATAAAATGAAAATGATTTCTGAAATAGTAATATCCACTTATCGTACCGTTGCTATACTCACGTCGGTCGGAATTATTTCAATTATTATTGTAACTTATCTTATAAGCAGGAATATTCTTAACTCGATAGGAACACTCAAAGCCGCAGCTAATATGGTATCTCTGGGAACATTCATTCATCTTCCGAAGGTTAAGAGTAAGGATGAACTGGGCGATCTTTCGGTTTCATTCAATGAGATGGCCGAACGGCTTATGAAGATAGAGGAAGCCTATAAAGATGCAAGCCCTCTTACCGGACTACCGGGAGGAATTGCAATAGAAAATATGGTAAAGCAACGTATAGAAAGAAACGAACCTTTCGCTTTCTGTATGATAGATCTTGACAATTTCAAGCCATTCAACGACAGATACGGCTATGCAAGAGGAAATGCGGTTATTAAAATGACCGCCGAGATCATACAGAGTGCGACAAAAGAATTGGGGAACGAAACGGATTTTGTAGGACATATCGGCGGTGACGACTTCGCCCTTATAGCCTGCCCTGAAAAGTTCGAAAAAGCGTGTAATAGAATCATCGAAGAATTCGACCGTAGAATCGTCGAACATTACGACGAAGAGGACTTAAAAAAAGGATGTATTGTAAGTGTAAATCGCCAGGGAGTCAAACTTTCCTTTCCTATAATGACGATATCGATTGCCGCTGTCAATAGTCTTAAATCGAAAGTCAATAACTATATAGAAGTAGGCGAAATAGTCGCCGAACTTAAAAAATATGCAAAACAATTCTCTGTAAGCAATCTCGTTATAGACAGACGCGGTGGAAGAAAAAAGGAAAGATATGAAATCAAACAGGAACAATTCGTCTCGACATAGACGGAACCGTAAATCGATAAAAACGTCTGCTATAATTTTGATATGGTGTTTTTTCTTTCTCTGCACCACTAAACCGATAATCAATGAAATAAAAGATTGCCCCCAACCTCTATGGAAAAAATATTCCTCATTCCATGCCTCGCAGGTAAAAGAAGAGATAACGCGTCTCCAAGCGCTTTTAGCGGCAGGAGATACGCTTCCATCCGATAAGGCAGGTAAATCGGACGAAAACGCTGAATCTAAGAAATTAACAGGCATCGAAATAAGAGAAAGATTGTTCGAATTGTCGATTCACAGTTCTAATCCTGAATTTAATTTCGATAAGATACTCGAATACGCCTCGTTTTTATATCAAAACGGAGGGAGCGATTCGCTCCGATACAGAAACTGGGGTAGGGCCGTAAGAGAATACGATCTGATTCGTAAACAACGGGATTCTCTTGCCGATATCATTACCCAAAGTTTAAAGGCACAAAAAAACACTTTAGAAACAACAGAAAATTTAAAGAAAGAAATAAAGACTTATATTAAACAACGCGACAGCCTGATTGCAGTCATCAACTCGCAACAGGAAACAATCACGAAACTCCAGAAATTAGATTTGATTATGGAACAGCAGAGAACAAGAATACGCTGAAATTTTTTATTGTCAAAAAATGTGGTCCTTGACGTTCCTCAGATTGTCATAGGGGTTAAGAAAAACAGAAAAAAGCTATTGATTATTTTTTTACTATCGGAAAAAAGGAACGATTGAATTCTCCGGACCCCGTATATGTAATATGTCCGACATACTTTCCGCATGAAATTCTCGGTGCAGTCGGTACATACGGAACACTTATCGAATTATTCAATTGATTCAAATAGCAATTATGGATCTTTCTGCCTGAAATATCGAAAATTTTTACGCTTATTATATACGGAGAGATTGACCTAATATTATCGGATTTAACCGTAGGCTGATGATTGATTCGGGTGACTTCGGTATCGTAATTCCATCCGAACAGCTTTTCCGGCGTACGGTCCGGAACATCGGGTATTTGTTGCATTATTGCCATCACGACATGCATTGTGTCGTTGAAAATTTTGAATGCTTCGAATACGTCAAGCACTCTATTCCCTCCCATCGTTGAACCCGGGCCGAAATTCATTCGTAAAACTACTATTCCTGCCTCTTCGTCTACGATGGCGGTTTTATATACCATTCCCGATAATTTGGGAATGGTTTGGGTACCTATGTTCTGGCAGCCCGATAAAAATGTACACCCTGGCCCAGCCATAAGCTGGCCATTTTCCAGACGATAAGCGGTTTTGGAAAAGTACAATCCGTTTTTGTTGAAAGAACCGGTTCCCTTTTTCATAGCCTCAGGATATTTGGATGCTATCGCAATCATTTCTTCCCTGCTATTAAGCAACTTCGGATCGGGCATTTTAGTCATAAGAGAGTCGTCGGGACTTTTAAAGTTTTGCGGTTGAAAAAGCATTCCCTCGGTTGAATTCTTTACGACCATTGTTTCTATTTGAGAGATCTTCCCGTCGACTATTTTAAGTCTTACTCCATAAAGAACCGAAGAATTGCCTTTTATAACAAAAAATGCACAGGCGCCGGCCATACGAACATCTATCATATCCAGACGCCAGGCTACCGAGCCGCTTATATCCTTCCAATACCCCTCTCCTATCTTTAATTCCTTACAATCTTCAGTAAATTTTACATTATCGGCAAGAGGCAAATTCTCAGGTTTATGAGCCAACATAGCATTGATATACTGTGTCATAAATCCTTTAAGACATTCGCGATCGCATGAAGAAGAGAATTCTTCCGCCCTCGGACTTCCGGAATGAAATATTGCCGATATAACGGCAATACAGATAAACAAACGGGTTCTGTTCATAGAACCTCCTTATAAACAATAGGTTTTAAAATTGGAAATAAAAAACACCGAAATATCCTTATCAATGATACTACAATATTATTAATATAATCTTTTTTAATTCCAATTTCAGAAGGGAATAACTACAATCCGACGGAATGCAATTTATTAATAGAAACAGTATCAATGACGTATTAAATGATATATTTATTATACGTTTATTTGTTGTCGGGTATTTTTCATTTCAACCTTTTCAAGGAGGTAAGAGATGCATTGCTTAAAATATTTCCTTTCAATTACATTGGCTTTTTTGTTTTTATTGGTATCGATTGCCGGTTGTACAAAAGCGCCTGATGAGGAACTGGCTGCGGCCCAAGCGGCTGTAAAGAAAGCTGAGGACGCCGAGGCCGATAAATACATGCCGAACAATTTTCAGAATCTGCAAAAAGCAATGACTGCGGCCGAATCGGAGATTGCATTGCAAAACAGCAAAATTGCTTTTTCCAGAAACTATACAAAAGCAAAGGTTCTTCTTAATAATGTTATAGATCTTGCAAAACAGATAACTACAGATGCACCTGCCGCAAAAGAGGAAATGAGAAAACAGGTAGAGGCCGGACTGGCTTCAGCACAAAAAAAGGTAAAAGAAACCCGTGTTGATATTAAAAAAACCCCTAAATCAATGGGTAAGAAAGCGCTTGAACAAATGTCAGCGGATCTGAATGAAGCCGATAAAATAATTAAACAGGCACAATCCGATTTCGATTCCGGCAATATTATTGAAGCCGGCAAAAAACTGTCCGAAGTTCAGAGATTACTGAAAAGAATCTCCGATAAGTTAAGTACCGGCGGTACCGATAATCTGATGTAATGGAATGAGAATAATGTTAAATACTTTCTATCTTGCGCCGAATTTGCGTAATAATTTTTCCGTTTCGGTATCCGTTGATCCGGCAATGGAAAGAGGGGTTCTTCCGGTATGATCTGCAATATTCGGATTTGCTCCATACTTTAGCAGAATGTTAGTAATTAAAGTAGCGCCGTCACGAAGAGCATAGTGAAGTGGAGTATCACCCGATACATCCTTTACATTTGGGTCGGCTCCGAATTTAAGCAGCAGTTCGACCGCTTCGGTAGAGCCTTGCCGCACTGCCTCATGGAGGGGCGTGGTTGAAGAGCCGAAAGGAGCATTTGGAGAGTTGCCTTTTTCCAGAAGATGCTTTAACTCCATAAGATCGCCTATCTTGACAGCAGAAAATACCCGCGTTTTAACGGGCGCCGGTCGGGGTGGCTTTATGTCGGAAGATATGGGAGCAGGGAAAGGTTTGTTTTTGATGGTTTTTCCGGCCTTTCCCGGAATCTTTTTCGGTTTCTTTTCGTTAGGAGTATTATCAGAATCCGGTTGAGTTTCATGAACGATTGCAATTACATTGGCCGTATCTTTAACAGCGGATTGCTGCGACGATAGTGTACATGGTTTATTCCTTATGTTAAGAAAAAACAGAGAGGCCGCTCCTACACCGGCAGCCAATATAATAATCATCGGAATAAGTTTTATGTTCCTATTTCTATCAGATGCGGTTATTAAAGAAGACGTCATTTTCTGCTGATATTTTTTTAATGCGTCTTCCGCTTCCAAAGGAGTCTGAAAACGCTTTGAAGGCTCCTTTTCCATCATTTTCGCAACAATTGAGGAAAGTTCAGGTGAGATGCAGGGAAGAACGTCAACAAGCAACGGAGCAGGTTTTTTCAGGTGCTGCATGATTACTTCAACGACGGTATTGCCTTTAAACGGCGCCTCTCCCGTCAACATGTAGTAAAATGTACAACCGAGAGAATAAATATCGGAACGGCAATCTACTGCACGGGGGTTTTCAGCCTGTTCCGGAGAAATATAAAGAGGGCTTCCAAGAACAGTGTCGGTTTTGGTAAGATTTATATCTTCAGCACACCTGGCAACGCCCAGATCCGCCAGCTTGACTATACCTTTTTTGTCAATGAGAATGTTTTCCGGTTTGATGTCGCGGTGAATGATATTGTTTTCGAATGCAGCACCGAGAGCTTCAAGTACGGCAATAGTAATAGTGACCGCTTCTTCGGGCGGTAATTTACCCTTACGTTTTATCGTCGACAGAAGATTTTCTCCGTCAACATACTCCATTACGATAAAATCGATTCCATTCTCATTTCCTACATTCAACACGCCTACTATATGTTGATGACGTAACCTTGCCGCAATTCTTGCCTCGCGTAAAAAACGCTCCCTGGCGTATAAAATATCGCCGGCGCGGTGAAGCACTTTAACCGCAACCGGAATGTCCAGGGCAATATGGTGTGCTTTATATACACACCCCATGCCTCCTTCACCGATTTTTGATTCTATTGTACATCCGCCTATTGTGGAACCTATTATGTCATCCATAGGTTAATTAATATGATAATCAGAAATTATAAAAATAAAATAACCGATTCTACTCTAAGAATGCCATCCTTTTCAATATAAAATCGAAAACTTTCTAATTAGCTACAACTAATCGATAACTCTTCATAGATCGACTTTCTTTAAGACAACATAAATACACTCCCTTTGACAGCGTGATCGGAATATCAAGCGTGCCTTCGGCATAATCGGACAATTCATGCTTCACGATAAGCTTTCCTGAAAAATCGAAAAGCATTATTTGTGCATGCCCTCTTTCGGAAAGCAAAAACTTTACATTTAAAACCGATCCGACTGTATTGAAGCGGGCGGAAAGTAAGGGAGATGGATTTTTTATACTGAGTTTGGGTTTGTATTCGTTAAGATTCTTCGAAGAGATTTTTCCTTCAGGATCGAAACCGAAAATCCATCCTCTTGAAGTCCTAAGAAACGCCGTGTTTGCGGTAACTACTGTAGAAGCTATCGCTCCCTCTTCCGACCCCAGCTCAAGTGGAACCATGCAATCATGGCGCGCGTTGAAGGCCGCGACTGTAAAATAACTTTTTCTCAAAAGAACCACAGCTCCCTTACCTTCCGGCAAAACGTATTGATGTCTGAAATTGTTTATGTTGTGAGTAATTGCGCTGTATGCACGACAGGTGCTGTCGGGTTGAAAAACAAGAACCGCCGAATCTGATACGTATACATAATTGTATGCGTTCGATGGCCATAGTAAAGTTGTGACCAACTCTTCTCCCGTCTTCCCGTCGACAATAACCGCCTCGTTTTTCAGACCATTGTAAAATGAAGTAAAACCGGGCTTGAGTGTTAAGTTGACGGGCCCCTGTGATCTACAATCGAAATGGCGCCAGACGTCGTTGCCTGGCGAATACACATTAACCCTGTTTGCAGTATTATTCAAAAAAGCTCCGCAGCTTACGTTTGTAAGAATATCTTCGCCACCGCCGAGTGGATATTCTTTGAATTGTAAAAACCGGTTTGTACCCGCATTATAGCTGTAATAGTAAACTGTGTCGCTTCCAGGTTCGGTGAATTTATATATTCCCCATCCATTTTCAGACACTCCATTGAAAGATGTAAAAATATCACTGGATTGAACAGGAAGTTCCAGCCCCGCAATTCTGTTTCTCCATATATCTATTGCAGTACATTCTGAGTGATTGTATAAAATTAGAATACTGTCGCCGGGTATTGCTCCCACGGTATTATTACTGAGAGGGTTATCGAGAGTGGTTGGAATAACAAGTACTGAATCTTCTCCTGCACGGTAAATGAATGCATTGAAAACTCCATTTGTAGAGTCTCCGATTGCAACCGAATATGTAAATGATCCGCCGGCTCCGGAAGCCATGGGGCAAATTGGTTCAAGCGTAGAGGGATCAAAGGAAAAGGAATACCGGTTCCACGTGCCTTTATATTGGTTGAAAGAATAATAGGTTTTTGTTACTGTTTTGCCGTCATTTGAGATCAGATGAGCTTCGAATAGAGACGTATTCCGGGTGCGTGTTCTATTCCAGACGTCATAAATCTGCCCGTACACCCTAAGCGTATCGATAGAACCTTTATAAGATGAATAACAGGCGAGAAAGTTGCGTTCGGGATCATTCACATCTCTGTTATAGAATGTAAATCCCTCCTCAAGTATACCGGAATTGCTGTTTTTATGAATAGCAGGGCCTTTGTATTCAGCAAACTGTCTTGTTCTGATACTGAAGGCAATTATTGTATGATTGTCAGTCGGCGCATTCCACAAATCGCATAATAGGTATGATCTGGCTGGAAATATTGTTATATTGATTGAATTTCTATCCTCCGAGGGATGATTATATTCAAAGGAGCGCCATATAGTATCGTCTGCCGTAAAAACATAAAGTTTCTTGTTTGTCAAAAACCAGGCCGTATTACCGCGACATCCATACCCTTTATCGCTTCCCAGGAGAGTATCGTCGTATGAGAGTGTATGAAAAGAGTGGGTTATTCCCGAGTAACCCAGCACAATCGAATCGTTCCATAAAATCGCCGCCTCTTCGGGTTCCATTACATATCCTAATGAAGTTGCGATTTCATTATGAAAAGCGGTTTTACCACGCCATAAAGAATTGTTCGGAACGGTTTTCTGTCGCCAAGTTCCATCTTTCAGATCAAAAGCGTAAACAGTAGAACTAATGTAACTTTTATAAAGAATAATGCCGTTACCTATCCAGGATACGTAGAGTGCATTTGAAGTATCGTCTGTCCTGCAAGCAACCCACGCACCCCGTTCTTCGGCAACGGAAGATAAGCATGCTGCAAAAACAATCAATATTGCATTTGTCGCCATGGATCCTTTTTCCGTGTGCAAAAGTCTTTTAAAAAACAAAATACGATCCCTCCTATTCAATTTAAATATAGTAAAATATAGTCATTGTAACAAAGTGACGTCGAATCTCATTTAATGATTGACTGATGATACCGCCATCTCGTGCAATACAATCGGTACTTCTGTAGCCGTAATTCCCAATCTTCCGTGTACTGCAGGCGATAATCTTCCGACTGATTCCAGTAGTTTCTTTTCAGAAGAACCAAGTAATATTCCGTCATCCTTGACTTCAAGGAAAAGGCGGTTCGTATTGCCGAAAAGGTCTTCGGGCATCGAAACGCTTTTGATTTTTTTCTCTTTATCTCCCTTCTTTACGATCAGACTTATCTTCGAGTCGTTTTTTGAGAACCGCAGCGTTGTTTGCCCTTTGTCTGTTTTCCTGAAGAATATTTCGAAGACGCTCTTATCGTTTCCTTTCCCTGCCGAAAGAAGCAAATTAAGCGAAAAATCATCGAAAACGTATTTGGTGAATTCGCAGCAGCTCTTTTTTTGTATATTGTTGTAAAGAGCACACCCTCCATCGCCGAACAACCAGAACGCCGGGGTATCGTTCTCGGAGGAGTATTGTTCCCACCAAACCGACTTTTTAGTAAAATAATCCGAAAACCAGAAAGACAGTATTTCGAATCGATGAGAAATTGATTTCTTATTGCCACTCGACAATTCGAAAACTTCCAGACTGTCGAATGATGTTTTACTTTCGACGGAATAAAAACCAATCCTTCCTTTTTTAGAATAATCGTCATCGGCTGTAAAGAGGCATCTAGCGTCAAGGAAGCATGCAATAGAGTTTCCGGAAGCTGCGACCGTCATGGTATACCATTTATCGTTTATATCGAAATCCAGTTCCTTCTCCGTTATGATAAACCACCCGAAAGGTTGTTTACAATGGTAAGCGAGCTGCGCTTTATCGGTTTGGCGATGTATCCTGAAGAGATAAAAACCATCCGGAGTTTCCCGGAATATAATACCGGCTCTACTGTCTTCATGTTCGTCTATTATCCTGACATAGGCACTTGCTATATAATCAGACCATGTTGTATCGCCTAAATAGATTGCATGCAAAACTTCATTGCTTTCGAATTGATTCAGAGTCCCGTTTTCGAGAAACCAGGTTCGTTTAGCGGTTCCTCCGGTTGACTGCTCCCAGCTTTCAAACCTTTTCGGGGAGTCGAAATTTTCTTTAAGCAGCACTTTCACTTTTTTAAAATCGGACAATGCAAACTCACAGACCTTCGGTTGATTCTTATCTGTAACATTGATAGGTAGGTTCTTTTGTGGTTTGAGGGTAATTGAAACAGTGTAGGTATCTAAGATCGCCGTTCCTTCCATCCAGCTTTCATATCCGTGCTTATAACAATTTAACATATGCCAAGATGCAGGAACCTTAATCATTGAACCGGCCGTGTGACGAACCGGTTTCTCATCGATAAACAAGATGGCGTCCGAAGGAGTCAAAGTTACATGAAGCAACGCGGTATCGATATATTTTTTCTCAATAGGTGTTTTACTGATGAGCGAATCGATGTAGCGACAAGGTATTACAAAATTAACGCCGGTGTTCAATATCATACGGACCACGCCTATCACCATGCCTTTTTCATTGATAACCGGTCCGCCGCTGTTGCCTGCATTTACCTGTGCATCGATCTGGATATGCGAGAGATTTCCGCAGTCGTCATGCCGTAAGCTCGAAATCGCTCCCTTGCTTACCGTTATTTCCGGCCCTCTCTGAATAACGGTAATTTGGTCTCCGGAAGGATAACCGAAAACCCAAAGAGACATTGTCTCGAAAAGTTCCTCTTTGCTGTCGATTGTAAGGAATGGAGTAAGCAAGGTATCCGAAATTTTCAGTATCGCGATATCGTTTTCCTCATCACGGTTGAGAAGAACGGCAGGCATAACAACATAATCCTTTCTGCCGCTGTTACAGATTACCTGCAACTCCTTGACGGGAGCCGGAATGTTGAGGTTGTAAATTGAGATCTGCGGCTGGACAACATGATAATTTGTAATAATATGGCCGTATTTACTTATAAAAAACCCGCTTCCTGTAGTGGTAACCTGGTCGCCGGTAAGAGGAAAGTCGTGAACGACTTTTATGTACACCGTCGCCTTTTTTATTCTATCAATCATATCCGGATTAAGCGGTGTGCAAACAACCGATGCATAATAGAAAAAGAGAATTGTTAGAAACAGCTTCTGCATGGTTTTCCTCTGATATAAAAATGAATAGGAAATAATTTTACTATACATTAAAAGATACAAGTTATCCAAGAAATAAAAAACCAGTAAGCTTTATTTTTGTGGTTGCCGGAACGAATATAGAAAAAATATAAAAAAAACGGGGTAATAAATTATATGTTTATCGCCTATATAACTCTTATATGATATTTTATGCTGCCATATTGTTTTCTTACAACGTAAATAGTATTTTTATATTTTAAAATAGAATGATCGCGGGGTGGAGCAGTCCGGTAGCTCGTTGGGCTCATAACCCAAAGGTCGGTAGTTCAAATCTACCCCCCGCTACCAAATATAAGGCCGTAGGCCAGTGTGTCTGCGGCTTATTTCTTTATTATGTGTAAATAATCCGTTCCATTATCACATCTTAATGCAGAAAAAGTTTTAAATAAGATAAGATTTACAAAAGGCCTATTTTGTTCAGATATGACTTTGCCTCGTTAATTCCGTGCACCTCAACCGCATTTATCCCTGCTTTTTTTGCGCCTTCCACGTTTAGTCGGTTGTCGTCGAAAAAAAGCGCTTCTTCGGGCCGGATACCTATTTCATTGGTTGTTTGCAGAAAAGTCTCTATATCGGGTTTAAGTCGACCTGTAATATGTGAAGGGAAGTTGTAATCGAAGAGATGAATAAAATCCATATTTTTAACCCGATTCCAGTGAAGTTCATTTATGTTGCTCAGGCTAGCAATCTTAACGTTTTGCTTGATTTTCGCAAGAAGTTCGTTTGTTCCTGCGTATTTTCCGGCAACCCAACCCGAAAACTCTTGCAGGTAAAGAGGCGGAAGTATATCCATTTCAAATTCCTCCACTATCCGCTTCCCGAATTCAACAGTAGTAATTTTGCCGGATTCATAAGCTCTGATAGAAGGGGACGTCAGCCATCTTTCCCATAATTCCGAAAGTGAGTAGCGATAGTGGGTAAGCTCCATCATCCGATCTACACCCTTAAGTTCAACGAGCACTCCTCCAAGATCAAAAATTATTACTTTGTAAGAGTAAAGGTTCATAGTTGTTTAAAAATAATTCAAAGTAACGTTTTGTTTGATATGGAGGAAGATACCATCATGCAACCGGATCAGGTTATATCTTTTATTTTTTTAACACACAGGTTAACCCGGAAATTAAGAGAGGAATATTAAACCACGAAGCACGAAGAGCATGAATATAATAGTACGATTGAGTATCTTGTCGATATTTATATTTTATTGTATTCTTTTTTCCAAACAGCAATAATTCAAAGGTTCCAAAGAGAATTTTTCTAACTTTCAGATTTTATAGTCTTCCTATATTTCCGACAAACCGACGAGGTTGGAGGGGTGATCAAATAACGCCAGAATCGCATAAATGCTTTAATATTCCGTCTTGCCTCTTTAAAATTTCGTAAACTCTGAAAAAGTTTAAATAAGATATATTTGGGTCTAACGTAAAACTCTCTCCTTGCATAGTCACAAAATCTAACCAATTCATCGTAAGGCAAATCCGGATTTGAAATCGTAGAAGAGTGCAGACCTTCGGGAGTGATCCATTCCCTGAAGTTATTCGAAGCGATCCATCCTTTTTCTTGGTAATACCGGTAATCTGCAGTCCCTGGATATATCATAATAGGAAAAAACTGAGCTGTGTCGGGATTGAGCTTCTTCGCAAAACGCAGTGTTTTTGCCAAAGTCGCCCGAGTTTCTCCGCGGTTACCGACCATAAAACAACCGTGTACCATAATACCGACACGTTTTGCATCTTTCATAAACCGTTCGATGATATCGAGACGAGTTCCTTTACGTATATTGTTAAGTATCTGTTGATCGCCGCTCTCGAATCCGACACATAAAAGCCTGCATCCCGCTTTTTTCATAAGACATAGTGTTTCATAATCCACATCGGCACGGCTGTTAGCCGACCAGGGTATCGATATCAATCCCTCGTCTATTAATGTGCGTGAAAATTCTGCGCATCGCTGTTTGTCGGCAGTGAAGGTATCATCTTCTATCATAATTTCCCGCACTTGGGGAAAGTTGTCTCTGATGTAACGAAACTCTTCCACTATGTTTCCGATCGATCTTTTACGATATGTATGCCCCTGCATCACCTGTGGAACAACGCAATAAGTGCAGTGATAAGGACATCCTCTGCCCGTCATGATTACAATAAGCGGATAAAGACTGTGTCCGTAGAAATAGGGCGAAATATCGAGATGTTTTTTATAGACAGATGAAACAAAAGGAAAGACATCGAGATCTTCAATAAAGGGGCGTGGAGAATTCTTGATTATGTTTCCGTCGGAGGTTCGGAAAGCCAGACCATTAACAGAACGAAGCGTCATATAGTCGGTCTTACCGGACCGTAACAAAAGAGCGATTTCTGCAACTGTGGCGTCGAATTCTCCAAAGGCAACGGCGTCCAGTTGATTATTAAGCTGCAATGTCTCAACAGGAAGCGCGGAAACATGAACGCCTACAAGAACGGTAAATAGGCCTGGAATTCTTTTTTTTATAGCTACAGTACATTCAACGTCGTTATAAATGCTGGGGGTGGAAGTAGAACAAATTAAAAGGCGGGGTTTGAAATCTTCAATTCTAAGTAATACTTTCTCAAGGGGAATATGACCTGCAACAGCATCAATAAATAAGAGTTCATGCCCCTGTTTTTCAAGATAACCGACAGCATAAGCAAGCCACATTGGGTAATATAGGGTTCCGCTTTTTGCAACCGCCGGAGAACGGGAATCCCGGGAATAATTTTTAAGAAACGGGGGATTCAGAGCAACGATCTTCATACATTATCTTTGTATTATCTTGGATTATTATCTTGGAATTACCGGAACTATAATTAAATATTTCAATCCCCCTCGTTTGAATTTTCTAATTATCATCAGCAAAGTACTGATTAGAACATAAAGGTAGCGCTTACGGTTCCGACTTCAGGTCCCGCCACAACGCCTCCCCAGGCTGCCGGATTTAGTGTAATATCGAGCTGGAATACGCCTTTTTTCACTCCAAGGCCTACTGTTGGACCTACAGTAGTGTAAGTTGTCTGCTGGCGTCTGCGAGTATTGGATGTTGCGTTCTTCCTGTATTCAACCGGCGTAGATATATTAAGCGCCAAACCTGTCCTGGCAAATACTTCATCGAAAATCCATACAGTGGTCCAACCGTTCTCTATACCGCCGGAGATTGTCTGTAAGAGCTGGCGATTATTTACCGTATCCACAGTACCTTTTGAACGATTATTTCTTATAATAAGGTCATACATCGCGCCCCATTTCGCGCTTGTAAAAAGATCGCCCTCCAGGCCCCCGTAGAACGCCATCCTGTTGTTTGAATATTTAGTTACAGGATCAGCGTCATTGACGGAGAATGAATACCCTTCGAAAATCATATCCACACCCAGCGTCGAACGAATGTCTCCACCCATAATCGGCAGTCCCACTTCACCGCCGGCTTCTATCATAATTCCGGTTTTTGATTTTACTGTCGTCTCACTTGAACCGTTATCGTATCTCCCTCCTATGGATGGAATACCGAAGCCGATCTTAGCCTCTATGGGAATCTCCTCCAGGCCGGTTGAAATCGATACAATGCCGCCGGGATTATGTATTCTCACACTACCTTCCTGCACCGGACCTCCCTGAGGCTCATTATGAAGGGATGCTGAGGCATATTCATAAAAAAGATCGAATCCAAGCGAAATAGCCGACAGATCGATTCCTAAAAGAAGGTGCGGAATATGCTGAGTCTGTAAAGCCGGAAACTGAGCCGCCGCAAGACCGCCTGTAAGGGCCTCGCTTCCTCTCTGATAAAAGGAGTTGTCAAGTATAAGCCCGCGGTTGACAATCGCTCCCAAACTCAATACGTCACCCACTCCCTTTATCCCCATAACAGGTCCACCGAAAGTCGCCTGTATGTCGTCTTTGTAGGATTTCATCAGAACCGCGTATCGCATTATATCGCTCATATCATCGAAAATGAACGTACCCCCAAGACCGTTTATACGCGCATTCTGCGGTGCGAACTGTGCTGATACACAGAAGTAACCCGACAACGCCATCATTATTCCAGCAAAAAGCCTTCTACCGATACTCCTCATTTTTCCCCCAATCATTTAAAAGTGTTTAAGTATGGATATAAAAAATTTTATTAAATAAAAAATAACTCAAAAACGACCTTTATTGAAAGAAAAGTCGTTTTTTTTTACAAAAATCACATCGACAATAATAGTCTGCAATGGTATACTTTTATCCGGAAATTAATCATGGAAATTAAAACATATCCTCTTCTCTTTTAAATTTTAAAAAAGGAGATTTATTCCATGAAAATATATACTCCTAAAGTCAGGTTATTGATAGTTGACGATTCAAAGGATATCTGCATTTTAATTTCCAACCATTTCAAGATGCAGGGTTTTGTTGTCGAAGTCGCTTTAAGCGGCAATGAGGCTATGAAAATGATGGAAAAGAACCGTTTCGAAATCGTTATAAGCGACATCATCATGCCGGGAATGAAGGGTACCGAACTACTCCAGAAAGTAAAGAGACAGTACCCCATGACCCATGTAATCATGATAACCGGATATGTCTCCCTCGAGCATCTTCTTACTTGCATGCGTTACGGAGCCGATACGTGCATTTTTAAACCTATGTATACTTTCTCTGAACTGGACAGCGCTGTGGAAACGGCGCTTGATTCGATTCGAAAATGGGAGGAAAAGATAATAACTCTTAAAAGCCTAAAAGAAACCGGCACAGAGGGTCTGGAGTTTATCGGCAAAACCCTGCAAGACAGGAATGTTGTAAACGCAGAAGCGGTCTCTTAAGAATTTCTTTAATATTATTTTTATCCCTTGCAACATATAGTGGAAACAATCAATTCAGGACGTGGAAGAATATTATTTTTTCTATTCTAACCGGACTGAAGTTAGAAATTTTTTGTGGTTTAGACTCATTGAGTTTAATTATTAAAAAACTTTTATGAGGATTAATTTGTGAGTATAATAAATGCAATAGGGAACACTCCTCTTATCGAAATCAGGCGGCTTTGGAAGACCGACGAAACTGGCGTAAGGATTCTTGTAAAATTGGAAGGATCAAACCCGGGGGGATCCGTAAAGGATCGTCCGTCGTATAATATGCTTCGTAAAGCGATCGAAGACGGCTCCCTTACACACGAGAAGACCATTCTTGAACCAACGTCGGGAAACACAGGAATAGGTATGGCTATGATTGCAGCGGCAATGGGTTTTCGTATCAAACTCATCATGCCTTCATGCGTAAGCCAGGAGCGAAGAGCTATTCTCATTGCGCTTGGGGCAGAGCTGGAATTGACGCCGGGCTGCGACAAAACAGATGGCGCTATTTTTAGAGCACATAAGATAATAGAGGAGTTTCCCGATGAATACTTTTTCCCCAACCAGTTCGCCAATCCGGCCAACTGGGAGGCGCATTACCTGGGTACTGCTCCCGAAATCATTCGTGACACAAAAGGTGAAGTCGACTGGTTTGTTGCAGGGATGGGAACCACCGGCACCCTAATGGGTTGCGCCCGCTACTTTCGCGAGAAAAACCCCAGAACCAAAACCGCGGGTGTTGAACCATCGCCGAACCATAGGATTCAGGGGCTCAAAAATATGCAGGAGTCGATTGTTCCGGCTATATTCGATCCGTCGCTTCTAGATAAACGACTTATTTGCTCCGATGAAGACGCTTTCAATACCACGCGCGATCTTGCTTTGCGTGAAGGACTTTTCTGCAAAGCAAGCAGCGGCGCCGCATTCTGGGGAGCATTGCAGATTGCCCGTGACCTTCCGCGCGGATCTACCGTGGTAGCCCTGCTTCCCGACAGGGGCGACCGCTATTTGTCAACAGAGGTTTTCAGATCGGTATGCGCAATTTGCCCGCCGTAAAGGAAACAACTGTTTTTTGATATAATCTCAAATTATTGATAGACAATTTCATGAATATCCATATAGATCCGTTCTGTATAGTTAATTTTTTTTATCTATCGGAGTTATTCTGTTTGTTTATCGATAAAGCAGGGACAGTTAAGTAGAAAAAATCCGATTCAGCCGCTATTATAAACATTCCGGCCGGTATTGCTTTACTCTCGAGTCTTACGGTATGTCTGCCGGCGGTAAAGGGGGCGGTTATACATTCGGCGATCTCTTTCCCGTTTAATGAGAAGGTTCTGATTTTTACAAAAGAGGGATGTATTATTTCAAATGACAAAGAAGACAAATGTTTGTTATATTTCAGATCACTTATAAAACCCGAAAAACCTGTTTTATTTTCCGGTTTATTCTGTGATTCGGTTTTTCCTAATATTTCCAGCATCTTTCTGGCGTACCGCCTTCCGAATTCCCGGTAGCCTTCCGCCGTAAAATGGTATTGATCGCGGCCCTTTAAGCCTTGCGAAGAAATTACGTAGGAATTGGGTAAAAATTTCGGAAGATTCTGGATATTTACATTAGGCGACAGCAAATCTCCTGCCAGTAAAGGTGTTTTGGATGCGTCAAGCTCTAAATCCTTTATTAGATTATCGTATACAACTTTTACTTTGCTCCCCCACTGAGCGTCCCCGGCGTCGCTTTCTCCCTGGTGAAGAAGGAATCCTTTGATTACTCCGTCTTTCTGCGCCAGTTTACCCATTTCTACCAGTCTTCCGTAAGGGTTGCCGCCGTACTCATTAACAATATCTTTCATCCAACTCTGCTGCGTTGCAATATAACTTTGATAGTTGTTTTTATCGAACAACTTAATAGAGCAGCCTGCAACAGCTACATTAATAATCCCTATTTTGATATCAGCAGGAAGGCTATCTACGAGGGTTCTGCCGAAATAATCGCACGGACATAAACCGGTAGTACTTCTGCAAAGCGGCGGAACAGCAGTCGTCCAGACGCCTTTTTTCCTGCTTTTATCGGGCCAATCCACAGCAGGTAGAAGCTGAAAACGCTGGCTTACGCCGGTCTTATCCTGAGCCTCGACACCAGGATACCCTTCCATATTAGACTGGCCGAAAGCGAGGAAAATATAAAAATTAGGGTCCTGAGGAGTGCTCTCTTGAACCATTATACCAACTGTCGCTAAAACGATGCATGTTTTCGTCAGAGATTTCTGATAAAAAGGTTTCTTCTTCATAAATACCCCCCGTGTAATTTTAAAGATATATAGATTATATAATATAAATTATGATCAAAACGATTGGCCTATATCAAGATGCCATTGAGTAAGAGGTTCTCCCGGTCGTCTGTTTAATTTGAATCCCAGATCGAACCGTAAAATTGCTAACGGAGTATTGAGGCGGAGTCCGCCTCCTGCCGACCATCTTATTTCATTCAAAATTTCATGCACCGATAGGTCGAATCCGCCGCCGTTACGGAGAATACCTGCATCGGTAAATACGGCTCCGTCTATCTCCCAGAACAAGGGAAATCTTACCTCCATAATGTTTGCAGTAATAAGTGTAGTACCGCTTAAAGCACGGAGGACAGAATCTTTTTTTGTTAAAAGAAAATTGTCTCTGAATCCTCGCACCGACCTTGATCCGCCTGCAAAAAACTTATCCTGAATAGGAACCGAGGTACTTTTTCCATATGGCCGTACCCAACCCATTTTTAAACCTGACGCCAAACGGAACATATATATTTCTCCGTAAGCTCTGAATGTGTTTGTAAATTTAATAAACTGGTTTGAATTGATCCCTGTAATACCCGCCGCTTCTGCTTTGAATAGGTTGTATATTCCTTTGTAGGGATCAATCAGGTCGTTACGTGTATCATAAGTCAGGTCAATGCCGAAACTTTGAGTATTTTTCAACGGGTATTCGTCCGGCAGGTTTTCCGAAGAAATCCATATTACATCCTCAAACTTTGTCCATGTCTGAACGGTTGCATTCAGGGCGGTGTTCAGTTCAAAGAGTAACAGTATTCCCCTGAAAAGCCCGCTGTAGGTGTCTTTATTACTAAATCGGTTATAATAACTAGATCCGTCGAATCGAATCGGAATTCCTAAAAACCATGGAACCGTATAGACAAGCATGGCCTGTTGCATTTTAAGTGAAACATTTCCCTTTAGAGTCAGACGATGACCATGATTGAACAGGTTATTGTATGATGTTTCTACCTGTCCTCTCGGCCCCTCATTCTGGCCGTATCCCAGCCCTGCCTTGAGTTTGAAAAAATTCGCCTCATTGACATTAACAACCATCGGGAGAAATTGTGGCTGTGGGTTTCTGTAAATTTTATCCGACGTCTCGTCGGTATCATTGAATTCTATATTAACAGACCGGAATAGATTTGTTTTGTAAAGCCGCTGTTCGTTTTTTCTTATAAGATCCGATGTAAGGGTGTCTCCTTTATGGAATGACAGTTCTCTGAGAATTATTCTTGACGGCAGCTTTTTGTTGCCGTATATAAGAACCGTATCTACCGTTATTAGCTTCCCTTTATTAATAACAAACTCTATATCAGCCTGATTTAAAGCTGTATCCGTTGACTGAATTACCGAGACGTCGGCTTTGAGGTAACCTTTTCTCCGGAACGATTCTTTCAGAAACTTTAAATCCTGTTTTATCATCGATTGAACCATAGGCGTTCCGGGTTTACATTTTAGCAGACGAAGAATTGACGAGTCTACTGTGTTTTCGTTTATCGAAATGGTATTTATTATCGTCGGGATTCCTTCATTGATAGAAATAGTTATATCAACTTTTTTCCTCACCGTATCTTTTACGATGCTCTCCGTTTCTGCTTTTACACACAAGAAGCCGTTGTCCATATAAAATCTTTTTATCGAATTCAGGTCAGATTTGAGAAGGTATTGACTATATACAGGTGGTTTTTTAAGAAATTTGGGATTCAGTTTCATCAAACCGATAATATCTTTCCTTTTAAACGCACTATTACCTTTTATCAATATCTTTCCTACGGTCCAGTGCGTTTGTGCTTTTTCTTTAGAAAAACAGTTGTTGAATAAAGCAATTGTAAACAACAAAAATATGCATGTTGATTTATTCATATTATCTACTGTATTTGAATATCAGATCGACGCCCGCGTCGCCTTCGGCGTTACGTTCTCCGGAAAGATATAGACGGTCGGTCAACCTATATAAAGCTGATAATTTCGGTCGATTCAATTGCCCAAGATCTGTTTCGTAAAGAACCATAAGCCTTGGCGTTAGTTTTTTTGCTATAGTCAATCTTGCGTTTTTTACTCCGTCCGTCCCTTTAAAAAGATCTCCGTCTATTTGAAATTTATCGAGACCGAGCCGCTGTTCTACTTTTCGCGCGCCTAAACCGAGAATGCTCCGGCTTACTATCTCTTTTACTCTTTCCTTTGAATCAGCACCTATTCCTCCAACCTGACCGAACGTAAGAATACTGAAAAGCTCAAGTTCATTAAGTGCATTATTCTTTTCTTTTAACGAAAATTGAAGATTGCTGAGACTTCCTTTAATGGTGAGTATAACTGTATATGTTTCCATTTGATCACCGGTTACGGCGGTTACTTCTGAGTGAGCTTCAAGATCGATTACGGGGTCAAATTCTTTTTGATTATAGCTGTTAAGAACCGCCCTGTCGATTATAAACCTGCGATCGAAATAATAAATGTATCCTTCCGTAAGATTTATTTCCCCTATAAATGACGGTTTGGCTAACGTACCGTTAAGTATGCAATTACCGCCGAAATTCATGTTCCCTATATTCATATCGATAACAAGGTTATCCTGTAACTCAAGAGAAATATCTATGTTGGTAAGATTCGTTTCAGAATCGATATTATTATCTATGTGTTTACTTTTAGGAGCATTAAAATAATCCAATAAATCGGTAATCTGAATATCCTGAACATAACGGGACCGGTCTAGTTTGATGGAACCATCAATAAACGCTTCTTTTTCATTTCTGATATAAGCAAGGTTTGCTTTTTCTATTCCACAATGAAAATTATCCTGAATGCTGAATTTAACATTTTCAAATGTTGTATTTATATTGATAAGGGGCTTATTGTCTGTTGATAATTTTACATATCCAGCCGCACCGATAGTACCTCTCCCCCACTTTCCTTGGAAGGAAGCAACCGAAACCGAATCGCCTGAGAAGCCGAAAGACGCGTTTAGAGGCCCCACATCAGGGATGAAAAAATCAGAAGAGAATGTAACGTTTTCAATTGTAATATTACCGTCTATAGCCGGTCTCTTTTCTATAAAAGATATCGTTCCTGTTCCCTGAAGAAGTCCGCTGATTATATTTATTGAAGGAATCAGAGGCTTGAACAGCTTTGCAGGCACATCTTTTAAACGGTATTGCAATATCAAACTGTCACCTGTTTTTTTAAGATCGGTTCCGCTTAACGGGATTCTTAACTTTACTTCAGCAAAACCGTTGTCTGAGAAAGCAATATCTGAAGAAAAAACGTCAAAATAATCTCTCGATGCTTTTGTATAGACAATTATAGAATCTATTATTATCCCTGATATATCCGTACGTCTGGCCTTTATGTTTCCGGTTAAATAAGGTTCGATAATAGTACCCGACAATGTTTCGTTAATAGATATATTTGAAATCGATAATTTAGGATTTTTAATTTCTATATTTCCTCTGTCAAGTTTTATATTGCCACCTAACAGAAAGGTTGTATCGTTTTTTTTAGCTTTCAGATCGAACGACAACTTCCCGCCGGCTGAAGATATTAAATCCGGAAAATTAACAAAAGATTTCAGATCTATACTTTTGCCGGTTACCAATATGCTGCATGGACGTAAAAATGAAGTGTCTATTCTCCAGGATAAAGACGGTAAAAGGGGAAGCACTCCTTTTGTTATTACAGATCCGGAAGAATTGCCGATCATTATCTGTGAATTTACTTTTACAAGTGAATCATGCAATGAAACATCTATAATGCCGCTTAATCCGGGAAACTGTTCCTTGTATGATATATCGTATAGTGACATTTTAACGTCGCCTGACGGATTGTTAAGTTCGCCGGAAATATTACCTTCAAGGCATATTTTACCTTTAACAATAAGGTTCTTAAGGTCTATAATTTTTGATAATGACTCGAGATATAGATCGGTAATTTTAATTCTCGCATCCAACGAATCATTATTATATTCCGATTCTAGAAGTATCGAGCCTTTTTTGATTTTCTTTCCATTCTCATTTCCCGACAACTCAAATCCGATCTTTCCGGAACGGTTTCGCACCGAAAATAAAGCCGGCTTGTTCAGGTAAACAATTGCACTGTCTTTGAATAATATGCAATTATTTACAAGTACGGTATCAAGTCTGAACAGACGAAAATCAATCTCCGCAGAATCACATTTAAAGTTACGATAATATATATTTCTTCCCCGAACGGAGGTTTTAAGATCCGGCGCAATGAGCTCACCCTCGCCCTCAATATTAAAAGCGATTTTTCCTCCCATACTATCTTTTGTCAATGGCAGCGGCGATGCGGCGATATCTACATTACCCCGCACAAAAAACGATTCGAAATATTTCTTATCCGAAGAGACGAATAATTTTGATTCCAGAGAGTCAATCGTGCAGGCATTTTTTACCTCTAATCCATCACTAGATAAATAAATTATGATATCTGGTGAAATAATCGGCCCTGTCAGATTTATTTTCGAAAATATTTTTCCGTTTATTACCCCGAAACCGGAAGGTAACTCTATCTCCGACAAATCATTAATCTCCAGATTCGCTTTACCGGATATAATCTTTTTATCAGATATATTTCCCTTTCCGTTACATTTACTTTTTCCGCTTTTTATATCAATACTCCAATCTTTGTTTTTCATTACACATCTGATCGCAACATCTTTCTTTAAAAACGGAACCTTCTGAGCTTCAACATTAAGAACAATATTGCGCGGAATTGACGAAAAATCATTACCTTCGATATTAATTTTTCCCGACACGACAAGACTGTCTATATTCGGAAAATCAGAAAGTGGTTTTGTTGTCAATGAAACATGCTTAAGAGCGGAAAGATTTGCAGTTTTAAAAGTTACATCTGTTTGATAACTATTGAATTGCGGTGATGAAGAAAAAAGATTAGAAACAGAAAATTTCGATTTAATTTCCGACAAACCATAAGGCATTAATAAATAAATAATTGCATCGATATTTTCAGATTTATCATAAAAAGCCGCTGCGTTTAATGTGTCGATCTTAACATCATTAAATTCAACATCATAACACAATAATTGAAGAGATATCTCCGGTGCTTTTACACTCCCTTTCAGCTTGACATCGGCTCTTACCTTTCCAACTCCTTTAAAATCAATGAATTTATTTATAACATATTGAAATTCCTCTAAATCTGTTTCTATAGTCAAATCTGTTTCTGTAGTCGAAATAATGTCGATATTGTTTTCTTTTGTAAAAGGGATAGATCCGGTTAAAGATATTGCCGATTCCTCCTTATGAAGGGTTAACCGCTTGATTTTTAATCTGTTATCTAAGAATAAACCATCAACGACAATAGAATCAATTTTACCTTTCCACCAGTTACCTGAATATTCAATTGATTGTAAAGAAGAATAAATACTTATGGAATCTAAACCAGCTAAACTTGAAGAAATCGATGCGTTTTTAATAGAACCGTATTGATTATTTTTATAATCGAAGAAATCAATGCGTAATTTATTAATTAAAAAGGAATTAATCTTAATATCTTTATACAAAATATTAGGCTTTTTAGATTCTGAATTCGTATTTTCGATAATATTATTCTTTATAAAAGAACGTATTATGTTGACTGTACCTGACGAATCTATTTCTAAATACGAAATTAAGTTATTGATCTTAATGGAAGATATTGTAAATCTCCGAAGAAGTATTAACGGAAGAAAATATCTAATATCGACTCTATCAATATTTAATATTTCTCTCTTGCTTTCACGGCTATTTA
>FWPV01002649.1_pt1 | contig 43050 bp, 37 predicted proteins | sample 2228371 | NCBI WGS metagenome assembly FWPV01 (sample SAMEA103939776, study PRJEB20133) | metagenome
TAAGGAGGAATTTACATGCCTGAACAACCAAAAGCCCCAACTGCTAAGAAGCCCGCCGCCAAGAAGCCTGCCGCCAAGCCTGCCGCTAAGGCTGCTGCCAAACCCGCCGCTAAGAAGCCTGCTGCGAAAGCTGCTGCCAAGCCTGCCGCTAAGGCTGCTGCCAAACCCGCCGCCAAGAAGTAAAAAGCAAAATGTTGCTAACTGGCTCCTCACTGGAGCCGGTTATTTATTTGCAGAGAAAGTTTCGAAAGGAGCATCCAGGTTCTACTATCGGTGGTTATACCAGATTCGATTAGTTCGGCACCGAACGGCGGCTCCGCCTCGCCCATGCCGCGCCCTGGCGTGGTGTAGGGGCGACCGACCGAAGTTATCCGCTCACGGGAGGGCGATACCGCCCCTTGGAAGTTATCCGCGTAGCGGAGGGCGATACCGCCCCTTGGAAGGGAGAGGCTTGCTCCGCCGAGACGCCTTTTTCGCCGACCGAAGGGTGGGGTTCGTAGTGACGGGTAGGGTGGGGTGTGCTCCAGGATTCAAGTTGCGCCGCGTGCGGCGCTGAAGCGGGTGTATGGTTGTTGGTACAGGCCAAATTTTGCCGACTACCCTGTTCAGGACTTTAAGCGGGAAGCGGCTCGAGATTCACTAAAGCCACGGCTTAGCCAGATGAATTTTGAATGGCCTCGACGGCTTGCGGGTTCTCGAGGGCCGATAGATCGCCGGGGTTTTGACCCAGATACGCCGCTCGAATCACCCGGCGCATCACTTTGGCGTTACGGGTTTTGGGCAGATCAGGAACAAAGATGATTTTTTCTGGCTTAAGGGCCTTGCCCAGGCGACTGGCGATGGTCTCGCTTATGGACTGCATCAGTTCGTGGCTGGGAGCATGGTCGGCTAGCACCACAAACACCACGGCGGCTTCGCCCTTAACAGGGTGGGGAATGCCGATGGCCGCAGCTTCCTTCACCGCTGGATGTTCGACTGCAGCGCTCTCGTATTCGGCTGGCCCGACCCGCTTGCCAGCAATTTTGAGCGTGTCGTCGCTACGCCCCTGGATGATCCAGTGACCCTCGTGATCCAGCAAAGCCCAGTCGCCGTGTACCCAGATGTTTTCAAAACGCTTCCAGTAGGTTTCCAGGTAGCGCTCAGGGGATTTCCAGAAGCCTTTGGTTTGCCCAGGCCACGGCCCCATTACTGCCAACTCGCCTACCTCGTCGCGAACGGGCCGACCGGCACCGTCCAGCACCTCGGCGTGGATGCCCGGCACAGCGGTATTGAAACCCATTGGCTTGATGGGCCGCCAGGCCGTGCAGCCCAGAATGCCCCCGCCGATTTCGGTTCCGCCGGAGTAGTTGATGATGGGGATTCGGTTCCGACCTACGGTTCTGGCGAACCAGAGGTAGGGCTCCAGGTTCCAGGGTTCGCCGGTAGAGCCCAGCATCCGCAGCCTGGACAAATTGTGCTTGCGCACGGGCTCATCACCCAAAGGCATCAAAGCCCGCACCAGGGTGGGTGACAGACCCAGATGTGTAACAGCGTGTTTTTCGCAGATGGCCCACAGACGGCCTGCATCGGGATAATCTGGCGCTCCTTCGTAAAGCAGCACCGTTGCACCAATGGTCAGGGCTCCCAGGATGGCCCACGGGCCCATCATCCAGCCCATGTCGGTGAACCAGAACAGGGTTTCGTGCTTTCGCAGGTCGAAGAGGTGCGCCATGTCCTGGGCTGCTTTGATGGGAAATCCTGCATGGTAATGCACGGTGCCTTTGGGTTTGCCGGTGGTGCCCGAGGTGTAGATCAGCATGAAGGGATCCATGCTATCCATGGGTTCATAAACAGCGGCAGAAGTTTGCGAGGGTACGATCTGATCCCAGGCGACCTCGTTTGGGCCCAGCGCTACGTTCCCAAAGCGACGCACTACCAGGAGCCGTTTCACGCTGGGCGAAAGGGCTGCGGAGGCTCGAGCGTTGTCCAGCAACTTGACCTGGCTACCCCTGCGGTAGAAGCCATCGGCGGTAATAATCAGTTTGGCCTCGGCGTCGTTGAGGCGGGTAGCGGCGGCTTCGGCGGCGTAGCCGGAGAAGATCGGCACGAAAATTGCGCCAATCTGAGCCAGGGCCAGTGCGCTGATGGCCGTTTCGGGAAGCATGGGCAGAAAGATGCCCACCCGGTCGCCTTTGCCAATATCCAGGGACTTAAGGGCCTGGGCAGTCTGGGCTACGGCGGCCTCGAGCTCGCCATAAGTTAACCGGACAACGGCTTCGTCTTCGCCTTCCCAGATAAGTGCGGCGTCGTGAGGCCGGGTTCTGGCATGGTGGAGGGCGTTGTAGGCCAGGTTAAGCTGACCCCCCACAAACCACTGAGGCCACTGCGGCCCCTGGGTAATATCCAGTACCTGGCGATAGGGAGTGAACCACTCGATGCCCAGAAGCTGTAGGGTTGCTTCCCAAAAAGCCTCGGGCTGGGTGATGCTGAACTGGTAGAGCGCCTCGTAGCTATTCAGCTCCAGGTGCCGCAGCATGGCTTCGATATGGCTGCCGTGCTTGTATTCATCGGATGGAAACCAGATGGGTTCGCTCATAACTTGACCTCACTTTGCTCGCCCTCAGTTTATCTGCAGAAGGCCTCGAGCATCCTAGCCAGAGCAGGTAGAGCCTATCTTAGAAATGCTTGGTTGGCACGTGATCGGGATGCTGCCAGGACCGCTTTTGGAGGATGCCCTCGGGAATCCTCCAAAAGACGAGATCGAGGCCTATGTCGCCTCAATCAAGATCAAGCAAGCCGGCCTGGTTTTGCCTAAGTGCTCGTATTAGGACTGCTTTGAAATCTATCGCTTGCGAAAAAGGCCAAACAACCCTTTGCCTTTGGTGGGCTTGTCCTCTCCAGTGGATTTGTTGGAGGGGGGTTCGGCCTGAGGGGTTCCGCGCACAACCTGGATGAAAGCCTTAGGCGTCGCACGAATGGCGGGGTCTTTGGCCAGAAGGTTACGCACGATTCGATCCAGATGCGGGGGCAGGTTGGTCGGCGGAGGTAGTTTGTGCAGGTGGGCATAGGAGATTTCCTCGAGGGTCTCTCCAATAAAAGGCCGTTTGCCTACCAGCAGTTCGAAGGCCATGACTCCAAACGAGTAAGCGTCTGAGGCAGGGGATGCGGGCTCACCAATAAACAGCTCGGGGGCCATGTAAAAAGGGCTTCCAGCCCGCTCCAGGGGCTTGGGGTTCTCGCGTGTTTTGGCTACTCCAAAATCGCCGAGTTTGAACAGCATTCCATCGATGAAAATGTTAGAGGGTTTGATATCCTGGTGGATGATGCCCCGGTCGTGGAGATAAATGAGGGCCTGAGCGATCTGGCACAGACACTCGAGGGCTACTTCACGGCTCAGGGGGCCTTTCTTGAGACTGTCCTCGAGGGTTCCTTCCTCGAAATACTCCAGTGCCAAAAAAGCCCCCTCTCCTTCAGGACGGCCCGAAAGCCCGCGCACCAGGTTGGCGTGGTTGAGGGTGAGCGACAGGGCTACCTCCTGGGCGAAGCGCTCAGTAAGGGCTCGGTCGGTACGTACCTCGCGGCGCGGCACCTTCAGGGCTACTTTGGTGCCGTCGGGGGCATGGGCCAGATACACCTGCGACGACCGCCCCAAGCCCAGCAGCATCTCGAGCTTGTAGTGTTGACGGGTCAGTCGGCGATAATCCATGCGGGTCCCAGGTCTTCTGACTATTTCGGCACAGGGTGCGTTACGAAAGTGTTATATGCTCCCCTGAATTAAGGGCCTGCCCCCCCACGCCCAACAGACCGGCCCGCTGGACAAAGGCAGCTCCATCCTGGGCAATGGGAGGAAAGGTGTTGTAGTGCACGGGTAGAACCTGTTTGGCGCGGGTCAGCTCGAGGGCTTTTAAGGCATCGTCGGGCCCCATGGTGAAGTGGTCACCGATGGGAAGGATGGCCAGGTCAATATTGTACTGGGCGACCAGGGCCATGTCACTAAAGAGGGCTGTATCGCCAGCGTTATAGATACGCTTACCACCCAGTTCCAGAATAAAGCCCTGGGCCAGTCCACCGTAAGTTCCATCGGGGAAAGAGGAGGAGTGCCAGGCCGGGAACCATTTGAGCCAGCCCCCTTTGAACTTGTAGGTGCCGCCCAGGTTCATGCCGATGCCTTGACCCCCATGTTTTTCAGCGTAACTCACGATTTCGTAGTTGGAAACGATGGGGGCTCCGGTGCGCTTGGACAGAGCCACGCTGTCGCCGTAATGATCCCCGTGGGCATGGGTGAGCACAATCAGGTCGGCTTCTACCTGGTCGGGGGTAAGGGCTGCTTTGGGGTTACCGGTCAGGAAGGGATCGACCACAATGCGGCTGGTGCCATCATGGATGAGAATTGCCGAGTGTCCCAGATAGTGTACTTCGACCACGGTTCCACCTCCGAATACTTCCAGTATATGCCTCCTGCGGGTTCCTGTTTTGCCCCCCGAAGGGTATCCCATGGATGTTCGTCATTCAGTTCACCCTATCAAAGCCTGTAGTTCACCAACCTGAAAGCGAAATGGGCGAAGGGCTCATGGAAACATCAAACCCTGGTTAGCTGTTCTAAAACCCGTTTCACATTGCGCTCAAAGGCGGCCTCGGCTAGCCGGCTCAAAGCCCGCCCACCCCACTTTTCCCCCTGAGGCAGGGTCGCGTGAATTCGAAGGGTGAGCTGGTAGATAATTCCCCCTTCCGCTACCTCGCCGTGGCCCTCGAGTTCGGCCCAGAAGGCAGGGGGATCTGGGAGAGGCAGGGCCTCGAGGCGGGCTCTGGGGCCTTGGGGGTGAATACGGCTATGAAAAGGAAAATGGATCTCCCCAAACAGCGGCGCCTCGGCCACCAGATAGCCCTGGAGGGTGGTGTTTTTTCGGGTCAGCTCGGAAAAAGGAGGCTTGCCGCCGAACACCCGCTCGGGCTCTAGCAGATGTTCGGGTGGTTCGGCCCGAAAGAGCCTGAAAGATTTCTCCAGCACCATTCAGTTGACCCACTCAACCCGGAGTTGCCCGGCCTGCGAAAGCTGCTCTATTTCCTCGTCGGTCACGTTTCGCAGGCGGGCCAGATGGCCGAACTCAGGGGCCGCTGAGGCCAGCCCGACCCGCACCACCAGCACCTCTTCGCCTTCGGCCTTGCCAATGCGCCAGACCAGATGATTACCCAGCCGCTCGAGCAGGTCATCCATAGACCATAGGGTATCGGCTGGCGGGGGTTGGGTAAAGAGAGCAGAATAACGAAAGGGTAGACTGGGCTGGTGGAAGCCATTGTTCTGGCGGGGGGTAAAGCCGACGACCCCCTGGCGCAAAAGTTTGGGGTGGCGAGTAAAGCACTGGTGCCTTACAAGGGGCGTCCGCTGGTGGAATATACCCTAAAGGCGTTGACTCAGGTTGGACTGGAAGTGATTCTGGTAGGCCCACCCACCCCCTTGAACCCGCCCCCCAGGGTATGCCTGCCCGACCAGGGTAGCCTGATTGCCAACCTCGAGGCAGGCATCCTCGCCGCCACAGGTGAGAAGGTTCTGGTTGCAACCGGTGATATGCCCTTTCTGAGCCAGGAAGCCGTGCGCTGGGTGCTGGAACATGCGCCTCAGGCAGGTTTTGTGTACACCGTCATCGCTAAAAAAACCATCGAACAACGCTTCCCGAATATGCGGCGCACCTATGCCCGCATCCGGGAAGGTTCCTTTACTGGGGGCAACATCGTAATAGTGAACAGGGCTCTCTTTTTCACAGCCCTTCCCTTGCTCAAGCGGGCCCTGGAACTACGAAAAAGCCCTCTGGCGCTGGCCCGGATGATTGGTGTGGGAACGCTTCTGGCGGTGCTCCTGGGCCAGGCCGATATAGCCGGGCTCGAGGCCAGGGTCTCACGGATCATCGGGGTTCCTGCCAGGGCGCTTGTCACGCCTTTTGCGGAGATAGGGGTGGATATCGACAAAGAAGAAGATTTAGAGTGGTTGGGGTAGCTGGATCCTGGGCTGACCGACGGGATTCATTCGGCGCAGCCCCTGGCCATTTGTGGGAAACACTCAAATACCAGATTGATACGCCTTTAGCGGTGTAGACTGGAATCAGATGCGAACGGTTCGTGATTTACGCCTGGCGGGTCTAATTGCCTATCTTGCGGCCCTCATTGCGGGCTTGATTGTTTCTGGACTCATGCACCTGGTCTTTGGAGGGCGGGGCCAGTTCGGCTGGGAGGGGTTTAACTTCCTCGGTATTCTCGAGGGGCTGTTTTTTTTGCTGGTCTTTACCCTCACCCTCTGGATTGCCAAACGAGCGGTCAAGGTGACCACCACCACCCTGCTCTCTGCGGGGATTTTTGCTCCTACCTCGGCCCGCAAGCTGGCCAGGCCGGTGCCTGTGATCAACGCCCTGCAATCCTTTGAGGGCAACATTGCGGTACTACTTGAAGCAGGACACCCGGTTGGGATTATCGGTATTGCCGATTCGCTGGTACCCTGGGACGAGGCCCCGGTGGTTCCGGGCGAGACTGCCGCTAGCGAACTGGGTTCACTGTTCCGGCAGCACCAGATCGTGTTCGTCGCCGATGGTAACACGGTTCACGGGATGATTACCCGCGAGCGCTACTTCAAATACCTGGGCGCCAAGTGATGGAAGTGAACCGGCAACGACCACCCGGCCCAAATGAGAAGGGCTGGGTCAGATGAACACCGTCCAGAGGTTTGCTGGCTTATTCTAAGTGTTACTTGGAGAGACGCATGACCAAAGCCCCAGATATCGTAGACTTGCTCAACCTGGCCGTAGATCGCAGCTCGAGCGACCTGGTCATCACGGTCGGCCTGCCCCCCATGATCAAAATTGACGGGGAGTTCCACCCTACCGAGTATGAGCCCCTCACCCCCCAGGAAACCCGTCGCCTTACCTATGCCCTCATGGATGAAAAGCAGCAACGGGTCTTCGAGGAGGAGAAAGAGCTCGACTTCTCCTTCAGCCTCCCGGGTAAGGGCCGCTTCCGCGTCAATATTTTTTTGCAGCGCGGCAGTGTGGGCGGGGTGTTGCGGGTGGTACCCTCCAACGTAAAGAGCTTTGAGGAACTGGGCCTACCCAAGAATGTGGCCGATATTGCCATGAACCCACGCGGCCTGGTGCTGGTGACCGGCCCTACAGGCTCGGGGAAGTCCACCACCCTGGCTTCCATGATCGATTACATCAACGAGCGCAAACGCTGTCACATCGTTACGATTGAAGACCCCATCGAATTCTTCCATCGCCACAAATCCTCCATCATCAACCAGCGCGAGATTGGTTCCGACACCCACGGCTTTGACAAGGCCCTGCGCTCGGTGTTGCGCCAGGCTCCAGACGTGATTCTGGTGGGGGAGATGCGTGACTATGAAACCATTGCCGCGGCCATTACTGCAGCGGAAACGGGCCACCTGGTTTGTGGCACCCTGCACACCAACAGCGCTCCTGAGACCATCGACCGGATCATCGACGTGTTTCCTCAAGCCCAGCAAGAGCAAGTGCGGGTACAGCTTTCCAACAACCTGGTAGCCGTGTTGACCCAGCAGCTCTTGCCCAAGGCTTTTGGCGGGGGGCGTGTGCTGGCCTACGAGCTCATGATTGCCACGCCGGCGGTGCGGGCGCTTATTCGCGAGGGCAAGAGCCACCAGCTTGTTAGCGTGATTCAAACAGGAGGTCAGTACGGCATGATTACCATGGACGCTCACCTGGCCGACCTCTTCAAGCGCAAGCTCATCACCTACGAGATGGGGCAGTCGCGCGCGGTAGACCCCAAGGAGTTTGCTCGACTGGCCGGAGTGGGCAGCGCCTCGCCCCAGGCAAGTGGTATGCGTCGTGCGTAATCCTCACTATAGTGGCAGTATTGTTTTTGGTGGAAGAGTCGCTCAAGCGATTTTGATACAAAGCGCCTGCCAAGCTTTAGCCTCGGTGCCATTCGGCTCGCGTTCAGAGGATGAGTGGCGCTCGATACTTTGGCCGTAATCTGTGCGTTCCAGGCGTTAAGGTGTGAATAATTGGTTTCGCAGGGGTGCATTAGCGCGTAGTCTTGAAGTATGTTGGGGTTTTCACATTATCAGTTGGCAGGGGGCTAGCTGCGTGGCTTTATCGGGAATTCGCCGGATACTCAGCAACCGCATCGCACAGAATGCGGCGGCTTTGTATGCCGTGCAGATGTTGTCTTATGTCCTTCCTCTGATTTCGTTGCCCTATCTGGCGCGGGTACTCGAGCCCCATCACTTCGGTCTGGTAGCCTTCGCCCAGAGCTTTGCCAACTGGCTGGCGGTGGTCGGGGAGTACGGTTTCAACTACTCGGCGACCCGTTCTATTGCCCGCTTTCGTGATCGGAAAGAGGCTGTGACCGGGATTGTGGCATCCATCATGGGCGCCAAGATGCTTCTGGTCGGGGGGATGGTCGTTCTCACCCTCATGGCATGGATGGGCATCGAGAGTTTGCACATTCATACGGAGCTGGCTTTCTGGGCCCTGATGATAGCGGTTTCCATCGCCCTGAGCCCCGCCTGGTATTTCCAGGCTTACGAGCGCACCTGGGTAGTCGCAGTTTTAGAGGGGTTCATTCGGTTGGCCCACCTGATCGGGATCTTTGCCTTCGTGCGTGGCCCGGAGGATGCCTGGATCGCCCTGGCGGCTCAGGCCACTGCCTCGTGGGCTGCCACCATGCTTGGCCTTGGCCTCATGTACCGCGAGATACCCTTCAAGCTGCCCAGCCCCAACCTGAGCTGGGTTGCGCTGCGGGTTGGCTGGAGCTTGTTTCTGGCCAGAGCCTCCGACAGCTTTTACACTTCGGCCAACGGGGTGATTCTGGGGCTCCTAACCTCGCCCATCCAGGTGGGGTTTTTCGAGAGCGGCAATCGGTTGGTGCGTCCGGGCCTTTCAATTCTGTGGCCGCTGGCCCAGGCCATTTATCCCCGAATTAACCACCTCATCAAGCGGGATGCCGCCGCAGCTTTGCGCCTGAGTCGATTGGCTTTGTGGGCTACAGTGGGCATCGGGCTGGTAGGAGGGTTGCTACTGCTGGTTTTGGCCCCAGTCCTGGTCACGTTTCTGTTTGGCGAGCAGTATAAAGCCTCAATTGGGGTTTTGCAGGTGATGGCCTTGCTGCTGCCCATCGTGGGTTTTGGGTATTCGCTTTCAATGCAATACATGTTTCCTCGGCAGATGGACCGCGAGGTCATGTACTCGGTGCTCAGTGCGGGGGCGTTGAATCTGATACTGGCGCTAATTCTGGCTCCGCGAATGGGGGCTCTGGGAATGGCCATCGCGGTGGTATCGGCAGAGGCCTGGGCTGCCGGGTTCCGTTTTGTGGTGCTCAAGCTGAGGAAGATCTTATGAAGCCTCGAGTCCTTTTTTACATTCCCATCCTGGGCTACGGCGGGGTTGAGCGGGTGGTGCAGTATCTGTCGGGTGGTCTGGCAGCTCACTATGACATTCTGATAGCGGCGCAGGGCTCCGAACCCAACGACCTGCTTTCCCAGGCCAGACTGCCCGCCAATGTAGCCATTTTGCCCGCGCCCACCGAACGCTCGGCTATGAAGCACCGGGCTATTCCCCGGCAGGTGCAGCGCTTACTGGCCATTCTGGCTGAATACCAGCCTGATTTGCTGCTCTCGGCCTGGCCCAGGGTTCATCTCACGGTGGGCGCTGCCCTGGGACTGTTGCCCCAGGCGAGGCGACCCAAATGGATTCTTACTGAACACAACGAGATTCAGGGCTACCTGGGGTCGGGCTTGCGGGCTGCGCTCAAAACGGCCTTATTACGGCTGCTGGTGCGTAATGTCGATGCCTATGTGGCGGTCTCGGAGAAGGTGGCCCATCTGTCGGCTGCGGTGTATCCGGGCTCCAACTTCCGGGTCATCTATAACCCGGCCATCGCCCCCGACCTCGAGCGCAAAGCCCAGGAACAGGTCGAACACCCCTGGTTTCAGGGCCCGACCACCGTCATCCTCTCGGTGGGGCGGATGGATACCATGAAGGATTTCCCCACCCTGCTGCGTGCCTTCAAGCTGGTGCTGGACCGAATGCCCCAGGCTCGGCTGGCTATTCTGGGCGAGGGTGAGTTGCGTCCCCAGTTGGAATCCCTGGTTTTTGAGTTAGGGGTCGCAGAGCGAGTCTGGATGCCTGGTTTTGTGCCCAATCCCTACAAGTACATGGCCAGGGCCACGGTTTTTGCCATGTCTTCTGCCTTTGGTGAGGCTTCACCCCTGGTTCTTTCGGAGGCTATGTACCTGGGTAAGCCCGTGGTGTTGACCCGTTTTGCCACAGCTCCAGAGTTTGTGGACGCGGGCAAGGACGGACTGCTGGTCGAGACTGCCAATCCCCAGGCTTTGGCTGATGGCCTCGTTAGACTGTTGCAAGACCCGCCACTACAAGCGGAGCTGGGAGCTAGAGCCAGAACCAGGGTCAAGGAGCGCTTCTCGGTAGAGCAGGCAGTGGCCAACTATGCAGCCCTCTTCGAGGAGGTATTGGGCCGCCCTGTTCCGGTGGGGGCCAAAACAGCATGAGATACAGGGAGGCAAGGGGTGTCTAGAGAAAGATTCGCAGTCTATCTTCCAGCTTTGCTGGGTGGCGGAGCCGAGCGCTCGATGCTCAACCTGGCGATCGGGATGACAGAACAAAATGTCGATGTGGATTTGGTGCTGGCTACTGCAACCGGCCCTTACTTGAAGATGGTACCCCCCCAGGTTCGGGTGGTGGACTTGAAAGCAGGGCGGGTGTTGTCCAGTCTGCCTGCACTGGCCCGCTACCTTCGGAAGGAAAAGCCGGTGGGGATGGTTTCGGCCCTCGATCACGCCAATGTGGTGGCGCTGTGGGCTAAGTGGCTGGCAGGGGGGCATAGCCGGGTGGTGGTTTGCATGCAAAATACCCCTACCCAGGATGCCAGCCATGCCGATTCCATCCAGGGCCGGCTGATACCGCTGGCAATGAAGCTCTTTTACCCTTGGGCTAAAGGTATTGTGGGGGTTTCGCAGGGAGTGGTCGACGACTTTATGAAGATGACCGGGATTCGCCGTAATGTATGGGTCATCCATAACCCGGTCGTGACCCCCGATCTCTTCAGGCGGGCCGAAGAACCGGTGGAGCATCCCTGGCTTCAGCCCGGCCAGCCCCCTGTGCTGCTGGGAGTAGGCCGCCTGACCAGGCAGAAAAACTTTACCAATCTGATTCGTGCTTTTGCTGAGGTACGTGGGCAATACCCATCCCGCCTAATGATTCTGGGAGAGGGCGAAGAACGTCCCGCCCTCGAGGCTCTGGTGCGTGAACTGGGTCTGGAAGCCGAGGTGAGTTTGCCTGGGTTTGTTCAAAATCCCTACGCCTACATGAAAAGGGCTGCTATGTTTGTTTTGTCTTCGGACTGGGAGGGCTTGCCTACGGTGCTTATTGAAGCGATGGCGCTGGGAACTCCGGTGGTCGCCACCGACTGCCCCAGTGGGCCGGTAGAGATTTTGCGCGGAGGGGAGCTGGGCCGACTGGTGCCCATGAACAATGCCACTGCTTTGGCCCAGGCTATCGCAGCTACCCTGACCGAACCCAGGAGGCCTGTATCCGAAGAGGCCTATGCCGGCTATACCCAGCAGGTTGTCGTGAACCGTTACCTAGAGTTGCTGAGGGGGAATTGAGGTGGCCCGACTGGCCTTTGGGGTTTTGTGGCTGTACGTTTTTACCATACCCTGGGAGAACGTTTTGCTGATTCCAGGGGTGGGAACCCTGAGCCGGTATGTGGGCATTCTGGCTGCGGGGGTCGCCCTGAGCTATGCCCTGACCACGGGGCGGCTGCGGCTGCACTGGGCCCATCTGATTGGACTGGGTTTTGTACTGCTGGCGGTGCTGAGCTACTTCTGGAGCATTGCTCCACAGGATACCCTCGAGCGCATTCTTCAGTACGGGCTGCTGTGGATGTTCTTCTGGGCCCTGTTTGCTGTACTGGGCGAGGGAAAAGAGCTGTGGAGGGTGCTGGGGGCCTATGTGCTGGGGGCCTATGTGGCTGCCGGTAATACCATCTACAACTTTCTCAGTGGTAGCGAAGTGGTTTATCAGCGCTACGCTGCGGCCAACTTCGACCCGGGGGATCTCTCTTTTGTGTTGTCGCTGGCCATTCCCATGGCCTGGTACCTGGCTTTGCGCGAAGATAAGAGCCGCTGGGTCTGGTTGTACCGCCTTTACCCGCTGGTAGCCCTGGGGGTGGTGTTTCTGACCGCTGCCCGGGCGGGGCTTTTGGGCGTGGCGGTGGGGCTGCTGTTTGTGGTGCTAACCCTGCCCAGGGCCTCCTGGAAGCTTAAAACGCTGACGGGAGTTCTGCTGGCCGCGGCCCTGATCCTGATACCCCTGCTGGTTCCACCGGAAAGCTTCTCGCGGCTGGCCACCCTGTTCGATGAGGTCAGCAGCGGTACCCTCAACGATCGCACCAACATCTGGGGGGCAGGCTGGCAGGTCTTTGGTGAATACCCTCTACTGGGCACCGGCGCTGGCACCTTTGGGGTTACGCTGGAGTCGCACCCCTGGTTCAGGCAGTGGGTGGCCCCCCACAATCTGTTCGTGGGCATTGCTACCGAGATGGGCCTTCTGGGGCTTTTGCTGCTTCTGGGGTTGCTGGCAATAGTGGTACTTTGCATTGCTGCTTTGCCGCCTCTGGAGCGCTTGCTCTGGGCTACGGTTTTTCTGATTCTGCTGTTGGCTTGCATGGCCCAGAACTGGGAGTGGCGCAAGCAGACCTGGTTCGTGCTGGGGATTATTCTGGCCCACTATGCGGTGCTCAAGGGGGTAGGCCCGGAGCCTGGGCGGTTGTTGCAACCCTCGAGGAGGCTGGGGTGAGCCGCCGCTTGCTGTTTTTGATCACCTCGCTCACCTACGGTGGGGCCGAGTCGCAACTCGTCCTCCTGGCTCAGGGACTGGCCCAGGCGGGCTGGGCGGTGCGGGTGGTCTGCATGACCCCCCTGGGCCCCAAAGCCCAGGACCTCCAGGCGGCTGGAATCCAGGTCGATTCGCTGGGGATGCGCCCTGGTCGTCCTAGCCTGCGCGGTTTCTGTCAGTTGCGGCAGACCCTGCTGCAGTTCCAGCCCGCGGTGCTTCACGCCCACATGGTGCATGCCAATCTGTTGGCCCGGCTGGTGCGCCCTCTGGCCAGGGTTCCGGTGCTTATCTGCACCGCCCACAACATCATCGAAGGGGGGCGCTGGCGCGAGTGGGCCTACCGCCTGACCGACCGCTGGTGCGACCTGACCACCCAGGTAAGCCAGGCGGGGCTAAAGCGCTACCTCGAGATAGGAGCCATTGCGCCGGGCCGGGGCCTGTTTATGCCCAACGGTGTGGATACCTGCCGCTTTGCGCCGGACGCCGTGGTACGGGCCGCTTTGCGCCGGGAGATGGGTGTCCAAGACCGCTTTGTGTGGTTGTCGGTAGGCCGTTTCACAGCGGCCAAAGATTATCCCAACCTGCTGCAGGCTTTTGCCCAGCTGGCCCCCCACCACCCCGAGGCCCACCTCTGGCTGGTAGGCCAGGGGGAGGAACTCGAGGCCATCCGTCAGATGGCCCAGGCCCTGAACCTCTCCGAACGTGTGCAGTTTCTGGGTGCTCGAGGGGATGTGCCTGGCCTGATGAAGGCTGCCGATGCCTACGTGATGTCCTCAGCCTGGGAAGGGATGCCCATGGTTTTGCTGGAGGCGGCAGCGGTAGGCCTCCCCATTGTGGCTACCGATGTGGGGGGCAACCGCGAGGTAGTACAGGACGGGCAGAGCGGCTGGCTGGTGCCCCCACGCCAACCTGCCCAGCTGGCCGCGGCCATGCAGAAGCTAATACAGCGCCCCGAACCGGAGCGCAAACAGATGGGCTCAGCCGGACGTGCGTATGTGCTGGAGCACTACGACCTGCAGGGAATAATTCACCGTTGGGAAGCTCTCTACCAGGGCTTGTTATCCCGGAAGGAGAACGCCGATGCCTAAGTTGCTGATGGTGGCGACTACCGCCTTGTTTTTCACCGAGTTTTTGCTGCCGCACGCCACACACTTCCGGCGGCTAGGCTGGCAGGTCGATGGTGCAGCGGCTGGAGCCCCGGAGTGCGAAGAGTGTCGGACCGTCTTCGACCGCCTTTTTGATGTGCCGATGTCGCGCCAGGCTTTTGACCCGCGCAATGTGCTGCTGGGGATGAGCCGCCTGCGCGACCTGGTCGAGCGTGAAAAATACGATATTGTGCATGTGCACACCCCGGTTGCGGCTTTTGTGGCCCGGATAGCATTACGTTCCTGGCAGGCCTCGAGGCGGGGCCGGATTATCTACACAGCCCACGGCTTTCACTTTCACCCCCACGGCCACCCCGTCAAAAATGCGCTCTTCTACACCCTGGAACGGTGGGCTGCCCCCTACACCGATTTTCTGGTGGTCATGAACGAGGAAGACCGGCAAGCAGCCTACCGGCTGGTGGGCCCTGCTCGAACGGTTTATATGCCTGGGATTGGCGTGGATCTGGACTTTTACTCCAACCGCCGGGTTGAACCAGAGGCCGTCTCCCAGCTACGGAGATCGCTGGGGTTGGCCCCGGAAGCGCCCTACTTTCTCATGATTGCCGAGTTTATCCCCCGCAAGCGTCACCGCGACGCGTTGCAGGCTTTTGCCCTGTTGGCCGAACCTTCGGCCCACCTGCTGTTGGCTGGCCAGGGGGTGTTGCTCGAGGAGATGCGGGGCCTGGCCCGCAGCCTTGGCATTGCCGAGCGGGTACACTTTCTGGGCTTCAGGCGGGATATTCCTGTCCTCATCCAGGGGGCAGTGGCAAGCCTGCTACCGTCTGAACAGGAAGGGTTGCCCAGGGCCATTATGGAATCTTTCTGTCAGGGGGTTCCGGCCATCGGAGCCGACGTGCGGGGTATCCGTGAGCTGCTGGATGGCGGAGCCGGCCTGTTGCATCCGGTAGGAGATGTGCATGCCCTGGCGGAAGCCATGCGCTGGATCCTGCAAAATCCTTCTGGCCGTGGGGAAATGGGCCTCAAGGGGCAGGAGCGAGTTCAAGCCTACGATTTGCACAACATCTTACGTATGCACGAGGAGCTGTATGCCAGAGTGCTGACTGGCCAGCCGGTTATAAAACCTGCATAAAGGAGAAAAGTGGTGGTCGGGTTGTTTTTCCTTGTGATGGTCACGGCAGTGGTGTTGGTGGGCTTGTCTATTCCCCTGGCTCGAGCCCTGGGCATTGTAGACAGGCCAGGGGAAATCAAGATTCATACCCTGCCTACCCCGCGTTTTGGTGGCATAGGCATTGTGATTGCTGTGACCATCTGGGGCTTGTATACAGGCTCCTTGCCGGGGTGGGCTCTGGTGGGTCTGCTCATTATTGCCGCTACCGGCGCCCTGGACGACCGGTACAACCTTCCTCCTAAGATTCGTTTGGCTGCGGAGTTGGTGGCTGGGGTTGCGTTGGGCATTCACTTCTGGAGCGAGCTGGGATGGTTGGGTTTGGCCATGGGAATTGTGCTGGTACCGGTTATGGCCAATGCCGTGAACCTGATCGATGGCATGAACGGGCTGGCCTCGGGCAATGCCATGATCTCGGCAGCAGGGCTGGCGATCATGCTGTGGTCACTGGAGCTCGAGGCTATGTTGGCCATGATTGTGGTCGGTAGCCTGGCAGGCTTCCTGGTGTGGAACTACCCCAGAGCCAGGACTTTCATGGGCGACTGTGGAAGCCTGTCCATTGGCTACATGCTGGCCATGCTGTTGATGTTTTCCGCTACACATGGCTGGATGACTTTTCTCGCTGCTGGGGTCATGGTGAGTTTCCCACTCTACGACATGGCGGCAGGCATTATCCGGCGCTGGCGACGGGGTAAGCCTATCTTCGACGGCGACCGCGACCACACCTACGACCGGCTCGATCAGCTTTACCTGCGCAACCCCACCAAGACTGTGCTGGTTGTCTGGGCAACCACGGCCATTTTGGTCAAAGTGGGTCTGGTTGTAAGCAACGCTGTTTGGCTGGTTGGAGTAGCTCTGATTCTTCTGGTTGGGACTCTTTTATTCTGGTTGGCCTACCGGCTGGGTTCGCTCTAAAGCGACCGTCGCAGTAACCACCGGCCCTGGATGGCCGCGTCGGCCTGCGACCCTCTTGTATAGATGTTCTCGATGGGCCTCTTGCGGGTGATGGATGAGGGTTTGCTGGTTGATGTCGGTTCAAAAAGATAGTCATTCCGGATTCCGAAACATGTTCATTCAAACTAAAAAATCTAGTGGCTTGATTGCGCCGCGCGTGGCGCAACTTGAATCCTCGAGCACACCCCACCCCGCCCTACTTTGGCGAAACAAGCGTATCCCCCCGAGGGGCGGTATCGCCCTCCCGCAAAGGGATCACTTCGGTCGGTCGCCCCTGCGCCACGCCGAGGTGCGGCGTGGGCAAGGCTGAGCCACCATTCGGCGCCGAGCTAACCGAATCTGGTTTGATTCGCCCTGGTCTGAGGCCGACAATCGTATGATGACCAGCCAGTGTGTAACGCCTGGTTACGAATGGTTTGAACCGGAATAGGTCTACGCACTGAAATAAAAACTTCCAGGACGGGATTGAGTGTGGATTCCGGATGCTGGCTTTGGGAGGTGCTCGAGTCGGCCTTCGTTATTAAGCTCGTTACTACTGTGTTGCAGCGTGAAAAAGTCTTGCCGGCGGGCGTAACGAAAGCGACAATGCAGCTACGTATCGCACTTTTTAGCGAATAACGCCATCATAACGCTATTTGACCTACCCTCTACAGCATACCCACGGAGACGAAGGTCTCCACCCTGCGAAGGAGCGCGCCAATGCTGAAAAACCCCGCCAAAGTTATACCTTTTGCTCCCTGGCCCTACTTTGAATCCGATGAGATTGAGGCTGCCGTGCAGGTGCTTCAGTCGGGGAAGGTTAATTACTGGACGGGCCAGGAAGGCCGCATTTTCGAGCGAGAATTTGCCGAATATGTCGGAACAAAACATGCCATAGCCCTGCACAACGGCACCGTAGCGATTGAACTGGCATTGTATGCGATGGGTGTGGGGGAGGGCGATGAGGTCATCACCACCCCACGCACCTTCATTGCCTCGGCCAGCGCGGCGGTGATGCGAGGGGCTAAGCCGGTGTTTGCCGATGTTGATCGAGAGAGCGGCCTGATCACGGCTGAAACCATTGAGAAGGTCATCACCCCTCGCACCAAGGCCATCATCGTTGTGCACCTGGCGGGCTGGCCTGCCGACATGGATCCCATCATGGAGCTGGCCCGTAAGCACAACCTGTGGGTCATCGAGGACTGCGCCCAGGCCCACGGTGCCAAGTACAAGGGCAAGAGTGTGGGCTCAATCGGTCACGCGGGTGCCTGGTCATTTTGCCAGGATAAGATTCTGACCACCGGCGGGGAAGGTGGGATGCTGACCCTCAACGACGATGAGCTGTGGAGCAGGGCCTGGAGCTTCAAAGACCACGGCAAGAGCTATGATGCCGTCTACTATCGCCAGCACCCGCCGGGGTTTCGCTGGCTGCACGAAGACTTTGGCACCAACTGGCGGATGCTCGAGGTGCAGTCGGCCATTGGTCGGGTGATTTTGCGCAAGCTGGATGGCTGGATCGAGAAGCGCCGGGCCAATGCCCACTACCTTAGCGAGCGTTTCCGCCAGATACCAGCCTTGCGGGTCCCGGAGGTGCCTGCTGATTTGTACCACGCTTATTACAAATACTACGTCTACGTTTGCCCTGAGATGCTCAGGCCAGGCTGGAGCCGGGATCGGATTATGCAGGAGGTCAGTCATGCGGGTATTCCTTGCATGAGTGGTAGCTGCAGTGAGATTTACCTCGAGAAAGCCTTTACTAATCGGGGCTGGCAACCTGCCGAGCGCCTGCCGGTAGCCCGGGAACTAGGGGAGACCTCGTTGATGTTCCTGGTGCATCCGACCTTGACCATGGAGCACATCGAAGCGACCGCTGATGTGGTCGAACAAGTGATGCAAGAAGCTTTGCGCTAAGGTGCAAGAGGAGCGGGGATGATTCAGAATTTGAAGGAATTACGCTTTAGCCCCGATGTGGTTTTGCGGGTCCTGGCCGACCAGCTAATGGTTGCGGCAAGCTTTGCTGCGGCAATGGTGGTGCACTTGCTGCTGACTTACAACAAAGCAGGAGCCAATCCCAGCCTTCTGGGGCAGTATGCTCAAGTATACGCGCAGAACATCTGGATTCTGATGCTCATCAGTTTTGCCGTTTTTGCAGCCAACGGCTTCTACACCAGAGGTCGGGCCTACCGAGGCCGCTACAAAATGCTGGTGGTCACCCAGGCTGTGGCCCTGGCTTACCTGGTATACGGTTTTACCGTTTTCATGCTTCCTGCAGTGACTAACCCGCCCAATCTGGTGATTTTTTTGGGGCTTTTCTTTACGCTGGTTCTTATTCTTGGCTCTCGTGCATGGGTACATTACTGGTCGATTGTCGAACTCGAGCGCAAGGCCCGGGCCGAGGCCAAAGCCAGCCCTATTCCTAACCTTCACACCAACGATCGCACCATTCTGGTGATCGGTGGCGCGGGCTATATCGGCTCAGGCCTGCTTCCCCGGCTTCTGGAGCGTGGCTACAAGGTACGCTTGCTCGACCTGCTGATGTTCGGCAAGGAACCGATTGCCCACGTATTGCACCACCCCAACCTGGAGATCATCCAGGCCGACTTCCGCCAGGTGGACAAAGTAGTCGAGTCCATGCGTGGCGTGGACACCGTGGTACACCTCGGTGGTCTGGTGGGCGACCCAGCCTGTGCCCTCGATGAAAACCTCACCACTGAAATCAACCTGGTCGCTACCCGCACCATTGCCGAAATTGCCAAAGGTATGCACGTGCGGCGCTTTATATTTGCCAGTACCTGCTCGGTCTACGGGGCCAGCGACATGGTGCTCAACGAACGCAGCAGTCTTAACCCGGTTTCGCTCTACGCCCGCAGTAAAATCGCTTCAGAACAGGTGTTGCACAAGCTTCAGAGCGACGATTTCTCGGTAGTGATTCTCCGTTTTGGTACCATCTACGGCCTATCGGGTCGCACCCGCTTCGACCTGGTGGTTAACCTGCTCACTGCCAAGGCCATTGTCGACAAGAAGATTACCGTGTTTGGCGGCGACCAGTGGCGGCCTTTCGTACACGTTGACGATGCGGCCTACGCAGTGATGCTGGCGGTGGAAGCACCTCGAGAGCGCGTCCACAACGAAACCTTCAATGTGGGGGGCAACGAGGGCAATATGACCCTGGGCATGGTGGGCGAGCTGGTCAAGAAACTGGTGCCCGATGCCGAACTGATTGATTCAGGCCGCGATGGAGACCGGCGCAACTACCGGGTGGACTTCTCCAAAATTCGCAATATGCTGGGCTTCGTGCCGCAGTGGACGGTTGAAAAAGGCATCCAGCAGGTGATTGATGCCCTGCGAAGCGGTAAAGTGCGCGACTACCGCGCCTCGATGTACTCCAACGTCAAATACCTTACCGAGGACACTGCCTCCGAGGTGGTCAAGCAGTACTACCTGGGCTGGGAGAAAGATCTGATCGAGCAGGCCCACCTAAACACCACCGAGGAAAAAACACCTATCACGAATCCGCAAGCTTGAGGCGCTACAAAAAAGGAGGGCTCGAGCCCTCCTTTTTTCGTTCGCGGAATCCCACGCCAGATTCAAAAAGATAGACATTCAACCAAAAATTCCAGAGGCCTGGTTGCGCCGCGTGCGGCGCAAATCCTAGACCCCACCCCACCCCCTCGGCGAAAAAAAGCGCCTCCTTTCCAAGGGGCGGTATCGCCCTCTGCTACGCGGATAACTTCAGTCGGGTTAGCTCGTCACCGTTCGGCGACCAACCAACCGAATCTGGTATCGTCAAGCCAAAGCGTTCAGAGATTTTTTTGAATCCCGGGGCGCACCCCTCGCTTTGCACGGCGAAAAACGGCGAATCTGCTATTTAGTCCAGCAACCCCGACCGGGCCAGCAGGGCCTTGGGATTGGGGTCGCGGCCCAGAAAGCTTCGGAAAAGTTCGGCGGGGTCTACCGAGTTACCTTTGCTGAGGATGTGGGCGATGAAGTCCTCGCCGGTCTGGCGGTTGAAGATGCCCTCGGACTTGAAGCGCGAGAAGGCATCGGCGTCGAGCACTTCCGACCATTTGTACGAATAGTAGCCCGCGGCGTAGCCTACCGGGTGTCCAAAGAGATGGGCGAAACCGGCCACAAAAGCATAATCCTCGGGCAGGGTAGCCGGCACGAAGGGCTGCATGACCGCCCTGGCATAGTCCATCACGTCGCCATCGGTGGAGGTGTAGTGCACATGCAGTGACAGGTCGAGCATTCCAAAGGACAACTGGCGCATACCCAGATTGGCAGCCCAGTAGTTCCTGGCCCGCAGGAGCTTCTCGAATAGTTCATCTGGAAGAGGCTCGCCGGTCTGGTGGTGGCGGGCAAAGAGGTCCAGGGCCTCGCGCTCCCAGCACCAGTTTTCCATGATCTGGCTGGGCAGCTCGACAAAGTCGCGGGCTACCTGGGTACCCACCAGGCTGCGTGCTTCCACACTGGAAAGGGCCAGGTGCAAGAGGTGGCCGAACTCGTGGAAGACGGTTTCTACCTCGCGGTGGGTCAGCAGAGCGGGCTGGTCGCCCACCGGGGGGGTCAGGTTTCCGCACATCAGGCCCAGGTGTGGCTCGGTGCTGCTGCCGTTGCGTACACCCCGAATGAGTGAGTTCATCCAGGCCCCCCCGCGTTTGTTTTCCCGGGGGTGCCAGTCGGTGAAGAAGCGGCAGATGCGCTGGCCCTCCCGGTAGATTTCATAAGTCTTGACCTCGGGGTGCCAGGTCTGGATGTCCTCCACCTCGCGCACCTCTAGCCCGAACACCCGGCGGGTAATCTCGAACAGACCCTCCAGCACCTGGGGTAAAGCGAAGTAGGGGCGCAGGGCCTCCTCGTCGAAGTCGTAGAGTGCCTTGCGTTGCTTCTCGGCGTAGTAGGCAATGTCCCAGGGCTCCAGTGGGGGGGCCTGGGGACCCTCGAGCTCGCGGCGGAAAGCCTGCAGGGCCTCCACCTCGCGCCGGAAGTGAGGCTCGTAGGCCTCACGCAGCTCCTGCTCGAAACGCAGGGCAGTTTCGGCGTTTTTGGCCATGCGGTTTTCCAGCACGTAGTCGGCGAAGTGAGCGTAGCCCAGCAGATCGGCCTTTTCTCGCCGCAAGGCCAGGATTTCCTCGATCAGAGGCCGGTTGTCGCGGCCTGGCTCGGTGGCCCGGGTGTGGTAGGCCAGGTAGACCTGCTTGCGTATCTCGGCGTTGTCGAGGTAGGTCTGCAAGGCCAGGAAGCTGGGCTGCTGTAGGGTGAAGCGGTAGCCCTGGCGACCCCTGGCGCGGGCGCTGGCCTGGGCGGCCTCGAGGGCGCTCTTGGGCAGGCCGGCCACCTGGGTCTCGTCCAGGTAGAGTTCCCAGTCGGCGGTGGAGTCGGTGAGGTTTTGCTCGAACTGGGTGGTGATCTCCGAGAGGCGGGTGTTGAGGGCCTCGAGGCGGGCTTTTTTGTCCGGCGGTAGGTCGGCCCCCTGGCGGCGGAACTCGTCTAAGCGCAACTTGAGGAAACGGGCCCAGTCGGGGCTGAGCTGGGTGGCTTCGGGCGAGGCGGCGAAGTCCTTGAGGGCCTGGTAGAGCTCGGCGGAGAGCTGCACCCTGGTGCTGAAGGCGGTCATGGGGGGGATGATGGCGTTGTAGGCTGCGCGCAGTTCGGGGGTACTGACCACGCTCTCGAGGTGCGCGACCAGCGTGAAGGCGTAGCTCAGGGTGTCGCCCAGCCGGTCTAAAGCCTGGAGCGTATTCTCGAGGGTTCGTGGGCTTACCCGAATAATGTTCTGAAACTCTTCTTCAGCCTGGGCCAGGAGGGTCTGGATGGCTGGTTCGATGTGCTGGGGTTGGATTTCGTCAAACGGAATATCGTAGCGAATCTTCAGCAGAGGGTTCTCCGACATAGCACATCAGTATAAACGGGACAGGGTATAAAGATTGTGCAGTTTTCAGGCATAACCTCGAACGGCTTTTATCACCGCTTCTACCTGTGCCTCCTGCAGAAAAGGATGCATGGGCAGGCTCAACACCTCGCGGGCGGCCGTTTCGGCGGCGGGGAGGGTCCCTTCGGGGGCCAGGTTGCGGTATGCGGGCTGCAGATGCGCTGGAACCGGGTAGTGAACGCTGCTGCCAATACCACGGTCTTTGAGGTAGGCTGCCAGCCGGTCGCGTTCGGGGTGACGCACCGTGTACTGATGGTAGATGTGCAGGGCGTAGGGCATCTCACAGGGGATCTGAACGTAATTTTTGAGCTCCTGATTGTAAATCCGGGCGATTTGACGGCGGCGAGCATTCCAGCTTTCCAGGTAAGGCAGCTTGACCCGCAGGATGGCGGCCTGCAAGGCGTCGAGCCTCGAGGTGTAGCCAGCCGGCCGCACGTGGTGGTAGCGCACCCTGGAGCCGTGGGCGGCAAGCAAGCGCGACTCTTCGGCAATCTGCTCACTTCTGGTAACAATGAAGCCGGCATCGCCGTAGGCTCCCAGGTTCTTGGTGGGATACAGGCTAAAGGCGCCTGCATCGCCCAGGGTTCCAGCGTATGGATAGGAGCAATCGCAGGCATGGCCCAACGGATGCCGACAGCCGGTTGCGCAGTAACGCGCTCCGATGGCCTGAGCAGCGTCTTCCAGTAGCAACAGGCGGTGCGTTTGCGCGAAGGCCAGTAACTCGCTCATCGGTGCAACCTGGCCGTACAAATGCACCGGCAAAATCGCCCTGGTGCGTGGCGTGAGGGCTTTTTCCAGCAGGTCTGGCTGGAGATTGAAGGTGCGGGGGTCAATGTCCACCAAAACAGGCGTGGCCCCTGCGTGTTGAATGGCCTCGAGGGTGGCAATGAAGGTAAAGGGGGTGGTGATGACCTCATCCCCAGGGCCAACACCCATGGCCTTTAGCGCAATGAACAGAGCATCTGTGCCAGAGCCACAGGTGACCACGTGGGGTACTTTCAAGTAGGCCGCAAGTTCATGTTCCAGGGCTGCTACCTCGGGGCCACCCACAAACCCACCCGAACCCAGCACCCGTGCCATGGCGGCGTCTATTTCATTTTTCAGCTCCAGATACTCTTGCTTTAAGTCTAGGATTGGAACCATTCAAAACACCTGCTTTTCAGCTTAGTACATGGTGGTTGTTTTGCTTCAACAGGGCTGTTAGCGGTAGATGCCCTTGCCCAGCCAGAAGCCGACCAGCACGCCCAGCAGATTAGCGCTCCAGGCCGCAATTTCGGGTGGAAAAGGGCCCGACAGGGCCACCACCTTGCCGGTACTGAAAGCCACATAGTAGGCAATGGTGAGTACCAGGGCCAACGCCAGCGCTGTACCAGGGCTGGTCGCCCGACGAACCGCGATGGGCAGGGCCAGCACCAGCACCATCAGGTTGCCCAGAGCCAGGGCGATGCCGGAGTGCCACTGGGCTCTGGCTTCACGTTGCTCGCCGGGAGGGGTGCTGGGGTTACGAAGTTTGTGCCACCACTCCGAAAGTGAGACCGGGGTTTCGAAGCCGCCCCCAGCGTACTGGGCTTCTAAGTCCTCGCGGCTGCGCGAGAGCCGTACCGAGAGTTCAGCCCCTGGCTGACCGATGTTCTGGGCCCGGAACACCTCACGCAACACCTCTGCGGCCTGCTCCAGCGTGGTCAAGTCGGGCAGGGGCAGCTGGGCGAAGTCCAGGGTGAACACCCTGTAGTCGCGAAACACTATCACCTGGCCCTGCAGGCGGGCCGTCTGGGCCAGAATCACGGTCATAGTCTGGCCCTGCCAGCGTTCCAGGCGCACCTGCTGCAGCTCGTCGCCAGCCCTGTCGAAGCCCTCGTAGCGCAAGACGTACTCGCCCACCGACAGCTCCCGCCCAACAAGATTGAACTGGGCAGTGCGCTCGGGAATGAGCTCGTTGTAGTACACCACCGCTGTGGCTCGGTTGGCCCAGGGCACCACCCATTCCGAGAGGGCCAGCGAGAGTCCGCTTAGCAAAAGCCCTCCCAGCAAAAAAAGCCGGGCTACCCGCAAGAGCGAGATGCCCCCGGCCTGCATGACCAGGAGTTCGTTTTCCCTGGCCAGCCGCCCAAAAGCCAGCATCACCGCTAGAAGCCCAGCGATGGGCAGCGCCTGCACCGAGGCGGCGGGAATCTGCAAGGCCAGCCACTTGAGAATGCTGCCGAGTTCGGCGGTGCCCATCCACTGCGCCCTGGGCAGGATATTGCTGATCAGGCCAAAAGCCACGTAGAGCACCAGGCCAAACAGAAAAATGGGCACGGCTTCACGCAGAATGTAGCGATCCAGGCGGTTCATCGAATTTCCAGTCCAAAAATCAGCTTGCCATTGGCTGCTTCGCCTGGGTCCTGGGCAATGCGGATTTCCTGATAACCCAGCCGCCAGACGAAGCAGCAGTCGGCGTAGCGCAGTTCCAATCCCCAGCGACTCACGCCCTGCCGCAGAAAATCATACCCGAGGAAGGGGGTAAGGTTGAGGTCGTAGCTGCAGGTGATCGGAACCGGGGTAAAGCCCACCACCAGTTCCCGGCGTTCCCAATCGTCACGTCCGTTGCTGAGGGTTTTGCCCACACAGTTCCAGCAGGCGTTGAATTGGGCCCACACCTCGCCAAAGTCCTGCGTATAACCCACGCGCAGATTGCCCTGGGTCTGGGCTTTCAGAAAATCGTGTTCGGCCTCGAGTTTCAGGCTTTGATATTGCAGGCGGCCAGAGAGCTTCTGGGTGGCTTCGCGGCGCTCGAGCCAGAAGCGCCCCGGCGTCGATTCGATGGCCCAGGAATAGGCCAGATGCAGGGCGATTTCGCCCTCGTAGCGACCCTCGGCATACCCGCCGTAGGCTACGTACTGCTGGGGCTGGTTGTAAAAACCCAGCACCCCAAAGGGCTCGAGGCGAAAACCAAACGGTCCTTCCTTCGCCTCGAGGTTGTAGCGCAGCTCGGCCCCGGCAGCCAGCCCTTGTGTTTGGGTGGCCGGGGTTCCGTCGCGCCAGTCCTGGGCTATCCAGCCAAAGGGGGTCAGGGTGAAGCGCCCCAGGGCGATCGCTTGCTTCATCCCGAAAGCATAACGCCCCTTTTCGCTGTCGTGAACGAAAAAAAGTGGGCCGTCCACGGCCTCGCCCCGACTGGCCACACCGCTGGGTTTGTAGTCGAACTCGAGGCGGGCCTGGCGGTTTTTTCCCTGGGCCGCCAGTCCCAGTCGCAGTACCGGATCGGGGCTGCCCAGCCTCAGTCCCAGCAGGGTCAGTCGGGTCGAAAACTTGCCGGAAAAAGCCCCCGACTCGGGCAGGGGAAACTCGTTCAGACCCAGGTTCAAACCCTGGTCGAAGTCGAAACGAACCGGTAGAATCAGGGGGGCTTCGGCAGCGCTGCCCGGGGCTATAAGCCCCAGACTCTCGCTCAATGGCTGCTCTGGGTCGAGGCGCAACTCGCTGAAGCGGGCCAGGCCAAACTGGTAGACCTCGAGCTGGCTGTCCTCCAGCACGATCTCGCCGGTCTGGGTATCGAAGCGGAGGGTTTGTGACAGGAGCCGCAGGTCGTCGCCGCACCTGCAGGTGGTAGCCCGAATCCCGCTGGCCTGTAAAACCTGCTCCTTTACGGTGCTATTTTCGGCCCAGAAACGGTAGCGGGAGGTCTCCACTTCGATGCTGCGTGCGGTGAGTTCGCCGCTGCCCTGGTCGTAGCGCAGATCAGGGGCTCGCAGGATCAGGCCTCTGGTCTCCAGGCAGGCCCCGTCGCTAAAAATCGCCACATCGCCATCGAATTCAAGATTGCCCCCACCCGCCAGCCCCTCTGGGGTCTCGAGGGTGTAGGGTTGCTCGGCGCAGGGAGTTGCTGGGGTCGGTGAGGCCCAGGCCAGGCCAGCAAGTAGAAGGATCGAGAGGGGGAGCAGGCTAAAGAGGGCGCAGGGGAGAGGGGGTGTAGGACAGAAATGGCGATGGGGATTGGTTTTTCCCCAGCCCCAAAGCCGCCCAGCTACGTTGCTTTTGCTACGCTCCATTCGCACGCCCTACAGTCTATCGGCGTAGGGGCGCAGGCGGTTCAAAATATCTGCTGGAACACGGGTGTTGGCCCGCACTTTGCCATCGGCAAAGGTCAGCAGCAAGGTGCTGTCGGGCCGATTCCCACGCAGGGTGGTGGCTCCGTCGCGAAAGGTGAATGCTCCAAAGACCAGAGCCTGGTCTTTGGCAGTATCTACGACGAGCGTACTGGCCTGTAGTACCGGGTCGCTCGAGCGCACCTCACCCTTTAGTACCAGCACGTCTTCCTTGAGCAACAAACCCTGCTGGGCGGTTATGCCCTTGAGCTGCTTGGAGCTAAAGCGCACCCCGTTCATCCGCAGGGTGTCAGGCTTCTGCTGATAATCGAGACTGACCGCACTAAAGTCGCCTTCCCTGGACTTGAGGGTGGCCTCGCGGGCACGAATAAAATCGCCATCCTTGTACTGGATGTAGCGGGCTTCCAGTACCAGCCCACTACGGTTATCGGTGATGGTGCCGCCGGTGGGCAGGGTGTAGACGCCGGTTCCCACATCCAGTTCGGAATTGCCCCTGGGCTTGACCTCAAAACCAGCAAACCGCGAAGCAAACACCACCAGCGATAAAAGTGTGAACCAAACCAACCAGTGCTTCATTCCTCCCATCCTAGAGCCTCGGGTATGAACCGAATGAGCAAAACATCAACCAGACCGGTATGGCCAGAGCTTCGGATGTGGCTCCCCTCGAGCTGCAAGCTAGACCTGCTGAGCAAAAGTTTTTGAACGCTAATAGCCTTGCACCGCCGATGCCGACCCAGCTTCTCCACGTAACAATTAAGGTCGAATCCGCAGAAAAAGCCCTCCTTTTTCGGCTATACTCCAGAGTAGATGCGGTTATTAGCTTTCCTGTTGGCTTTTCTGGCTCCGGTTTTGGCCTTTCCTCGGCTAGGACTTCACGAAGGCTACACCCGCTTGGTTTTCGACCTCGATGCGAGAGCGCAATACCAGATTGCCCAAACAACTGATACCCTGACCATTCGCTTTACTGGTGTTGCCCCCAGCGCCAGCGATATCGATGTCGGCTCACCCCAGGTCGCGTCTTATCAGGTGGTGCTTGCAGCCAGTGGAGCAACGGTGTATGTGCGCCTGCGCCCCCAGGTAGAGGTCAAGACCACTGTGCTCAACGATGGAGACCGGCGACGTCTGGTTGTGGATGTGCTGAGCGTAACCCGGCCCCAGAATCCTCCCCCATCCTCCAGCCATTCGGAGCCTCCCAAACTCCGATCCCAGCCCAAAATTGTAGTGATAGATGCCGGACACGGCGGCATCGATCCGGGTGCGGTGGGGTTTGTGGTGGAAAAGGAAGTCACCCTCGATCTGGCCTTGCGGTTGCAAAAGCTGCTCAAAGAGCAGGGCATCGAGGTCATCCTGACTCGAGGTAGTGATACCCATCTTTCGCCCGACAAGGCCACCGACCTGGGCATGCGGGCCGATATGGCCAACTCCAAACGCAACCTGTTCGTGTCCATCCACGTCAACAGTGCGCCCAGTATCGCGCAGGGGATCGAGACTTATTATTTTGGCCACACCATTGACCCCAGTCTGCTGGCCCAGGTGATCCGGGAGAACGGTGGGGGTGAGCTGGGCCGTCGTCTGACCCGGGAGGCGCAGAGTGTGGGGGAGCGGCTGGTGCGCGATCTGATTGCCCAATCCAATCTCAAGTTTTCGCGCCAGCTAGCTCACCTGGTGCATGGGGCCATGCTCCAGTCCACCGGCGCGGTCGACCGGGGGGTACGACAGGCACCCTTCTACGTGATACGGAATGCACGCATCCCGGCCATTCTGGTGGAGGTAGGCTTTGCCAACCACCCCGAGGAAGGCCGCCGCCTCCAGACCAGTGCATACCGCCAGGCGCTGGCCGAGGCCATGGCCCGGGGTATCCTGCGTTTTCTAGATAACGGGGGGTAGCTGAGCGCGGTTCCACTGTCGGGCGATGGGCAGTAGTTCCCACAGCGGCAGGTCGCACAGGCAGGTCAGCAACAGGTCGGCCTGGCCCAGGTCCAGGTGCCGGGTCAGGGTATTGGGAATCGCCACCGTAAAGGCCCCCGCCGACTTGGCGGCCCGCACCCCATTAAGCGAGTCCTCCAGCACAATGGCCTGTGCTGGATGCACGCCCAGCCCCTCCGCTGCGCGCAAAAACAAGGCGGGGTCAGGTTTGGTGAGCGCGACATCTTCCTTGGTCCGAACGACCTCGAAACGCTCCAGAAGCCCCAACCGCTCCAGATGCCCTTCCACCCAGTTCCGCCTCGAGCTGCTGGCCACCGCCAGCTTCAGGCCCATGGCTTGGGCAGCCTCGAGGTAGTCCAGCACCCCTGGCAGGGGTTTTAGCTGCTGGTTGAGGGCTAGTTTGCGCTGGTCAACCCAGTCTTCGATGGCTTTTTTGTTTACCGGTTGGCCGACCAGCCGCTCCAGATGACCTGCGGGGTCAAAGGGAATCGAGTTGTTGCCCACAAAAGGGAGCCAGTATTCCAGCGTGAGTTCTACCCCGTGGTGCTGGTAGACCTCCTGCCAGGACTGAAATTCGGTGCTCTCGGTATCCAGAATGGTGCCGTCGAAGTCGAAGATGAGCGCCTGCATCAAAATGAATTGTACTTTCAAAACTGGCTCAACTTACAAACTAAATCGAGGCCACATAAAACTTTGACCTGATTCAATTTTGACATTAGCTGGTGTAGGCTAAGCGGCGTTATGAAACGTAGCCTGTTTCTCATTCTGGCTTTACTGGCCCTGGGCTTGTCGGTTGGTTTTGCGCAGAACCCGGTGAAGGTGCGCATCGGTTTTAATCCTACCCAGAACTCCGACCAGCTTCGTCCCGCGGCCCAGGCCATCGCCGATTACCTCGAGCGCCGTTTCCAGGGGGCCATCGAGGTGGAAATCTTCATTCCCACCGAGTACCGGGGCCTGATTGAGGCCATGCGCGGGGGGAACCTCGACTTTGCCTTCTTCCCGCCCGACGGCTACGTAATTGCCAACCAGGATGTGGGCGCCCAGGTGCTCCTCAAGAGCGTGCGCGGCACCAGCCCCTTCTACTGGAGCGCCATCGTGGTGCGTAAAGACTCGGGTATCAAAAACCTGCAGGGCCTCGACGGCAAGACCATTGCCTGGGTGGATAAGAACTCGGCAGCGGGGTATGTCTTCCCCCGTGCGGCGGTGGTGGGCGCTGGCCTCGACCCGGATAAGCTCTTCTCCAAGCAGACCTTCGCGGGCCGCCACGATGCCTGCGTGCTGGCTGTGCTGAATAAGTCGGTGGATGCCTGCGCTACCTTCGCCAACGACACCCGCAACAAGAGTGGGGCCTGGACTCAGTTCCTCAAGCCTGAAGAAGCCTCCCAGCTGACCGCGATTTTCTACTCCCGGCCCATTCCCGGCGATACCTTCTCGGTCTCGAGGCAATTCTTAGCCAAGAACCCTACCCTCTCGCGCGGCATTGCAGCGGCTTTGCAGGGTATCCGCACCCCTCAAAGCAACCTGCTGATGAACCTCTACCGCATCGACTACATGATTCCTGCACAGGACTCCGACTACGATGTGGTGCGTCAGGCTCGCAAAGTGGCCGGGCAGTAAAGGTCTCCTCGACTGAAGTCTTTGGGCCCCCAGGCTTGTACTGGGGGCATATGATTTGATGACATGACACTGTCGCTAAATATGAGGCCAGATGTGGAGGACGCATGATTGAAGTTCGCAACCTCAACCAGACCTTCAATACCCCGAAAGGATCCTTACAGGTGCTCATGGACGTGAACCTGGATATTCCCCAAAGAGATTTTGTGGCCATTATTGGACGCTCGGGGGCAGGCAAAAGTACCTTCTTGCGAACCCTGAATGGGCTGCTGATTCCCACTACCGGAAGTGTGGTGGTGAATGGTACCGATATCACCCGGTTGCCCAAGCGCGAGTTGCAAAAATACCGCCGCACGGTGGGCTTCATCTTTCAGCAGTTCAATCTGGTCAACCGCCTGAGCACCCTCGATAACGTGCTGCATGGCCGCCTGGGCTACCTGCCCGCCTGGCGCGGTTTGCTGGGTTTGTACAACGAAGCGGATTACCAGATAGCTCGGCAGCAACTCGAGCGCGTAGACCTGGCCGCCAAGGAGAATGCTCGAGTGGATTCGCTCTCCGGCGGTCAGCAGCAACGGGTGGCGATTGCCCGCGCCATGGCCCAGCAGCCTACCCTGATGCTGGCCGACGAGCCTGCGGCCAACCTCGATCCAGTGCTCTCGGAGGAAGTGATGCGTACCCTCAAGCGCTTCAACGAGCAGGATGGGGTAACGGTGGTGATCAACATCCACGCCCTGGACCTGGCCCTGAAGTACGCCAAGCGCATCATTGCCTTCAAGCGGGGCCGACTGGTGTACAGTGGTCCGCCCGAACAACTCTCCGAAGACCTGGTGGACGATCTCTACGAACGCAAGGAGATGCTGGCATGAGCGGGCTACTCTTGTATGTGCTGCTGGGGTTATTGCTGGCGGTACTGGCCGGGATTGCCAAGGGCTCGATGCGACGCTGGGTGGTTGGGGCCGGATTGGCCTTGCTGGTGGTCTTTGCTGCCTTTCCCTTCAGCCGGGCCAGGGGCTTTTTGAGCCGCGACACGGTAGACCCCACCCTGCTGGCGCTGGTGCCTACCTTTCCGTTGTTGCTGCTAATTCCAATGGGCGTACTGGTGGCTCTGGTGCTGGCCCGTCGCGGCAGGCAGGCTGCCGGGCTAGGAGGTGCGCTGGGTGGTGCAGCAGTGATTATCGCTGCGAGCTGGTGGTATGCCCAGCCCGTCCAGATTGTCCGGCTGCACCCTGTCGAGAGTCTGATCGAGTTGCTGATTGCCCTAGGAGTGGCCGCCTCGATTGCCCTATTGTCTTTCAGCCGCCCCAAGCAGCGTGTTCCAATTCTGATAGGTGCGGTGGTGGCCGGGGTACTGGCTTTTGTGTGGTTTCACGCGCCCCAGGGGGGTGGGGCCTACCTGCCCAAGAGCCTGGGCTACTACAAGCTGCTTTTCCCCACGCCGCCGGCCACCCAACAGGAAATTGCCGAGGCTTACAACCGCGCGCTACCCGAGCTAAACGCTATTCGTAAGGAGCTGGGCCAGGATGAGCTACAGCCCATCCGAAGCCTGGCCGACCTGCAGGGGGCCATTCCCCAGCAGGCCTCGAGCCAGGGCTACCGCCTGGTGCAGCCTGCAACTACCCAGTATGGTGCTTTCGCGGTCTTCTTTTTAGCTGGCCTGATGCTGGGGGCGGGGCTGATGCAGCTTGGCAATCCCCGCCTGCAAGAACCCGACGACTTCCGCGCTGGCATTCTGATTGCCCTGGTGGCCAGCTTCCTGATTCCGGCCTTCGATGCCACCGAGTTCGACCTGAACAAGCTGGTCGTGGGCTGGCCCTTCCTGCAGCAGTTCGCCGACCGGGCCTGGCCGCCTTTGCTGGCCGACCCCGCCGCTGAGCGCTACCCTTTGCAAGAAGTGCTGAGCCAGATTGCCGTGACGGTGCAGATGGCCCTGGTGGGCACCTTCCTGGCTGCGATCTTTGCCATGCCCCTCTCGTTTCTGGCAGCCCGCAACGTGACCGCGGGCTCTCCCTTTATGCGCTCGGTGTTCTATGCCACCCGCTTGTTCTTGAACGTGTTGCGCGGGGTTCCGACCCTGATCATCGCCCTTATTCTGGTGGCTGCGGTGGGCCTGGGGCCTTTTGCCGGGGTGATGGCCATTGCCATTCACTCCCTCACTGAGCTGGGGAAGCTCTACTCGGAGGCCATCGAGAACGCCGACAAGGGGCCGGTGGAGGCCCTCGAGTCTACCGGGGCGGCAGGGGTTAACGTGGTGCGCTGGGCCATTCTGCCCCAGGTCTTGCCGCTGTTTATCTCCTATACCATCTACAACTTCGAGATTAACTTCCGCTCCTCGCTGGTGCTGGGGCTGGTGGGGGCCGGAGGGATTGGCTACTTCATCAACGAGAAGATGGCCTCGGGGCAGTACGACCAGATGATAGTAGGGGTCATTGCGATTGTGGTCGTGGTCAACATCATCGACTTTGCCTCTTCGTGGCTGCGCAGCAGATTGGTCTGACCTACACATGCCGTTCGGCTTCAATCCTATTTAGTTCGCGTTGCGCCCGCCGAGCCATCCGCCGTAGCGGCTCGGGTGTGTCCCTAGAATAACCAGCTAATACCAGATTCGGTTAGTTCGGCGCCGAATGGTGGCGAACTAACCCGACCAACGGGATACGCTTGCTTCGCCGACCGGAGGGAGACGTTTGCTTCGCCGACCGAAGGGAGGGGTGGGGTGTGCTCTAGGATTCAAGTTGCGCCGCGCGCGGCGCAACCAAGCCTCTAGATTTTTGGTTTGAATGACTATCTTTTTGAATCCGGTATGAAACCGTTTCTTGGTAGCCTCACCGGAATAACGAATCCTGTAACGGGGCAAATGTCCCTAATCTGATTACACTGAATATTAGCCATTCATTACGACCAGCTAAATATTAGATAAACAGAGCAGTTCACAAAGACAGGTGCTTTGGGGACAAAAGGGGTGAAATATGCGGACATATTGGCGTGTATACAAAAGCGGATTTTTGGCGCTGGTCATCGCAGGGGTGCTGGCTGCGTGCTCGAGCCCCAACAACGCCCCAGGGCCTTATGCGGCAGGCCCTGCGCCCTGGTCGGACACCGGCGAGGGAACGGTGATAACCCAAGCAGTCCCCAGCGGCAACGTCTACCTGAGCGACCTCAACTGGCTCTCGGCCACCAACGGCTGGGGGCCGGTGGAGCGTGACCGCAGCAACGGCGAGACTGCCCTGGGCGACGGACGGCCCATTACCCTCAATGGGGTGGTCTACGCTAAAGGCCTGGGGGCCCATGCCCATTCCGAAATTATCTACAACCTGGGCGGCAACTGCTCCCGCTTTCAAGCTGCGGTGGGCCTGGACGATGAGGTAGATCACCAGACCCAGTGGGGCTCGGTTATTTTTCGGGTGCTGGTCGACGGTGTGCAGATTTTCGATTCGGGTGTGATGCGGGGCAACAGCCCGACCCAGCGTATAGACGTAGACGTAAGCGGACGCCAGGAGCTGCAGCTTGTTATCACCGACGCAGGCGATAACAACTACTACGACCACGCCGACTGGGCCGATGCCCGCCTGGTTTGTGCAGAGGGAGGTAACCCGACGGGTCAGGGTCAGGGGCTTATCGGTGAGTATTTCAACAGACAAGATTTGTCGGGAACTAGAGTAACCCGCTTGGACGCGCAGGTCAACTTCAACTGGGGCCGGGGCTCCCCGATGAGTGGGATCGGATCCGATAACTTTAGTGTGCGCTGGACCGGCCAGGTGGAGGCCCGCTTTACCGAGACTTACACATTCACCACCCGCACCGACGATGGGGTGCGTCTATGGGTTAACAATCGGCTCATCGTCGATAGCTGGCGCCACCAGTCGGCCACGAACCGAAGCGGCACCATTGCTTTAGTGGCCGGACAGCGCTATGACCTTCGTATGGAGTATTACGAGGCCGGTGTCAGCGCGGTGGCCCAGCTCTACTGGAGCAGTCCCAGCCAGCCCCGTGAGATTATTCCGCAGCGATACCTGTATACCAGTAGAACCTCCCAATCGCTGCTGCCCCCTGCCGACCTGATTGCAGTGGGATTGTCGGATAGCAGCGTTTACCTGGACTGGTCGGCGGTGAGTGGCGCCACCGCTTACGTGGTGGAGCGGCGCACGGGCAGTACCGGTGCCTTTGTTAAGGTGGGTACTCCAACGGCCTCGAGCTTTGTGGACAACGGTCTGTTGCCGAATACCCTCTACACCTACCGGGTCAGCGGAACAGCCCCCGACCGCACCCTGGCCTTCGCCACCACCCTCGTGACCACACCTGCCGTGCAGGGACCCATCCAGGGCGGGCCGTCGGCGGTGGCTCGAGGGGTGTTTGGCCCGGTGCGCGATTTCCCGCTGGTGGCCACCCACGCCGCCCTGCTGCCCGATGGCAAGGTAATTGCCTGGTATAGCTACGACCGCATCGGGGTCTACCGCGATATTCAGGATGCCAACGCGGTCTTCCACCAGAGTTCCATCGTGACCCTATGGGATCCTGCGACCAATACCTTCGAGGAGGTCAACAACACCACCACCGACCTCTTCTGCGCAGGCTGGGCGGTGATGCAGGATGGGCGCTTGCTGGTGGCCGGTGGCAACCTGGGCTCCCCCAACGGCAGCCTCCATACCAACATCTTCGACCCCGTATCCAAGACCTGGACCCGGGGCCCCAACATGCGGGCCGGGCGCTGGTATCCCAGCGTGACGCCACTCCCCAACGGCGAACTGCTTATTGCCGGGGGCCAGACCCATACCGGGGCCAACAATACCGTGCACGAAGTCTGGCAGACCAACGGCACCCTCCGCCAGCTGACCGGGGCTACGACCAGCGGGCGCGATTTCGAGCACTACTTCCCCTGGATGCATGTGGCCCCCAACGGACTTGTCTTCCACGCGGGCTGGAACAGCACCATGTCCTACCTCAACACCGCTGGAAGCGGCTCCTGGAGCAGCCAGACCTGGATTCGCCAGGGCCCCTCTCGCTATTATGGCTCCTCGGTTATGTATGAGCCGGGTCGAATCCTGGTCATTGGTGGAGGCACCACTGCAACCCGAACCACGACCCTGATAGACCTGACCGGTAGCAGTGTTACGTCGGTAGCGGGTCCGTCCATGTCTTTCGCCCGAACCCACCCCGACGCTACCTTGCTGGCTGATGGCCGGGTGTTTGTAAATGGTGGAAACAACGGCAGTCTCTGGGATATTCCCTCCTCGGTTTACGAAGGGGAGATCTGGAATCCACGAACCAATACCTGGACGGTGGCGGCTTCAGCCCAGCGTCCGAGAAACTACCATTCCGTGGCCCTGTTGCTGCCCGACGCAACCGTGTGGACTGCGGGGAGCGGGGGCTGTGGCAATGATTGTCAGCCAGGAAGCGGTGCTACTTTAGCTGGGGTCAACCAGCTCAACTACGAAATTTATTACCCCCCCTACCTGTTCGATAGCAACGGCTCGCTGGCAGTGCGGCCCAGCATCAGCAGCATTCCCAGCAGCATTCGCTATGGTCAGAGCTTTGTGATTGGCACGCCCGATGCCTCGGTTATTCAATCGGTGACCCTGCTGGCGCTGGGTGCGTCTACCCATGCCTTCAACTACACCCAGCGCTTTCAGTCCCTGCCGATCCAGTCCAGGGATGCCAGCAGTCTGACCGTTTCGGCTCCGGCTAACGCCAACCTGGCCCCGCCCAACTACTACATGATCTTCATCTTCAATCAAAGCGGCGTGCCTTCGGTGGCTCGAGTGGTTCGGGTTGGGCCATAGAGAGGGTTCAGGTCTGGTAGCGGCCCAGCCCCCGAAAGCGCCGGTAGCGATCTTCGAAGAGTTCTTCTGGGCTCAGGTGCGAAAGTTCGGCCAGCTTAGCCAGCAGGGCCTGCTTGATGTGGGTCAGGGTAGCGGGGGGATCCCGGTGGGCGCCGCCGCCAGGTTCGGGAATGACCTGATCCACAATGCCCAGGCTCAAGAGGTCGGGGGCGGTGAGCTTGAGGGCTTCGGCGGCTTTGGCTGCTTCTTTGGCATCGCGCCACAGGATGGCCGCGCAGGATTCGGGCGAAATAACCGAGTACCAGGCGTTTTCAAGAATCAGCACCCGGTTGCCTACCCCAATGGCCAGTGCGCCGCCCGAGCCCCCTTCACCCAGAATGACCGCGATGGCAGGCACCCTGAGGCGGGCCATCCGCTGGATGCTTTGAGCAATCACCCAGGCCTGGCCGCGCTCCTCCGCCGAGATACCCGGATAAGCTCCAGGGGTGTCGATAAAGGCAATAAAAGGGCGGCCAAAGCGGTCGGCCAGATCCATTAAGCGCATGGCCTTGCGGTAGCCCTCGGGATGGGGCATAGCGAAGTTGCGCCGGATATTTTCCTTGGTGTCGCGGCCTTTCTGGTGGCCCACCACCACCACCGAGGTACCTTCCAGGTAAGCCAGCCCACCCACCACAGCCGCATCCTCGCCATAGGTACGGTCCCCCGATAACTCGACAAAATCGCTCATGATGCCGCCGATGACATCGAGGGTGGTCGGGCGCCCGGGGGCCCGGGCCAGTTGAACCCGTTCCCAGCGGGACAGATTCCCGAAGGTTTCCGATTTGAGCTGGGCCAGGCGCTCGCGCAGGACATGCAGCTCCCCCGATAGATCAACCCCGCTGCTGGCGGCGAACCCCTCGAGCTCGGCGATTTTGGCCTCGAGCTCCTCGATGGGCTTCTCGAACTCAAGCGGCATGGACGCTCCTTTCCAGAGCCGTCGTTCCCACTTTCACAAGGCTACCCTGCATGATTCACCATCCTGGGGTGCAGCAGCTTGAGCACCTTGGCTACTGCTTCCTTAAGCTGGCGGCGGTCTACTACCTGGTCGACCATGCCGTGTTTGAGTAGAAACTCCGAACGCTGGAAGCCTTCGGGCAAGTCTTGGCGGATGGTCTGCTTGATTACCCGTGGCCCGGCAAAGCCGATTAGAGCACCGGGTTCGGCAAAGATCACATCGGCAATGGCCGCAAAGCTAGCGGTTACCCCACCCGTGGTCGGATCCGTCAGGATGGAGATATAGGGCAGTTTGTGGGCCCACAGCCGGTCGAGGGCCAGGGTGGTCTTGGCCATCTGCATCAGCGAGAGGGCCGCTTCCTGCATGCGGGCCCCACCCGAGACCGAGACAATCACCACGGCCCGGTTTTCCTGAGCGGCCAGCTCAATGCCCCGCGTAATTTCCTCACCCACCACGCTGCCCATTGAACCTCCGGCAAAGGCATAGTCCATGACCAGCAGAACACTGGGTACCCCGCCAATGGTGCAGCGACCCCCCACGATGGCGTCGGGCCGGCCAGCTTCCTTCTGGTAGCGCTCGAGCCGCTTGGGATAGGGCTCGGTGTCCACAAAGCCCAGGGGGTCGGCGGGCTTAAGACCGGTGATCTGCTCGAAGCTACCCGCATCGGCCAGCATCTCAATGCGTTTATCGGCGGAGAGCCGCAGATGGTGGCTACACTTGGGGCAGACATAGAGGCTGGTCTCGAGGTCTTTCTTGTAAATCTGCGCGTCGCATTTGGGGCATTTGGCCCATAGCTCGGGAATATCCCTCGCCTCACCTTGTGCCCGGCGACGGCGGAAAAGCCGCTCTAAGGCCATAACGCCCTATCTTATACCTCAGAATGAGAAAGACACGAAACCCCCCGTGCTTGAACGGGGTTCAAATTTATCCGAAACGCTAAACCCTACCGACTCGAGGCGTAGCTCACATACGGCAAAGGGTCCACGGCCATCCCATAGCGGTAAACCGTGTAGTGCAGGTGAGGGCCGGTCGAGCGTCCGGTGGAACCCACAGCGCCTATCAGGCGGCTTTGCTCAACTTGTTGGCCCCGCTCGACATACGTTGACGAAAGGTGGCCGTACAGGGTGTGCAGGCCATTACCGTGGTCCAAAAGCACCATCAGCCCGAAGATGGGGTTCCAGCCCATCTCGCTTACCGTGCCGGAGGCCGTGGCATAGACCGGCGTACCTTCAGGGGCGGCGAAATCTATCCCATTGTGGAACTCGTAGGTACCCCCACCAAAGGGGTTGGAGCGGTAGCCGAAAGGGGAGGTGATACGGGCTTCGACCAGCAAAGGCAGACCTGCCGGCATGAACTGTGCTGGATTTTGGGTGTGGCTCTGGGGGGTGCGGGCCAGGGTCGCAGGGGAACGCCGGATAATGCGGCCAGGGCTGGGGTCGGGAGGGAGAGGGTTGTTCATGGCCAGGGCGGTGGCCTCGAGCTCGGCGGCAAAGGTTTCTACCTGTGAGCGCAGACTGAGCAGCAAGTTGCCCAAATCAATTGGCTCACCGGCACCCCTGGGCGTGTTCTCTGGCGGGAAAGAAGGGTTCAGGGACGGGCCTGGAGCCCGTTGGGGTTGAGTAGGTTCGGGCACCAGGCGAATCCGGGGCAACCCGGCCTTGACCCGAAGATGGTTAATTTCGGCCTCCAGAACCTTGAGGCTTTGCTGCAACTGCACAGCTTCAATGCTGTACGCCTCATTGCGGCTTTTTTCGGCCTCGAGTTGAAGGGTGAGTTTACGGGCCTGGGTCTCGAGCCGAGCCAGTTGGCCGCGTTCACTCGAGCTTCTGTCCCACGAAAAAAGCACCAGGGCAATCAGCAAAACCGGCAAAATAGCCACCACCCACAGCGGCACCGTCAGGGTGACGCTGGAGGTAAGGGGGTGGGGCTCTCGGGGCATGACCCTATCAGCCTACCCTTGAATGCTGCCGGGCAGGGTGATACCTGACCCGTGTCGCACCACTAGCTGCTGGCCTTGGTGCTTTGCGGTAAAGCCCTGGGTTCGCCTGTCTGGCTGCGGCCCACAAAAACAGCACCTGCCTCGACGTCCAGCGACATTGCCCGGACATCCCCCTCCACGCGTGCGCTCTTGGTGATGTGCAGCTTGCCACTGGCAATGATCTGGGCATTGATCTGCCCATGCACGATGATGTTGTGGGCCTTGACCTGCTCGCCTTCGATCTGGGCGCTTCCACCCACCTCGAGGTCTCCCTCCACCACCACCGAGCCCTTGACCTTTCCGTCGATGCGGGTGCTGCCTCCCGCCTTCAGGTTGCCCTCTATTTCACTGCCCTCGCTCACGTAGGTGAGCATTGCCGGATTGGGTTTACGTCCTCCGCCTAGCACCGCCATAGTCTACACCCCTGATTTCAACTTCTAACCTATAACGCCTCTAAATCATACCCTGTGCTTCTGGCCGATGGGGCCCATTAGCCTTGGACAGTAGCCGGCAAATGGTCGAAGACTCCATATAAAAAACTTTGTAGAGCTTTACTGGCCAGATTTTCAGTCCAGGTATCCGGTGGGATTCACTTCGCCCCCATTGCGGAAGACCGTGTAGTGCAGATGGGGGCCAGTGGAGCGACCGGTCGAGCCGACCAACCCCACCAGGTCGCCACGCTCGAGGCTCTGTCCCACCCGGACCGAAACCGTGGACAGGTGGCCGTACAGGGTGCGGTAGCCATAACCGTGATCCACGACCACGGCCAGGCCATAAGGCCCTTTCCAGCCTGCTTCAACGACCTCGCCTGCACCCGTGACCCGCACGGGGGTACCGTAGGAAGCAGGGAAGTCAAGTCCATTGTGGAACTCAAAACCCCAGCCAAAAGGGCTGCGGCGGTAGCCAAAATATGAGGTGATGCGGCTGTGCCCCCGAATGGGATAGCCGAAAGGTGTTGCTGCTTCCCGCCGGAGGGTTTCGGTGAGGGCAGGCGAGACCTCACTTAGCTTGCTGGTGAAGGCCGCAGTCTGCTGGCTGGCATACTTGAAAACGTCCTCGAGTTCTGCCGGAACCGAAGCGCCACCGCGCTCACCACCCTCGCTGCGGGTGGGTACCAGCTTGATTTTGGGCATTCCGGCCCGCTCACGCAGGGTGTTGATTTCAGCCTCCAGCACCTGTAGCTGTTTGAGGATGTTCTGAGCATCCTGGCTCAGCGCATTGTTGCGGGTGCGCTCACTGGCCAGCTGGTTATTGAGCTTGCGGGCCTGATCCGACAGGCTAACCAGTTGAAGTTGCAAATTTCGCATCTCGGCCGTGCGCTGCCAGAGCCAGATATTCAGGCCACTCCAACCCAGCAAAACCAGTAACACCACTACCGGAACCCATACCGGCAGGGATAGGGTTCTGGGGGCTGCGCCGGTTCGGGCTAACCACAAAGTGTAACGCACGGGGTGACGGCGAAGCGGCATCAGGAGGTATAAGTAACGCAGAGGTGTAATAAAAGTCAAGGTAGCTTTAATCCGTTACGTTAAAGCTCTCATCTACGCATTTCTGTAAATGTGCCTTGAAATTGGTCTTAATTTCATACCCCAGGGTAGGCTAAAATGAGAACCAGCTTGTCCAAAGCAGGCGTTACATGAAAAGAGTGGGTTTGTAGTACGGGCGCAATTTGCGCTCGATTCAAAAAAGTCAGTCAAACCCAGCATCCTTTCGACCGACGAAACAATCATCTCTGTTGCCAGATTCGGTTAGGTTCGGCACCGAATGGTGGCTCAATCTCGCTCCTACGCCAGGTCAAAGCGCGGCGGGGGCGAGGCTGAGCTGCCTAAGCTAGGCAAACTGTTCTGCGACTGCCATGGCAACATCAATGGCTCGGTGTACAGCCTGATCCTTGGCCTCAAGGATGGGTTGTTCGGCCCGGGTGCGCTGAGCAATCACCCCGCAGATGCAGGCTGCTGCGAACCCATACACGTTGCCCATTTTGAACAGGGTTCCGGCCTCCATCTCGTAGTTGATAACCCTCAGGTGGCGATACTCCTCGGTGATACCCTGTAGGATTCGCAGTAGATGCGGATTGGCTGAACCGGTGCGCTCCTGCCCTTCATAGAAGGTGTCTACCGAGGCGGTAATCCCCAGGGCATAGTCAACGCCCAGCCGCTGGGCAGCCTCAACCAGCGCCACCGTGAGGAAGGGGTCGGCGCTGGCAGGATACTCGGGCGGCGCGATGTCGTTGGCGGCACCCTGGCGGCACAGGGCGGCTTTGGAAATGGCTACGCTTCCGGGTGCGACATCATCCTGAATAGAACCACAGGTACCGACCCGTATGATGGTTCGTATGCCAACCTGTACCAGCTCATTGACCACAATGCTCAAGCTGGGGGCTCCCATACCGCTCGTAGCCGAGAGAACCGGGCGCCCATTGGGCAAGAACCCCAGATAGCTATGGAGGCCCCGGTTTTCCGAGAGGGTTTTGGTCTGGTGCAGTCGGGTTTGTGCAATAAGGGTTGCACGGTTAGGATCCCCACTCAGGATGGCCAGGGTGGGAGGGGTATCGCCCAGGTCTTCAGGCCCAAAGCCGATGTGGTACAGGTCTGCCATGCGCTCATTATCGCACTTTTTCACGGGTACAGGGCATATGGTCTAAAAATGAACAGGCCGAGCTGAATATTAGAGTAGCTCCAATAAAGAATGCTGCAAGCTCGAAGATGCAATAACTGAACAAAGCTCACTTTTGCTGCTGGGAACCTGAAAAACATGTATTTTCGCCCGATGCTCCCTCGCCTGCCGAAGCGACCAAAGCCGAGGATCCAGGGCGCTGGGTGGTCGAAACCCCGGAGGTTCCAACCGGGTAGGCTTTCTTAGCTTGCTCTAGGGCGAAGGTCAAGCTATCTCGAGCCAAAACCTAACAAATTAGGAGCGTTTTTCTTTATGCTCAGTAGGTGCAGCGAGTGGTTGCCAAGCCCGGTAAGGACAAGAAGGTGCGTAATTTTTATCCAGGGCTGTTTGCGGATGAACTCGAGTCGGCTCCAGACAGGCCGGGCGTGGTGCAGGTGGTCTCAAATCAGAACGACCTCCTGGGCGTGGGTTACTTCGACCCTAAAAGCCGTGTGCCCCTTCGGGTCTACCGTTTCGAGGATGGGCCGCTGGATATGAAGTTCTTCCTGAAACGTTTTGAGCGGGCCATGGCAAAGCGGGTCAGGTTGGGCGAATTTTGCCGTCTGGTACATGCTGAGGCCGATGGTCTGCCAGGGTTGGTGGTGGATCGCTTTGGAGGGGTTCTGGTGCTACAGGTGCGTAATCGAGCTATGGAGGCGCTCCGGGAAACCTGGCTACCGGCCCTGGTGGAAGTGGCGAAGCCGATGGGCATCTACGAGCGCTCCGACATGGACAGCCGTCGGCAGGAGGGTCTGCCCGAGAAGGTTGGCATCGTATATGGAGAAGTGCCAGAGGTGCTGGAAGTACAGGAGGATGGGCTGGTTTTTACGGTTCCACTTGTCCTGGCGCAAAAGACTGGCTACTACCTCGACCAGCGCGAGAACCGCAGGTTGCTAGAAGAGTTGACCCGGCCCGGCGAGCGGGTGCTGGATGTGTACAGCTACGTGGGGGCTTTCGCACTACGGGCAGCTCGCAAAGGGGCTTATGCCCTGGCAGTGGACAAAGACCTGGACGCCCTGGGGGTGCTCGATCGAACTGCCTCGAGGCTTGGCCTGCGGGTGGATATTCGCCAGGGGGATGCGATAGAAGTACTGCTCAACCTGGCCCAGAGCAAAACCCCCCCTTTCCAGCACGTTCTGCTAGACCCCCCCACCCTGGTCAAGAAGCCCGAGGAGCTACCCCGGGTCAAGCGGCTGCTGGTGGACTTGTTGCGGCCCGCCCTGCGACTGCTGGACAGCCACGGCTGGCTATGGCTCTCGAGCTGTGCTTACTACCTGGGGGTGAACGAACTGCTCGAGGTTACGCGACGGGCCGCCGCCGATGAGGGCCGCCGTCTACGGGTGCACGCCATACACTACAATCCCCCGGATCATCCCTGGAGCCTGCACGTTCCCGAGTCGCTCTACCTCAAAACAGTGATTTTCCAGGACGACCCTTTGTAGAGGGATAGCCCACACTGCAAGTGCCTGCAGAACGCGTATGCTGGGGATGTGTCAGAGAAGCACCTGCCCATCCGCGACTCCATCCACATCGAGGTAGAGGTCGTGTACGCCGAACAGCATTCCGGGCTGGGGCAGCATATGTTCGTGTATTTCATCACCCTGGAAAACCGAGGTCAGGAAACCGTGCAACTGCTGCGCCGAGAGTGGTTTATCGACGATGCGCTGGGGGCAGTGGGGCACGTAGAGGGCGAGGGAGTTGTGGGCGAACAACCCATTCTGGAGCCGGGACAGCGCTACGAGTACAACAGCTTTTGTCCCATTACCCATCCCCCGGGTTTGATGCGTGGCTATTACACCTTTCAGAATATGCTGGGCGAGCTGTTTCGTGTCGAGATTCCGGCCTTTGCCCTGCGCCTTCCGCAGGCAGGTCCCCGCACCCTGAACTGACACCCTCACAAAGAAAGTCGAAAAAACCGAAAGTACTCCACCCGTCGGTCGGCGAAACAAACGTCTCCCTTCCAAGGGGCGGTATCGCCCTCCGCTACGCGGATAACTTCCAAGGGGCGGTATCGCCCTCCGCTACGCG
>FWPV01002651.1_pt1 | contig 43007 bp, 36 predicted proteins | sample 2228371 | NCBI WGS metagenome assembly FWPV01 (sample SAMEA103939776, study PRJEB20133) | metagenome
TTCTGGCTATCGATGATAAAAGCTTCGTTGAGGCCAGTTTTTATTCCATAATAAATCTTCACATCCCAATTCTTAAGGGGTTTGCCAATGCGTTCTATTTTTTCTTTAAGTTCTTGCTCGGCACTGCTGCCAATAAACCAAGCGTCTTTGGAGAGTTTATTTAGGATAACCCCCTTTTGGGATAACTGTTGGGCTATATCAATCGTGGTGTCTTTTTGTAGGGTAAGGGCTTGCAAACGGTTTTGGCTGTTGGTTTTTTGAATGACTAAAATATTGGTATCCACGGTAGCACTTTCAAAAATGCCGGGACCGAGGTCAATCAATATTAAGGGGTTGTACTGTAAGAAATACGCACGCAGTTTTTCACCGTATCTGGCACGCATCCATTTATTAGAGGTAATGTAGCAAAGAATGCCTTTATCTTTAAGTAAATTTATACCATTCTCATAGAAAAGAGCGTAAATATCGCCTGTGCGGGTAAAGGTTTGAAAGTTTTGTTTTTCGTATAGTTCGGCAAGTTTGCCACCGTCTTTTTGTAGTTGGATGTAGGGCGGATTGCCAATGACAATATCAAAGCCATCTTTTACACCAAACATCCACTGGGGGTCAAAAAAATCAGCTTTTTGGTTTTCAAAGGGGTTCCAAGCGGTTAAATTGGTCGCGTTTTGATCATAAAATCCACTTTCTAGTTGTAGCTCAAATAGTTTTTTGGATGTTTCTTGCCATCTGTCTTGTAGTTCTTGTTTGTTTGCTCCAGACTGAAAAGTCTGTTGTCTGATGTTCTTTAGGTCTTCTCTTAATTTTTCAATTTCTGGATTTTCTAAGCCTTGAGCTTCTTGTATGCCTATTAAACTGTCGGCACACACAAATTTAAATTCTAGGTTGGGTAGTGGCTCGGGGTTGTTGTTTTCTTCATCTACCACCAATGATAGCCAGCACCTTAGACGGCTGATTTCTACGGCAATGGATAAAATATCCACTCCATAAATGTTGTTTTGTAGAATTTCTTTTTTGATTTGGTATAAGCTTTTGTTAGGCTCTAAAATATGTTTTACTTCGGTAAGTTTTTGCAAAATTCCTACAGGAAAAGCTCCACTACCACAAGCAGGATCAAGGATTTTGAGGTTATTTAAATGTTCTAGAATAGTATTGCCAAAGTCCTTTTGAAATTGTTCGGTGGGGGTAAAGTAGGTTGTATTAAAGAGATTGTAAACAATGTTTTCATCGAGATTTTTAGTTTTTAGATATTCTTTAAGACTGGTTTCTACCATATAATCCACGATTTTACGAGGGGTGTAAAATGAACCTGTGGAAGAACGATTGAGAATAAAGTTTTCAAAAATTCGTCCCATCATTTCAGGGTCAACTCCAATTTCTTGGTCTATGCTGGTGATTTCGTCGATCGTAAAGTGATATGTTTCAAATAATTCTAGCAGGGCTTTAATTTGCTGGTTAGGAACTTTTAGGGTGTTGATATTATTAGGATAATAATAGTCTTTGGCTCTGGGCTCAAATAATCCACCGTTTAAGTAAGGTATTTGTGCAAAATATGCCTTGTAGTCTTGGTATAAAAGATTGGAGTAATCTCTATTCTCTTTCTCTTTATTCAAACTCTCAAAAAACAGAGGCTCAAGAATTTGGTGGTAATAGTTAGAATCGTCGCTTTGTAAGAGTTCGTGCTGAGAAGATAAAATTTCTTTTGGTATCCAGCCTTTCTCTTTGAGAAACCAACAAAACATCAAGCGACCAATTAAGAGCAAGGCAAAGTCTTTTTTGTCGTCTAGGTTGTCGTTGGAAGGCAATTTAATAGACGAATACAAGTTCAGATACAAACCGCTTTTGTGATTGCCTTCATTATCTGTGGTCAACAGCGAATCGTAAAATTCATTGGTCAAAACTTCCAAAGAAAATCGGTTTTTTAGCTCTTCAAGTGTGGTTACTTTGTTTTTAAGTTGTTTTTCTGGTGTTTTGGTTTTAGCTCCTTCACCAAGAACATAACTAAAACGGCGAGGGTTAGAAAATTCTCCAACTATCCGATTACCTTCTAATTTTAATTCCGAAGTGAGTAAAGACAGTCGCCATTGGTTGCTATCTGGAGAATATAAAGCCACCAAAACATTGAGTATCGATCGTGTTCGCATGAACTGAAAAAGACTTTTGGTCAGAGTAATTCTACTTTGAACCGTTCTGTTATGCTTGGCAACCAAAACTTTGAGATTAAAATCTTCATCTATTTTTCCAATTTCTATTAGTTCTTCTATACCATTTATGGTGGGATATTGTATAGGTCTTTGCTGTATTTCAAATTGATTTGGTAAGAAATTTTTTGCAAAATCTTTAAATTTTTCTAGATCAAATTTTTGTGACAAAATTTCTTTTAAAGGCATAATTAGCAAATTGATACAAAAAGTTGGTTTTGTAAGGAAGGACAATCTTAACCTAACTTTTCTCTTCTACACCTAACTCTTCTACAATCAAAACTAATTCTGGTCTGTCTTCATCTGTGTTTACAAATTTGTAAATACTTTGCAAGTATTCTGGGGTAATTATACATCTAACTTGATTGTATATTTCTAAAAACCTCGCTTGTTGTGATTCATGCTTTTCCGTTTTTGGTAGTAAAGAAGCAATAGTTTTGATTTTTGGCAGGCTTACTGCATTATATACGCTTATAGCCTCTATACACTGTTTTATATAATCTTTGTCAATTTGTGGGATTGTTTGATACTTTTGAGCTAGTAATTGCAGAAGCTTTATCGCTGTGTTTCTAGTTATATTTCCCTGTTCATTTGCGGCAACCGTTTTAAATTCGGCAGGCAAATTAGCTTTGGCAAATTTTTCATAAAAAGTTTCGCTAATATTTTCAGCGATTTCGTCTGGACTAGCTTTAAAGAGTCCCAGAGCATCATGGATATTTATTGCTTGGGTTGTTTTGGTCTGTGAATCAAATAGCTTAGTAATTAGATGATTACCTTTTCTGGCAAAAATCAATAGTGAACCCGGATTTATTTTATCCAACTGCTTTCTTTTTATTTTTACTCTTGGTGGGAGATTTTTAGCTATTAAATAATCCTCTTGGTTTGAATTTTTAAGTTCTTCTAACTCTTTTAGAAACTTAGTATCCTCGCTTTCTTCCTCATTTTGAGCAATCCTTTTATTTGTTTCTTCAATTACTTCTTCTAAACTGTTAAAAGTTGTTAAATCTTCGGTTTCTTCGGCAGTGATAACTTTGCTATCTTCACCTAACAATTGGTGAATAAAGGCCATCTTAAATGTAGCGATCTGTTGCACTCTGTGTTCATTTTGAACAAATTCGTTTGGAAAGAAGTTCCAGATGTAGATTTCATCAAATACTGCTGTGTTTATACGGTTGATACGACCGACTCTTTGAATTACTCTTGTTGGATTAAATGGCATATCGTAATTTATAACTATTCCAGCTCTGTGTAGACTAAAACCTTCAGATAAAACATCAGTAGAGATTAAAATATCATAGTCATTTGTTTGTTGTTCCTCTGCAAACCCAGCATCAAATTCTGCTCGTAGTTTTTGTATTTTTTGGTGAGAATTATTGTCTTGGCTGGTGTGTAGTAACACTCTAAATCCTTCACCATTTAGCTTTTTGAACAAATATTCGGCAGTGTCTGTGTATTGACTAAAAATAATAATTTTTCGTTCTGGTTCAGAATTTAACTGTTGTTCTAGGTCTTGTTTCATCTTTTCTAGCTTGGGGTCTACAAGCTTTTCCCAACCTGTCCAAATCTCCTTTATTTGTTTTAGTATTGCTAGATCTTTTTGAATATCTGTTTGCCAAGATTGTTTAAGCTCTGATGTAGGTATAAAAAAGTACCCTTTGTCTTCAAGTTCTTTCATCAATTGTTCTGATTGATTTTCTGACAACTCGGAATCTATATCCTCAAACCCTCCATTTTCCATCACTTCATATGGATCAACCAAATTTCCTCTTTTAAAAATAGGCAAAAAACCAAAATCATACCAAGCAAGATAAACCTGATGATAATAGATCATTTTTTGTAAAGTTGACCAAAAAGCATATATCGAACTTTCAAATCTTTGTATCATCAAAGTTCTCATAAATTTAGCTAAATTTTGTTGAGAATTTTTTACAAAATCAAAGGATTTTACATTAAACCCTACCTCTAGTCTTTGTTTGTATTTTTCGTAATTTTTTATATATTCTGCGGGTTTATATCGAACACCAACAAAAGAATTTGTAGGGTTATTAGAGTCCAAGATTAGCTCTAAAGTTTCTCCATATTTTTTGGCTATTTCGTACCCAAGTTGATAGGTTTTTAGTTCTGGGTTATTAACCCTAGGAAACTGCATATTCATAGCTTCTAGATTTTCTTGATACCTAGGTATTTGTTGTAAATCCAGTCTTGATCTTCTGACTGTAACTGGTCTAATAATCGCCTTTAGTTGCTTAGTTATTTCGCTTATTTTTTTGGAAACCTCAGTTTTATTTAGATTTTTACCTTTTTCTAAAGCATCTTCATAGTTTTTTTGCAGATTTCTTAAAGATTGATCTAAATCATTGACAGTGTTGATAGTGGGTCTTGAAGGTATTTGGAAGAGGTTTAAAAGAGATGCTAGGTCTTTTGGGGAGTTGTTAAATGGAGTAGCCGAAAGTAGTATAACTTTGTTACCTTTGCATAATTCATCCAGTATTTCGTATTGTTTTGTTTGGCTGTTTCTAAACCAGTGAGCCTCGTCGATAATAATCAGTTTTTGACTAGGAATGTTTGAACTAAAATCTTTTGCTAATTCTAGTTTGCCTCTAGAAAAAATCTCCCCATTAAAGCCAAATTTAATTTTGTATTCTCTCCATTGTTGGATTAAGTTTGGCGGGCAAATAATCATAGTAGGTAATTTTAAATTTCTTGCGATAGTTGAAGCAATTATACTCTTACCAAGACCGACAACATCGGCAATGATTACACCATTATGCTCGTTTATGATATTTATACCTTGTTTTATAGCATCAACTTGATAATCTAGATCTTTCATCTCTCCGTTTGTTATTTTTTCTGGAGTTTCAATATTTGGAATGTCTTTGATTTCAAAATAGTCTATAAGAACTTTGATATAAAGCTGAAATGGAGAAAATGTCCTATTTATCCAAACTTTTTGTACCACCTTTTCTTTAAATTTTTCAAAATTTTCTTGATTTAAAAGAGGTGTTGCATCCTTCCAAAGTTCTTCAAAAAGAGCTGTAGCTTCTTCGTTGGATTGTTTTTCTATTGTTCTGATGTTAATTTCTCCTCTACCAGTTAGTCCACTATAGCTTAGGTTGCTAGATCCCGTAACCAGTCTAGTCTTGAACTCTACCGTTTGGGCTAAGTCGTCTTTTAAATAAAAAATATACATTTTGGCATGGTTGGGTTCTTTAGTTTGCCTTATTTCCAAACTTCCATTGTTTATTTTTTCCAAATAAATCTGCCAATATTTAGTTATTTCGTAGGTGTCCAGCTCTCTACTTAAATTGAGTATATTTTTGACATTACTAAAAAAGCTTTCTTGAGCTTCCAAAACTGAACTGAATTTGATAAATCTGGATTCATACAAAAAACCGTAATCGTCTAAACCTGCATTCATACCAATCAAAACCCTCAATTTAACTTCTTTAATTTTTTCGATTAACAAATCTATACCACTAAAATAAAAATAACCAACAAGAAAGTCGGCAGATTTACTCTCAGACAAACATTTCTGTAGATAAAGAGCAAAATTGTGTTGGTCACTATTTGGTTTGTTAGTCAACAAGGTAGCAAATTCTATTTGAGATGGTTCTTGTTTTGACATAGACGCGAAATGTTTAGGTTTTTAAATTCCGAGAACTGGAACATGTCTTCATAAACAAGACAATTAAGGTCAAGAATAATTTTGATTAGCTTTTTGAAGTCAAATTTTTTAACAAAATTCGATAAAAAACTGTAATTTATATTTACCTATAAAATAGGTGAATCTGTTGTTACCTATAAAATAGGTGAATCTGTTGGTGTTTTGTTGCTTATTTTGAACTATATTTAGTTTTTAAGGAATTGTGGTTACTTTTGAAATTTTTAAACTTGAGATACTTTTTATAAAATTTTTTTAATCACGAAATTGTTTGTTTAATGATTTTTAAACACACAAGCTTAAGCCAAAATTCACTTTCTTAAATAATGGTTGACTAATTGTAAAAAACATCAAATCCTTTATCCCAATAAGATATTGGCTGTATGAGCTGTTTTCAACCAACAACAGTTTTGATGTGTCCGCCTAAGTATTTTGGGGTTCACTATGAAATTAACCCATGGATGGATGTTCAAAATTTTGTAGACAAAGACTTGGCAGCTTGGCAGTGGCAAAACTTATATAACCAAATATCTCGTTTTTGTCCGGATATTAAAACCATTGAGCCACATCCAGACCTTCCCGATTTGGTTTTTATTGATGCTGGTTTTTTGTATAAAAATATTTTTATTCCTTCCAATTTTAGATTTCCTGAACGGCAACCAGAATCAGTAATTTTTGCCGACTGGTTTGCTTCCAACGGATACGAAGTTAAAAAAATTGAAAAAGAATTTTATTTTGAAGGACACGGAGACACTTTGTGGGTTGATGACAAAACTGTATACTGTGGTTATGGCTTTCGTAGCCATCCCGACAGCTACAAACACATTCAAAACCTTCTATCGGATGAAGCTGTTATAGACATGCGTTTGGTTAAACTTACTGACCCTAGGTTTTACCATCTAGATACTTGTTTTTGTCCGATAAATAAAGATACTGCTCTTGTTTTTGCTGATGCTATAGATCCAGATTCGCTTAAAAGAATTAAGGCGGAGTTAGATTTAATCGAAGTTCAGAGTGAAGATGCTCTTAATTTTGCTTGTAACAGTCTAGTTTTTGGTCAGCATATAATCATGCCTTTTGCTTCTAAGGAATTACAAGAGCAGTTAAAGTCTAGAGGTTTTCATGTTCATATTGTAGAAGTTAGCGAATTTATGAAAGCAGGAGGTGCTTGTAAGTGTTTATGTATGCCTCTTTAAAGATCTTTGTACTTTAAAACCTTCATTTTTCTTTGTTGAATAAGATGAAACAGTGTCGTTTTAGTAAGAAAATTGAGCAAGTTCAAAAATCCTAAGCTAAAAACTGCGAGTTTAATTTTTGTTTTTATCAAAATCAAGGCTCAATAAAGTAAGAAAGTTTTACAATTATAATCATTGGTTTATCTAGTCTTTTCTAGATTGAAGTATTTAAAATGCCTATCTTTCAACTTCATCTAAAAGTATTGGTTACGAGCATTTTCTAAGTATTTTCTGTAATTTTTTTACAAACCTTGCCATGAGCAATTTTGAGCAGAAGTAGTTTCTATTATAAAATTCTCTTGTATAATTGAACCAAACAACTTTTGCATAGATTGACTAGCATTTTGTTCTGCCAATTCTAAAATATTACTTTCACAGGCAGCATTAACCAAAGATTTTTTGCTTTCTCTAATTACAAGCTGTAATAATTGTTCGTTTAATTCTTTTCTTCTATCTGGGTTTAATGTCTCTAGGTTATACAAAACTGTTATTCTTTCTTGTAAAATTCTGGTTTGGTCTTCTAGAATATTGGCATCAAAAATTTCGGGGGCTGGAATATTGATTTTAATTTTCTTTGTGTCAGTATCAAGCTCTATATCTTCTGACGAAAATCCAGAAAGATCGATACCAGCGATAACGTAACCAGTAATAGAAAATTTTTGTGTTCTCTTGTTTTCTAAAATAGTATGCCCGAAAACAGCTAAATCACCTAAATCAATAGTGACTTCTACTTCTCTTTGCATTGTTTGTCTTACGGTTTCTAGCCGCTCTAGAGCTTGGACTTCCTGCAGAATTACCATCTTATCAATTACAACCGTAAATTGATCACGGTTTTTGCTTGAATTTGTTTGTGAATTATTTTGAAAAAAATTTTGCCAAACAAACAAAACCGATAAAACTACTAATACGGTGAGTATGATAGTTGTGATTATATTCAGTCGCTGCCTCCAATTACTAAAAAAGTCTGTCGTTTTGTTCTGAGGTTTGTTACTGAACATACAAACTTACAAAATTATTTTTCTACACTTTCTAATCAAACCATCACTGCGTCAGAATCTATAAAAACAGACTCTTTACACTAATCAACACAACACTTTTATTTAGATGGTTTTTTGGCACCATACTTACTTCTTCCTCTCATCCTTTTTTGTACACCAGCAGCATCATATTTTCCGCGAACGATATGGTATCTTACACCGGGTAAGTCTTTTACTCTACCACCTCTAATCAAAACTACACTGTGTTCCTGTAAGTTGTGTCCAATACCAGGAATATATGCCAAAACTTCCATTTTGTTGGATAGTTTAACTTTGGCAATTTTACGAACAGCAGAGTTAGGTTTCTTGGGGGTTGTGGTATAAACCTTTATACAGACACCCCTTTTGAAGGGGTTATTACAATTTACAGCTTTATTAAGTAAATTATTCCAACTTTTTGCTAAAGCCGGAGACTTGGTTTTTCTAATAACTTTTTTCCTAGGATTTCTGATTAATTGGTTAATTGTTGGCATAATATAAATTAATTTGCAGGAATCAACTTAACTTTTAAGTTATGATTTTCACTAAAAATAAATAATCTGTTGTTCATTCTTATGTCTTGATGTCGGTTTTTGGGCAACATTCTTTTAATGGCTAGATAAATAGGTTTAGTTGGGTCAATTTGGTATTGTTCTTTATATGACCTAATTTTTAGACCTCCGGGGTAACCAGAATGGAAAAAGTAGTTTTTTCTTTCGAATTTTCGTCCAGTTAAGACTGTTTGTTTAGCATTAATAATCACAACCATACCACCCATATCTACATCAGGTGAAAAATCTGCTCTATTTTTACCCATTAAAAGCCTAGCAGCTTTAGTGGCTAATCTACCTAGAGGCTCCTTGCTGGCATCAAGCAGATACCATGTTCTTTGCAAACCAATTTTTGTTGGCCTGGTTGTTTTTATGGGTTTTAGAATTTTCTCAGACATATTTTCATTTTATTGAGTAATCATAACTATACTTTTATCGTGCAAAGTAAAATAGTCATGAAGTTTATAAATTTGGGTGTAGCCGCCTTGTCTTTCCTTCATTTTTGGGACAATTTCTTCTATTAATTTGCGAGCCACATCTTCTTTAAGAAAAGGTCTTACTTTAGAATAAGCTAACTTTTTGTTATCACCAGCTCTTTTACAAAGAGTAACTAGTCTTTCAAACTTTTGAGCTGACCACTTAGCTCTAGTAGAAAAAGTAATGATTTTGCCGTTGATTATAAGCGCTGTGACCAAATCTTGCCAAAGCTTTTTTCTTTCTTCTTTGGTCCTTTTAAATTTCTTTACATTCTTTTGATGGCGCATAAAACATTATTTTATTATTTCGATAACAGTTTGTTCTGGTCTAAAACCATATTGTCGGTGATAATTAGATTTAGCTTTGTATTTTACAACTCGTATTTTTGGACCTTTTTGGTGTCTAACAACCTTAGCTTTCAATTTTTTTACATTATAATCATCTTGAAAAGCAAAAACCAAATCTAAATCGACTAAGTCACCTTCCGCGACATTTTTCAATTTATCAACAATAATTTGTTGGCCATAATTCACTATATACTGTTTTGATCCTGATTGTATTACAAAAGGCATAATTCTAAACAATATCTAAAATTTTAACTTTTTTAACTTTTTTGGTTTTAGAAACATCATTTAATCTAACATCAACTTTCACTTCTGAGCCAACTTCTTTTCCTAAAATAGCTTTAGCTAAAGGGGATTCATTGCTAATTTTGAAATTTAAAGCATCAGCTTCACTGGCTCCAACTATTTGTACCTCAAAAATAGAATTATCTTCAAGATATTGGACTTTTACAGTAGAACCAATTTGTACTTTAGATCCAATTGCTGTCGAACTTTCCGTATCAATCAGCTTGTAATTACTTAAAATCTCTTCAATTTGAGCTATTCTTGTTTCTAATTCTTCTTTTTTGTTCAAAGAAATTTCATAATCAGCATTTTCTCTTAAGTCTCCTTGGGCCCTAGCAGCCTCAATAGCCTCTAAAACTTGAGGTAGAAGCGCTTCCTTGATTTGCTTTAATTCTGATTGAAGCTCAGCTAAACCTTCTTTAGTTAGGTAGTTAGTCATGGTAAAATATAACAGATAATGAGCAAATAACATTTTATAGTTCTTGTCAAGCGGGCATTTTTTATGCATCTACTTATTTTCTTCTTTTAAAAAATTTAGACATTCTTTAAGAGAAGTAAGCAAAACACTATCAAAAGATGGTTTTTATCTATAAATTTTTGACAAAAGCCTAAATTAGGAAAAATTAACCCAGCTATTCAAGTTTATTAAGATAGCATGACAGTATTGGATTGGTTACAAATTCCTGTTTGGTTATTTTTAGGGATAACTTTGTGGAATTTAATTTGGTTAAAATGGCACAAAACTCCTTTTAAAAAAGGTACTTTTGTAGTTATTATTCCAGCGCGTAACGAAGAATTAAAAATTGGTAAACTGTTAGAGTCAATTATACAACAGAATCTAAAACCTCAAAAAGTGATAGTTGCCAGTGATCATTCTACAGATCAAACCAACAACATTGTGCTTAGTTTTGCTCAAAAATATTCTTGGATAGAACTACTTGAGGTGTCAACTTTACCTAAGGGTTGGAAGGGAATAAAAAAATTATTAGGCAAAAAGTAACATTTGAAAAAATTGTGTTTTTGGATGCCGATGTTTGGCTTAGACAAGAAGCTTTGGAAAAAATAACTCAAAATATTAGCGATTTTTACACTTACTATCCTAGCCAAAAATATGTTTCTACGGATATTTTGCTCACCCCTTTGGTTAACTGGATAGTTTTAACATTTTTACCTCTTCAGTTAGCCCATCAGAATTCAAACCCATTATTGTCTGCTGCTAACGGACAGTGTTTAGTTTTTTCCAAAAATTGTTACGAAGTTTCAGGAACTCACGAAGCCGTCAAAGACAGTTTGCTGGAAGATGTAGAGTTTGCTAGATTAGTTAAAAAACTAGGTTATAAAATAGAAATTTCATTTGGAGATTTTATTAGTTGCCAGATGTATCAAAACTTTGTCGAGGCAGTAAACGGTTTTAGTAAAAATATAATTCCTAAAGGTTTGTTTGATGCAATAGTCTTTGTGGTGGGGATTTTTTTAATCTGCTTATTATTTTTGAACCCAACAATTTGGTGGTTAATTTTTATCCAAAGATGTTTGGTGACATATATATCCAAACAAAGTTTTCGGGAGGTTTGGCTTCATACATTTCAGATGTTATGTTTACTTGGTTTGTCCTTTTTTGCTTTTTTGAAACACAGGCAAGGGCAAATAGAGTGGAAAGGTAGAAAATATCCAGTAAAAATTTGAAAAGAATTGAAAGTGTATTTTCTTAAAGTTACTCTTTATATTTTACTATGTTTACAATGATTTATCTTGATGTCTTTAACAAAGACAAAAGTAAGAGTTATTGATTTTTACAATTTTCTAAATAGTTAGTTTTAGGTTAAGCACATTTTTCCATTTGACACATTATCAATAAGCAATATACTATTTAAAATGTAGACTTTAAGTAGATAATTCATAGTTTTTATTATTTTCTCAATGCTGCTTGATAGGCTTTATTTACCCACTTCTCTAATTCTTCTTTATCTTCTAAAATTATCCAAGGCAATTCATAATAATTTAATTTAACCAATCTGTTTTTGACAGTATACATAAAAGGCTGCATTCTTGCATCTAGATAATCTACTACATTGTGTTTATCAACTTTAAAATACAGCTTTCCTATATCTGGCTTAACTATGGCAAACATTAAACCATGCTTAAAAAGACCATACCTTCCAAACATTGGTTTAGCTACAATTCCTGAGATTTTTGAGAAAATATCGCTTAACAAATATTTTACAAATTCATGAATTTTTTTGGCCATTAAGTAGGCTTTTCTTGTTTAAAGATTGAAATTATTTTTTAGAATCGGGAGATTTTAGAACTTTAGCTAAACCTTCCAACAGTTGTAAATTCTTTTTTTTACCTAGCAATCTAATTGGGGTAATCAAACCTACAACCGATTTTTCATGGCCATCTAGCGTTACTTCGGCAGTAATCATTGCATAACCCTTGCCTAGGGGTAAAATAGGATTTTCTGTACCAATTATAGCTTTAATTGAAGCAGATTTTTTATCTAATTGTTCTTCGGTTTCGATCTGTTGTGAGGCAACTTCGTTACTTGTAAGCAAATGTGTTTTATATTTATCTAAATTATCTAAAAAATTGAGTATATCTGACACTTTTCCTTCTGAAGGGTGGGCTAAAAGATTACTTATGCCTGAGACACTTTCTACCCTTTCATTAACCGAAAATCCAACCGCTCCGCTCTGTAAAGCTAGCATTCGACTAATTTCTTTTTCTAGCTTAGCTTGTTTCTGTTGCATTTCTTCAATTTGTTTTTTCAATTCTTGCTGTTGGCGGGCTGTAACTTGTAGACCAATCAACATCTGGTTGATAAATAATTTAAAAGATTTTTCAGTTGGTACACTTCCGCTGTTTACAAAAGGTTGGTAAAGATATCCCATTTTTCTTAAAGCAGCAAACTCATTTCTAATTGTGGCTGAAGAGAATTCAAAACCGTACTTTTTTTGCAACTCCGTCGACCCCAAACTTTCACCAGTTTCACAATACTCCTTGATAAGAGCAAATAAAATGTTTTTTTGTCTATTAGTGAGCTCTTTAGGAACAGTTAGAGGGGATTTTTTGGGCATAGTTTCAATTTACAAAGAATTTTGGTGTTATATAAGTTTTATTGTTGTAGATATTTTTGAGTAGAAAAGAAAGATGTAAGCATCCCAACCAAAACTGACACAAAAACCATTATTCCTAACGAGAGATAAATTTCGGGTAGTAGATTAGTTTCATTTACCTCAACATTAGTTGTAAAATAATTAGCCACTAAATTACTTAATGGGACAAAAATTATCAAAACTATTATACTAGCAATTAGAGCAAAATAGGTGCCTTGGGCAATAAATGGACCTTGAATATAAGAATTGGTGGCACCTACTAACCTCATAATTTCAATTTCGCTTTTATAGTTATAAACAGCTATCTTTAAAATATTCATCATAACTAAGACAGCTATTAAAGAAAAAATAATTACTACGATTAATCCGATAATATTTGTCCAATAATATAAAGTTTGCAAGCGATTTATAAAATCTTGTTTGTTTAAGACTCTTTTGAAAACTGGTTGGTATTTTTCACTACTTAATAAGTTGTATACTACATTATAGTTTTCCACTTTGTCAGGCTTTACTAGAAAATAGTCTAGATTAATTTCAAAGTCGATACTAAGTATAGTGTCCCTGAAACCTTCTGCTTGGTCAGCATTTTGGACTAGTTCCCTTTTTGCCTCTTCGTTACTGATGTAACGCCAAGATTCGATTTGTGGAATACGATCTAAATCTTTTTTGATTTCCGCAATTGTTTCCTCATCTAAACCGGGTTCCAAAAAAATAGTAATTTCAATATTATTATCTAACTGGCGGAGTAAATGGCTAATAGAAGTTCTTAGAATAATAATTATAGCTACCGAAGAGAGGCTAACGACTAGTACCGTAATAGCGGTAATTGACAGCCAAAAAGATCTAGACAAATTTTTAGCACCTTCAACTAAAGAGTGTTTGTTGAACATATATTTTTTGTTTTTCCCCAGAAAAAATGAATATCAAGCTCTATATTGATATTGTCAAATTTATAACAATAGAGTTTTTGCTCGCTTCCTATTCAATTGATACAAATACTGTTTCAACTATCATAAATCATCTTTTAAATCAAGGTTTATATGTTTAGTGTTTAGTCTAAGCTAGATTGAACTCCTTTAAAGTTTTATTTTGTGTTTGTTGTTGAGGTTGCTGGATAGTTTGCAAGTTCACAAGCTCTGTATAAATTCCATTTTTTTGGTAAAGCTCGGCTGGCCTACCTTGTTCTAAAATTGCTCCATCTTTAATAACTAAGATATAGTCTGCATTTTTGATAGTTGCTAATCTGTGAGCAATGATAATGGTTGTTCTATTTTTCATTAGTTCGTTGAGCCCTTTCTGCACTTCTTGTTCAGCTTTACTATCCAAAGATGATGTCGCTTCATCTAAAATCAAAATAGGTGAGTTGCTGATAATAGCTCTAGCTATAGCAATTCTTTGTTTTTGTCCACCTGATAGCTTAACCCCTCTTTCACCTATTTCTGTATCATATCCTTTAGGTAATTTTTCAATGAATTGGTGTGCATTAGCCAATTTTGCGGCTTTTTGAATTTCTTCAATAGTTGCCCCGGATTTACCGTAACCGATATTCTCACTTATTGTTCCAGAAAACAAATAAGGGTCTTGCAATACCACTGCAATATTTTTATGTAAGGAGGCTTGAGTGACATCTAGTATATTTTGTCCGTCAATGGTTATTGAGCCGCTTTTTGGTTCGTAAAATCTCAAAAGTAAATTAGCAATAGTAGATTTTCCTTCCCCAGATTCTCCAATTATTGCCAGCTTCTGACCAGAACCAATTTCAAAGCTAATATCTTTTAAAATTATCTTATCTCCATATCCAAAACTAACATTTGTAAATTTAACTCTAGCTTCTGTAATTTTAAGCCCTTTAGCATCTGGCTTGTCTTGAATTTTTGGTGTTTGATTAATTACTTCAAAAAAGTCTTTAGAACCCGCTTGGGCTTGTTGTATTTGGCTAATGATAAGGGACATAGCAAACAAAGGGAATCTAGCTTGTTGTACAAGTTGTGTTAGCAAAATTAACTCTGGAATAGTAAAAATCCCAAGATAGGTGTTATATATGACATAACTAAATATAGCGAATAAAATAATGTTTAGTAGTAGTCTGCGAGTAAAATCAAATTTGTAATAACCCTGAGACTGAATTTTGGTAAGATCTTGGATCTTGAGTCTGTTTAGCCTAAATAGGTCATATTCTAACTGCTGTTGTAAAAAAGCTTTGACTATGCGAATAGAAGTTATAGCTTCCATTACCCTACCAAAAGCACTGTCTTGGATTTGGTTAATCACATTTTGTCTTTCTATCCACAACTGGCTAGATTTGTGACTAATAGCCATATATGTAGGGAAAAGTATTGTTAGCAGCAGAGCAATTTGCCAGCTATAAAAGGCTAAAAAGAGAATAGTAAAAAAAGCAGTCAAGAAAAACGGTAGAAAACTATTGTTAACTTGGTTAATAAAATTCGAGATATTCAAAATACCTCTTTGTAGTTTATTTAAAATCTTTCCACTAAGTTCGTTGTCAAAATATTCTATCTCAAGACTGAGAATTTTTTTGTAAAACTTGGAAGTTAAAAAAGTGTTAAGTTTTTGTCCTAAGATATCTCCCATGTATCCAGAAATGGTATGAAGAGTTGTATTAACTACATCTACAATGATTAGTACGACTAAAAGCCATATAATGGTATTCAGGTGGGAATTTCCATTCTCTATATTGTCTACAATCAAATCCATTATATTTTTTAGAATAAGAGGGTTAGCTAGATTTAACAAGGAAATTATAGTTACCAAAACCACAGAAAATATGTAATACCTCCAAAATTTCTTAGTCAATATAATAATTTTCCAAATAGAGTTCATATTTTATTTTGAGCTTTATAAAATTATAAAAGCACTTTTATTAAGTGCTCGATTGTGAAGTAATTGCAACAAAACTAACAAAATTACAAATTCAATAAAATAATAAATACTTAATATACTAAAAAACCAAAACATATCTTCTAAATTCAATATCTTTTCCTTAAAAAATCAAGAAACCAACAATCAGTTTCTATACAGTGGCTCCGGAAACAGGACTCGAACCTGTGACCCACTGGTTAACAGCCAGTTGCTCTACCGACTGAGCTATTCCGGATACCGCCCCTAAAATAGGGTGAAGTTTTTATTTTTGTCAACCTTGTAATCTAGATATGCTTTATGCCACCCTTAACTATTAGCTTAGTTAGCTAATTTACTAAAAAATCTCAAATTCACCAGACAAATTTTTTTAAACAATGTTATTTAACTGATCGACAATTTTAGCTTGGATGTCAGTCATTTCTTCTTTTGATCTGGTTTTAGCTTTGTCGGTGTTTAGATCTGTGCTATTAAACATAGGGATTAAGTGTAGGTGAAAATGATCTGGAACTCCCATACCATGTACCACTAAGCCTACTCGTCGACAATTTGTGGCTTTTTCAATAGCTCTGCCAATTAGTTTTGCATTTTTAAAAACTGCGGAATAATAAGGTTCAGGGACGTCTTTATAATCTCCTATTTCAATTTTTGGGACAATAAGTGTATGTCCAAGATTATGTGGATTTATATCTAAAAAAGCAAAAGTATACTCATCCTCAAAAATTTTATAGGATGGTATTTCCCCATTAATGATTTTTGTAAAAATTGTTGGCATAAAAATGAACTAATTAAAATTTTAAAAAGTACTTTTGCCAAGGTTATTCTCCAAAAATATGAATTTGAGCTTTAACAATTTTACACTCTTGCAAGGGTTTATCCGTTTGATCCGTGGGTAAACTGGCAATCGTATCTACCACTTCTAACCCCTCAAAAACCTGACCAAAAACTGTATGCTTGCCATCGAGCCAAGGAGTGGATTCTGCTTGTACAATGAAAAACTGAGAACCGTTAGTAGCCGGACCAGCATTAGCCATACTTACAGCGCCTCTAATATTCTTTAAACGGTAATCAAACTCGTCAGCAAAAGGAACTCCCCAAATACTCTCACCACCTCTACCAGTACCAGTTGGATCACCTCCTTGAATCATAAAATCACGAATAACTCTATGAAAAATAGTTCCATCATAATATTGCTTTTCTACCAAACCCAAAAAATTTTCTACAGTTTTGGGGGTGTATTGAGGAAACAAACGAATAAAAATATCTCCTTGAGCTGTTTCTAATTTTACTATTTGTTCGCCTTTTTTAGGTAAGTCTACTTGAGAAAAAGACATACTTGCACTATCTATAATTTAGTGCAGTTTGTCAAAAAGTTTGTGGTTTTGTTATTATGTGCTGAATTAAACTAATACAAAAGTGAAAGTTTATTTTAATGTTTTGATATTTAGCTTAGGTTTCGGCTGTTTTAATAACTTTTTAATAACTAGTTATATTTTTCAATCCTAAAAAATCACAAACCTATTTTTATTCGAATAAGCATAATAGTAACTCATATAAATCTGGAAAAATAGTTATTATATGTAAACTAAATACAAAAATATGATTGCGATCAAAAATTCCAAATTTAGAAAGACTATAAGAAAGAAAATTGACAATATCTTGAGGATTATGTTATGTTTGAAAATAGTATTCGGGGATCGTCTAGTGGTAGGACATCAGTTTCTGGCACTGAGAACCGGGGTTCGAATCCCTGTCCCCGAGCCAATATTGGTTGCTTTGTTTTTATACAGAAATTAAAATTTAAATTGTTACCACTTTAATTTGCGGTTGCCATAAAAATCCTTAATTAAGCACAGTTTTCTAAGAATACTTCATTATACTTTTTACATTTTGTAATATGTTTAGGTAAATATTGACAACAAAATCAATTTAAGAGCTAATCGCCTATCTTAGTTATATATAAACTAACATTTTGCAATGATTACCAAACTTTTTACAGCTACCACTATTGGACTTGAAGCTCAAAAAATTGAAGTAGAAATAGACTTGTCTCCGGCATTGCCGACTATGGTTGTTGTGGGCCTACCAGACAAGGCAGTACAGGAAAGTAAAGAAAGAGTTAAAGCAGCTATTAAGCAAAGTGGTTACGAGTTTCCTTTAGGCAAATTGACGGTTAATCTAGCTCCAGCTGATATTTATAAAAGTGGTTCTGGGTTTGATTTACCTATAGCAATTGGAATTTTACGACTTATGGGTTATGTAGACTCTGACTTACCACAAGATGCTTTGTTTTTAGGTGAATTGTCACTTGATGGTAGTTTAAGGCCAATTAACGGAGTTTTAACTATTTGTCTGTGGGTTAGAAAACACGGTTTTAAGCAAGTTTTTATTCCTAAAGACAACAGTCAAGAAGGAGCTTTAGTTTCAGGTTTAGAAGTTTTCCCAGTTGATAATCTAAAACAACTAACAGCTCATCTTAATAATTTACAACGAATTAATCCAGTTAAACCTCTAGATCTAACGACTTTAGTTAAAGAAACAGCAGATAAAGAAAATAGTGAAGGTTATTATCCTAACGATATGGCCTATATAAAAGGTCAAAAAGTGGCTAAACGAGCTTTAGAAATTGCGGCTAGTGGGGGTCATAATGTTTTGTTTATTGGAGCACCGGGGAGTGGTAAAACCATGCTAGCTCGTAGTTACCCAACTATTTTACCTAGGATGACAGAAAGTGAAATTTTGGAGGTAACTCAGATTTATTCAGTTGTCGGACTACTTCGCAACGGTGAAATTATCTTGCAAAGACCTTTTCGTTCGCCTCACCATTCATCTTCTCACATTTCTTTAGTCGGTGGCGGCACAAAATTACGACCGGGTGAGATTTCGTTAGCCCACAGAGGGGTTTTGTTTTTAGACGAGTTTCCAGAATTTGACCGTGAATCGATTGAGGCTCTTAGGCAACCTTTGGAAGATGGTTTTGTAACTATTTCTAGAGCTAATGGTACAGTTGTTTATCCATCCAGATTTTATCTTTTGGCAGCTGCTAATCCTACTCCTAGTGGTTTTGATACTGACGATCCTGCGGCCCTTAACAAACCTCAAAATAAAGCAGCGATTGCTAAGTATCAAGCTAAATTTAGTGGCCCAATTCTTGACCGAATTGATATTCAAGTTCAGGTTGATAGACCTTCTAAGGAAGAATTGCAAACTGATGAGATGGCAGAACCCTCTAAAGAGATTTACAAACGAGTACAAAAAGCTAGAGACATCCAAACTAAGAGGTTTGAATCTGAAAATATCCACACTAATGCGGAAATGAACGCGGCAATGATTCGCAAATATTGTAAATTAGACAGTGCTGGTGAGAAATTACTTAACCAAGCAATAGATAAGTTCAAACTTTCTGCTAGAGCTTACATGAAGATTTTGAAGTTGAGTAGAACTATTGCAGATTTGGCTGGTAGTGATAAAATCGAGTTCAGCCATCTTGCCGAAAGCTTACAATATAGGGGTCGATGGGGCTAGGTTGGCTACCGTCACTATTTAGTTATTTAGAAATTTATATTTTTAATTTTATTTTGCTTAGAAAAAGTTATTTGAGAAACCAATTTTTGGACTTTGCTGAAAATTGAAGGAGCTTTTATTTTTCTTAGTAGGTTTTATATACTTACTATAATTTATTTTCTTTTTTCCTGAATTTTTGTTGATATTCATGTTACTTTTAGCATTCATATTTTTTTTCAGTAAATATATATTATATCGCAGTAAGTATATTAAAGAAGGCAAACCTTGACATTGCAACTCAAATTTGATTTGTTCGCTTATAATTAAGTTTTTATGAAGTTTACACCCGTAATTGGTCTAGAAATTCATGTTCAGCTTAATACTAAAACCAAGCTGATGTGTCGCTCTCTTAATGAGTATGCACCAGATGATCCGAATCGTCATATTTCTCCTTTTAATACTGGACAGCCGGGTGCTTTGCCGGTGTTAAACAAAGCAGCAGTACAAAAAGCAATTTTGTTCGGGGTTGCTGTAGGTGCCAAAATTCCAGAATATACTCGTTTTGATCGCAAGAATTACTTTTATCCAGACTTGCCAGCAGGTTACCAAATTAGTCAGTTTACTCACCCTATTGTTCAGGGCGGTTCACTATCTTTTTACACTGAAGATAAGCAAACTGGGGAGTTTACTAGACATACAGTCAACCTTACTCGAGCTCACTTAGAAACTGATGCGGCTAAATTGATTCATGTTAGAGGCAAAACTATGGTAGATTTCAATCGTTCGGGTGCTCCTTTGATAGAGATTGTCACTGAACCAGAAATTCATTCTAGTGCTGAGGCTATTGCTTTTGTGAACGAGTTACAACTTTTAGTTCGTCGAATTAATATCTCTGATGCCGATATGGAAAAAGGTCAGATGAGATTTGACTGTAATATATCGATGCAAAGTGAAGATCAGAAAGAGAGACGAGAACTTCCACCATACAAAATTGAAATTAAGAATATTAATTCGGTTAGGGCACTTGGTAGAGCTATAGAGTATGAGATTGTTAGACAAACAGAGATTTTGGAGCAGGGGCAAACACCAAATCAAGAGACCAGAGGTTGGCGAGATGATTTAAACAAATCTGAACCCCAAAGAACCAAAGAAGATGCTCACGACTATAGATATTTTCCCGAGCCAGATTTGCCGATTATTCATATTAGACCTCAGGATATTCCTCCTTTAGAAAGTCTCCCAGAACTTCCCGATCGTCAAAGACAAAGATATTTGGCTATGGGACTTAGTCTACAAACTGCTAATATTTTTGTTAACCAAATTGCGGTTGGTAACTTTTTTGATGAAGTTATTGGTTCGTCTAGTGATTTAGACGAAATTCGTAAAACTATAGCCAACATTATTACCGTCAATCTAATCGCTTCTTCAGACAAGTTACAAAAACCGATCAATGAGTTAATTAGCATCAAAAACCTTATAGCTCTAGCTAGGTTGTTCAACCAGAAAAAAATTAATAATCAAGGACTTCAAATAGCTTTGGAGATTTTATTTGAAAATCCTGAAATGGAAGCCGAAGAAATTGTGGCTACTAGAGGTTTGATGCAAGTTACTGATGACACGGTTTTAGAAGCTTTCGTGGATATAGCGATCCAAAATAATCCTAAAGTTGTTGAACAATACAAGCAGGGTAAAACCCAAGCTTTAGATTTTTTGGTTGGACAATCAATGAAAGAAAGCAAGGGCAAAGGCAACCCTCAAAGGTTTAGAGAAATTTTGATAGAAAAGTTAAAGCAATAATCCATTATCTAACAGATTAAACTTGTGAGATAGTTTTTTTACTTTTTTAGATTGCTCTAGAATTTTTTAGAATCTAAAAGGTATTTACATGCCCAAGATTAGTTAGGGGTTTAGCACAAAGTTTTTAAATAATAGTAAAATATGAAAGCCGTAATTTTGGTAGCAGGAAAAGGAACTCGAATGGAACCGTTGACTGTTACAACACCTAAGTGTCTTTTGCCGGTGCTTAATAAACCCATTCTAATGTGGCAAATTGAAGCTTTACAAGGCTTGGTAGACGAAATAATTTTGGTTGTTCGCAGTCCTCAAACAGACTCTACTCAACAAGCAATTATTGATTATGTTCAGGGTTTGCAATTACCGATCAAGTTTAGTTTTGTAGTAGTTCAGGAAGCTCTTGGTACGGGTGATGCTGTATGGCAATGCAAACAGTATTTAGTAGATCAGGAAAGGTTTTTTGTGCTTTACGGGGACGATATTTATGTAGCAGAGGATTTACAAAAATTGTACCAAAACCAATTTGCTATATTAGGTCAAAAAGTTAGCGATCCAGAAAAATGGGGGATTTTGGAAGTTGATTCACAAAACAATTTAATCAAAATAACTGAAAAACCAACCGAATTTGTAGGTGATTTAGCTAATTGCGGAGCTTATATTTTAGGGAAAAGTTTATTTGAATATCAAAATAGTTTACGAAAATCTCCTAGAGGCGAATTTGAATTAACTGACCTAGTGAGTGAGTTTGCTAAAAATTTTGCCGTTCAAGTTGTGCCTGCTACTAAATGGTTACCTGTGGGTTATCCTTGGCATTTACTTGAAACCTCTAGACATCTTTTAGATCGAGTTGACTTTTTAGTTGAAGGTGAGATTGAAACAAATGTTATAATTAAAGGTAGATTAAAACTGGGTAAAAGTTCAGTGATAAAATCGGGGACATACATAGAAGGTGATGTAATTATTGGTAAAGGTTGTATTATTGGTCCAAATGCTTACTTACGGGGTCCGGTGATTATTGGTGATAAATCTAAAGTGAAGTTCTCTACTGAAATTAAAAACACCATAATCATGAAAAATTCGAAAATACCCCATCTTTCCTATATTGCCGACAGTATTATTGGAAACAATGTGAATGTGGGAGGAAATAGTATTTTTGCGAATGTTCGCCACGACGAACAAAATGTTAAAACTATGGTTAAAGGTGTTTTAGTAGACACTGGACTTCGTAAATTTGGAGCTGTGGTTGGGGATGGAGTGAAACTAGGGGTTAAAACTATCATCTACCCTGGTCGTAAAATTTGGCCTAACCAAAAGACTTTGCCAGCTCAAATAGTTGATAGAGATATTACTTCATAAATTTTGAAATAGTATAGACAGTACTAGATTAGGTTAATCAAGAGTTAGCTTTAAAGTTAGTAAATTGACATTTACTAGTCTATATTATATCCACTCATATTTATGAGTACATCCAAATTTGTAAGTCAAGTTAATCTTGAAGAACATCAACAATCAATTTTAGCTGTATTACATGAGATTGCCTCTGATAAAGTCAAAACTCATCGTGATTTTCAGTTGCTTATTCATCGTTGGGGGAGAAAGACTGGTAAGATTTTTAGTAAGAATGATCTAATATTTGCTTATAAAAAATTGAAAGAACAAAATCATCCAGATTTACCACAAGACTCTGATATAATTAAAAAGATTCAACTTAAACCGATTAGAACCCTCTCCGGGGTAACTACTGTTACGGTTCTAACCAAACCTTTTCCCTGTCCCGGCAAATGTATTTTTTGTCCTAATGATGTAAGAATGCCTAAAAGCTATTTAGCTGACGAACCGGGAGCACAAAGAGCTCTTAGAAACCAGTTTGATCCTTATCTCCAAACTTATAATCGTTTGCAAGCTCTTTCTGATATTGGTCATGATACTAACAAAATTGAAGTAATTATTTTGGGCGGAACTTGGTCTTATTATTCTGAAGGTTATCAAATTTGGTTTATTAAAAGAATTTTTGAAGCAATGAATGATTTTGGAGAGGGCAAAGACCAAAGACCAGAAGTTTTGAAACTAATTAAAAACCAAAAATGGCAAGAAATTCAGTATATTAAAAAGATTTTTCGAAACAGTAGAGAGGTAAAAGGGAAATCTTCAAAATCTATAACTGATCAAGAAACTGACACACTTTCTTATTTGGAAAACAATACAACCTTATCTAGCTTAACACCTAGTAAAGGTGAGTCACAACTAGATGATACTTACAATAAAACGATTATTAAAATTATCGAGACTAATGGCCAAAAGTTGGTAGAATCTTACGAAAAAACAACTTGGGAAGAATTATTTGAGCAACACAAAATTAATGAAACAGCGAAATGTAGGTGTGTGGGTTTAGTAATCGAAACCAGACCAGATAATATTTCTCCCGCAGAAGTTATTCGTATTCGTAAGCTTGGTTGCACCAAAACTCAAATCGGTTTTCAAAGCTTAAATGATGAAGTTTTAGCTAAAAATCACCGGGGTCATGATGTTGCCGCTACCAGAAAAGCTGTCAAACTTTTAAGGCAAGCTGGTTTTAAGATCCATGCTCACTGGATGGCTAATTTATATGGTTCTAATCCTGAGCAAGATATACAAGACTATCAAAAAATTTTTGAAGATATTGATTTTAAACCAGATGAGTTAAAAATTTATCCTTGCTCTTTAATCGAAACTGCTGAATTAATGGATTATTACCACAAAGGACTTTGGCGACCATACACTTACGACGAGTTATTACGAGTAGTAAGTCAGTGTATTGCTAATACTCCGCAATACTGTCGCTTAACACGGGTGATAAGAGATATTCCAGGTACAGATATAGTGACGGGTAACAAAATCACTAATTTTCGAGAAGTAGCTGAAAAAGAGCTGGATAGGTTAGGTATTATTCGCCAAGATATTCGTTCTAGAGAAATTAAAAATCAAACTGTTACTAGAGATCAAGTTCATCTTGATATTGTTAGTTACCAAACCAGTTGTGGGGAGGAGCAGTTTTTACAGTTTATAACTCAAGAAAACAAAATCGTGGGTTTTCTTCGTTTGCATTTACCAACGGAAACAGATTTCAAACATCCTTTTATTGATGAATTATCTAGTAGTGCCATTATTCGAGAAATTCATATATACGGTAAAGCTGTTAATATTGGTCAACAAAAACAAGGGGAAGCCCAGCATCTAGGCTTAGGTAGTGAATTGATTGAAATAGCAACTAAAATTGCCCAAAGTAGAGGTTATAAAAAGTTAGCGGTAATTTCGGCTATTGGTACAAGAGAATACTATCGTAAAAGAGGGTTTAAAGACGGTGAATTATACCAGTTTAGAAACTTTTAAGAAATTAAACAGCTTGTATTTTTTAATTAATTTTTAATTAGGTTTGTTCAAATTTTGCTGGTCCAAAGCCTTTTTTGCTAGTAATTTTAAAGTTTCAGTTATTTGATCGTGTCTCAATATTATTTGAATTACTTCAAAAGATTATATTTATATCTACAATGTATAGAAACTTTAATAATGAATAAAGATTTTGAGGAAATTAGGCATAAACAACCGTAGGCTCAATTTGGTAAGTAAATTTAAGAAGTTGCATAAAAATTTTTAGTAGAATTAAATTCCAACAACTTGACAAAAAGACTGGTTTGAAAAACCTCTAATAAGAGTTATGCTTGATTGTGAATATCTAGTAATTGGTGCTGGCCAAACTGGCATGATGGTCGCTTTCGAGCTCCTAGAAAAAGGCAAAAAATTAATCTTGGTAGATCAAAATAAAATTGGTGGTAGTTATCTTTTTACTAAAGAGTTTCCCAAGTACTTATTACAAGAATATTCCATAAGTTTTGCTAGATCTTTAAGTATTTTTAAAGAACATACCTCAACCTATCAAACACTGATAGACTACCGTCACAAAATTCACAAACAAATTGCCAAAAGTATTAATCAAAAATCTAAAGAAATAGAAAAAAAATTCCATAAATTTAAAAATTTTCAGTTTGTTCTCGGTACTGCTGAGTTTATATCAAAATCTTTAGTTGAAGTAAATTCAGAGTCAGAAAGACATTTAATAAATTTTAAAAACTGTGTAATTGCAACTGGCAAAGATCAGCTTGTCAAACCTCCAATTGAAGGAATAGAAGAAATTGATTTTTTATATCACGATAATTGTTTTTTATTTGAATTTATTCCTAGTAAAATTGCTCTTATTGGATTGAGTGCAGAAACTTTAGAAATAGCTTCTATTTATTCTAATTTAGGTATAAAAGTGAATATTGTAGATAAGCACAAAAATCTACAAGAAGCTTTTGATGGAATAGATAAAAGTATTATCAACTATTTATTTAAAAAACTCTTTGCTAAAGAGGTTGAGCTACATCTAGGTTTCGATGTAAAAGAAGTTAAGTATAATAAGAAAAAAGAGATAGTTCTTAAAGGAGAGTATCAAGATACATTAACTTTTCCTCAAATTTATTTGTCAATTAAAGAAAGTTTTTCTGGTAAGAATTTAGCCATTTCTAAAATAGGTATCAAATCCACTAAAAGTGGTATCCTCACAGATATGTATGGCAAAACCAGCCATTCTCATATTTATGCGTTGGGTGAATGCAGTAATCAATCAAATCAGCTAACTAAACAATTTATTATTCAAGAATATTTACGAAGACAATTTGAGAGAACTTCTCTAATTAAGATTATAGGTAAAAGAAAGACTAGTTTTACTTCTTCATATTTTTATGTTGATGCCCAAAACCCTATTTTTTCTATAGGTTTAAGTGATGATAAAGCAACTCACTTATATGGAAATTCTGCCAAAAATTTAGTTTTGTATAGTGATTATTCCGACGGTTTTGTAAAAATTGTGTATAGAGATATTAATAATAAGATTTTAGGGCTTTCTGCCGCTGGGGATTTGTGTACTCAAACTAAAAATCTTTTACTAGAAGCTTTTCAAGAAGGTTGGGATTATAGAGATTTATATTCAAAATTGCAAATCTATTTGAAAAGTGTTTAAATAATCTGATTGCAATAAAACTGCCGTCCTCTGAAATACTGAGAATCATTTATTTTAGCTGACATCCAAAATCTCTCGGAGAGAAGATTGTGAAGAAACAAAAGACTATTCTGCGGCTTTTTATACAAAATAAGCAGTTTTAAATTTAAACTGGTGGATCCGGTGGGACTCGAACCCACGACCAAGAGATTAAGAGTCTCCTGCTCTACCAACTGAGCTACAGATCCATAAAATGTGTAATAATTAGCTATTTTAGCTTAAGCTTAAAAGTTACACTCACAAACCTACTGTACATCGTAGGCATGCTAGTGCGAGTAATTTGTGTATAATATGAAAAAAATTCTTTGTCAAACTCTTATCAAACAAATTTATGTATTTTTGATTTCTTAAAATGAAAGCAAGTATAGAGTATATTGTTCTTGTCTATTTAATATTAAGGAAATTCCAATTGAATAGAAACTGGACAATGGTCACTACCAAAAATATCATCGTGAATATTAGCTTGTTTTAGATTTGGTAATAAAACTGAGTCAACTAAAAAATAATCAATTCTCCAACCAACATTTCGCGATCTAGCTCTAGTTATTTGGTCCCAATAAGTGTATTTATTAGGCAAGTCTGGATAAAAATATCGAAAACTATCTATAAAACCTGCTTCAAAAAAACTGTTAAGTGCTTTTCTTTCTACAGACAAACAACCAGTAGTATTTCTATTCTCTGCTGGTCTTGCTAGGTCTATATCTGCTACAGTTGTGTTGAAGTCCCCACATAAAATTACAGCATAACCTTGTGATTTCAGTTTTTTAGCTTGTATCAATACCGCTTCATAAAATTCTATTTTGTAATCAATTCTAAATTGCCCTCTTCCCCCTTGAGGGTAATAACAATTTATCAGTGCAATATTCTGATTTTTGATTTGGTAAAAGGTGATTACTGTCCGTCCTTCAACATCAAATTTTTCTATTCCCAACCCGATTTGGCTTTTGGTCAGCACCAAATTTTTTGTAAAAATTTTATTACTCTCAATTTGATAATTTTCTTGAAAAAGTCCAGTATTTGAAAATTCTTCTGTGTTATTTCGATGTTTTTTAGATAGGCTAAAAGTCGCCACACCACTATATCCCTGTCGGTTTGTGGCACAAATAAAGTCTAGGGTGTATGGCGTGTAATCTAATATTGTGTATAAATTGTGCATAACTTGTGGATTTGCTTTAATTTCTTGCAAACACAAAATATCCAGATTAAGCTTACTGGTTATTTGCCAAAAACCTTTTTTTACAGCCGACCTAATACCGTTGATATTCCAACTAGCTAAATTCAGAAGCATAAATCTTTAAAAGCAGTACCACAGACATTAGCATCTGTCTATACTTTTAGAGTTTAGTCAACATTTTGTCGAAAGTTTATAAATCACGCAGTCTTAATAATTTTTAGAAAAAGACTTGTCTGCAGTTTTTTAAAAGTTTAGTTTTGATGGGAATATAAACATATTGTGATAATTTTTTATTTTTATTAATTTTTGGAGTTTTTTTACTCGTTTGTTTGGTTTAAATAACAAAAATAACAAGAGAAATATCTTCAATTAGTTTGTGAAAAGTTAGATTTACCATTTTTTTAGGTTATTTTTGAATTTTTAAAAATTTTTAAAAGTAAACCATCTTGACTATATAACAAAATAATCGTCTATTTAAATATTTGCATATATGATTTTTGTTTCACCTTATTTTTTACAGACTAAACAGTGGGCAGATTTTTGGGTACAAGCAAATACAGAAGGGCATGCAGTTTATCACATTTCTTGTCAGACTACAACTACTTTTGGTTCTATTGAGCTTTTAGCTTTTGTGTATCAATACCCTTGGTACTTTAAACAAAAGTTTCTCTACATCCCTAGAGGTCCATTTTTGCAAAAACCTGAAACAATAAACCCTTCAAAAGCACAAATAACAGAATTATTAAAACATTTTTTAGATAATTTGATGAATTTAGCTGAAAAAATTAGTGCTAGTTTTGTTAAATTGGACTTTGATGATAATTTAATGATGAACTTAGGTATAAAAGACAATGAAGAGCTAGAGCTATTTCTTAAAAAAGATTTTGAAAATTATAATTTCAATTTCAACGCCCAAAAAATACAATACTTGCAGACTCCTGTGTTAGATTGCCAAAATCTTACTAAAACTTCATATCAGGCTTATTTAGACAAAGAAGTACTAACTGATTTTTTTCAAAAAAATACAGATTTTTGGGCAACAGTTAACCAAACTACCAGAAGAAATACTCGTAAAAGTCTAGAACACGGTTGGTTTGTTAGTAGTGAAAAGACCTTGTCTAACTTTGAAAGCTTTTGGAATATAATTTTAAAAACAAGCAAAAAACAGGGTTTTTATCTTCATTCTAAGAATTATTATTATCAGCTTTTCAAACAAGATTTTTCTCACATCCTTATTCTTAATGATGTTCAACAGAAAGCTCAAGCAGCTTGGTTGGGGGTTAATTTGAACAAATCTTTAGTTTATTTATATGGCGGCAATTTAGAAGATTCTCGAAAGTTTAATGGTCAATATTTTTTACATTTAGCGGCACTATACTTAGCAGCAAACCAAAATTGTTTAACCTACGACTTAGGAGGTTATGAAACAGGTAGTGGATATGGTAAGTTTAAAGAGGGATATAAGGGATATATGAAGACTTTTTTAGGACCCACAGACATAGTCACCAAACCAATTATCTATAAAATAGTAAATATGATTATTCGTGGAGCTAAGACTGTCAAAAATAGTTTTAAATTTTTCGTAAATAGGCAGATGCAAATTGGTGATCTTGTGTTCAAATTTTTAGTAGCTATAGTCATAACAACTTGCTTACCTTTTTGGTTATTTAATCTGTGGACATATTTACCTAGTAATTTTAATCTAAACCTATCAGAATTTAAAATTGCGGTTGTTTTTGGAGCAGGTATCTATTCTCAAAAACTATATCCAACTTTGATTTTAAAAAATCGGTTGGATGCAGCAATTGATTTATACAAACAGAGTAAAGTCCGTACTATTTTAGTTAGTGGAGATAATAGACAAGTAAACTACAACGAACCTATGGTGATGAAAAAATATCTTGTTGATCAAGGTATTCCGACTGGTGTTGTGGTTGAAGATTTTGGAGGAAGAAGAACATTGGATACTTGCTGGCGAGTCAAAAATGTTTTCAAAGCCCAAAAGGTTTATATTATAACTCAAAAGTTTCATTTACCTAGAGCTTATTACAACTGTACTCAAGTGGGTTTGGAAGTAATACCTGTGCCAGCCAAGAATTCAATTTTTGACACTACCTTTAAAGGTGTTATTAGGGAAATTCCGGCTAATTGGCTAGCTGTTCAGGATTCGTTACGAGGATATGAGCCGCCAGTTCAAAGCGATGGCACCGAGCCTAATCTTCAATACTAGTTGTCAAATTCAAATTTAAATAAAAAATGTACAACGAGAAAAATGATAACCACACACTTGATTTACATAACTTTAAAGCAACTTCTTGGGTAGTGTTTGAGTCTGAGCTATTTCAAATAATAGATAGTTTTATTTACAGTAAAATTAAAACTAAAAAAGCGACCAAATTAAAAATTATCGTGGGTAAAGGGATTAGATCAACAAAATTAATAAATAATAAAAATCCTTTACGGTTTTATACCGAAAAGTATTTACAGATGTCTGGTCTTAGTTGGGCAGATGCAAGTGAGGTTGATGGTGGTATGGGTGTTATTATTGTTTGGGTTAATAAGACTTAGTGATGTACTATAATATATATTTTAAGTATCATGCTCACATGTAATATGAGCTAAAAACAATTAAAATATAATAATATTATGTTAAAGTAGCAAACTAATAGTTGTTAAGGGTAGAAAATATTTTAGAATTTATTTACTTTATATTTTAAGATATCGTTCGATAATTAGATGAAAATACTTGCAAAGAATAAATTTATATGTTATACTATTTTTACTTTTATTCTTAAGTTTTTTATTGCATATGTTTGACAACCTATTAACCAAAGTTTTTAAAAATATTAAATCATCCCCAGTTTTTACTAAAAAGTTTTCCAGAAGAGACTTTTTAAAGGGGATTGGTTTTGTTTTTGCTTTTTTATCTTTGAGTAATGTTACCAGTACCCTTCCAGTAAAAACTAAACCACAGTCACAACAAACTTCCAAAGGCCCTACAGGCTATGGAGGTTCTGGTTATGGAGTTTAGTGTAAGAACTTTCTAATAATTTGTATTAAATCATTTTTCTCTGTCTCAATTGGAATTAAGGTTGTACAGTGGTTTAATGAAATGGTTAGGATTTTTTAGAGAGTCTCAAAAGCCTTCTGGTTTTTTATTTTGTGAATCACAGATTAATTTTATTTTTTGTTTTAGAATTTTAAGCTTCAAATCTGGAATTTTTTCTCATTTTTTTGTTAAAAAATATTAGGAAACTCTTGTCTGGCACCAAAAATGGATGATAACTTGGCAGATTTTATGTTTTTTTATGTTTTTTATAACTAAAGCTTTTACTTTAGTAAATTCGCCGGTGGAAATAAGTTTTTTGTTAGGTTAACAATGATTTTTATTCATTTTAACTATTTTTATTCGAAATTATTTGTAAAGATGTGTCTAAGATTACTAATTTTTGGTTATTTTAGTCGTTAATAAACTTTCTTGACAAGAAAAACTTGATTAACATTTATACTCTTTGTCTATAAAGCTGTAGTTTCTTTTTAGATTGTTGTATTTTAGGTATTTTTAGATACTTAACTTTTATTTAATTTCCAAAACTTGTTTTTAACATTACAGTTTAGAAAATTTCTAAAAATCAAAGTTAACGAACATGTTTAGTGATTCACATACCCCAACAACTAGTAAATATTTGGTTCTTCGTAAAGACGAACTAGAAAAAATAAGACCGGTTATCCAAGTTAGAAACTTGGTCAAAAACTATGGAGAAGTAGAGGCTGTTAAGGGTATTTCTTTTAATGTTAGAAGGGGAGAGATATTCGGTATTTTAGGGCCAAACGGAGCTGGTAAAACAACCACTTTAGAAATTATAGAAACAATTTTACCTAAAACCAGTGGAGAAGTCATAATAGATGGTTTCGATATTGATATTTACTCAAATCATGTAAAGAAAATCATTGGAGTACAGTTACAACATGCAGGTTTTTTGCCTCACCTTACGTTGTACGAATTGATTAACCTTTTTAGTGATATTTACAATACTAAGATTGATGCTAAAAAACTTCTTAAAAGTGTAAATCTTTGGAATAAAGCTAATTCGACAACAGATGAATTGAGCAGTGGACAAAGACAAAGGTTTTCTGTTGCTTTAACTTTGGTTTCTGATCCTGTAATAGTATTTTTGGATGAACCAACTACTGGTTTAGACCCTCAAGCTAGGCATAATTTGTGGGATATGATTTTGGATTTGAAAGACAAAGGTAAAACTATCGTTATGACTACTCACTATATGGACGAAGCTGAGACTTTATGTGATCGTATTGCTATTATGGATTCTGGTAGAATTATTGAGATAAATACGGCCCAAGGTTTTATTGAAAAATTGGTAGCCAAAGGTTTTTCTAGACCTCAACCGAAGTTTGGCGCAACACTTGAGGATGTATTTTTAGATTTGACTGGTAAAAAGTTAAGAGATTAAATATGTTCAAAATAAATTTTTGGAGACAGTTGAAAGGTTTTTTTGTAACTTCTTTTAAAGCTCAGTTAAGAACTAGTTCTTCTATTTTTGTAGGTTTTATTTTCCCGATAATTTTTATCGTTACTTTTGGATATTTTTCTACAGATATTGGTCAAGAAATTAGAGTAGGTTTAGTAATGAGAGATGGTTTTGAGCATAAAGAAAGGTTTGAGCAAGAGCTAAGAAATACAGGCTTTTTTACACTTAATGTGGCCACCAAAAACACTCTCGAAGAAAGGTTAAAAACCGGGCAGATAAATGGTATGATAGAATTGGTTGAAAAAAATCTAGTAATTGTAACTACAAACGAAGCTCAGCCTAGAGAAAGTGCTATTATTGTTCAAACTGTTAAATCTGTAATGGACAAAATTACTGTACAATCGAATGATCTTTTTATGATTTATGATTTACAGACTCAAACTGTATCTATAAATCGAACAGAGTATATGGATTTTATTTTACCCGGACTGGTAGGCTTTTCTTTATTATCCTCAGCTATTAGCGGAACTGCTTTTAGTTTTTTGTCGCTTAGGAGAAACAATGTATTAAAAAGATTATTTGCTGCCCCAACCTCACCAGCCGCTTTTATTTTAGGCCAATCTCTAGCTCGTTCAGTGTTTATCTTCTTTCAAAGTATGTCTTTAATTGCCATAGCTTATATATTTTTTGGGTACTTACCTAAAAATGGCGCAGAGGGTTTTTGGCAAATGCTGCCAATCATGATTTTAGGTTTAATTGTGTTTTTAGGTCTTGGGTATATAATTGCTGGTATAGCCAAAAGTAGCGAAGCGGCTTCACCAGCTTCTAATATTTTAATATTTTCTCAATTTTTACTTGCTGGAACTATTTTTCCAATTACAAATTTACCTACTTGGATGCAAAAGATTTCTCAAATATTGCCTCTCTACAACTTCAACGAAGCACTTAGATTAGTTAGCAGAGATGGTATGAGTTTGTTATCTACAGAAGTCGTTTTGCAACTAGCAATTTTAACTGGTTGGGGTTTGTTATTTTATGTTATGGCTAGTCAAGTATTTAAAGTTAGGTATTGAAACTTTTTTCCTTTCGATATTTTAAATTAAAATTTTAGTTAAATTAAAATTTTAGTTAGTGTCGTAAACTAGATGATTTTAAAAATTTGACAAAAGATGTGTTTCTGTGTTATCTTATAGTTATCTAAGAATTAGATTTTTTCATATGAATAAAAAACCATACATAAAATCGTTTAGTCAAAAGAAAAAAGAAAATAGAGAGTTGCTTTTGAGTATCTCGATGTTTTTGCTAAACAGAGAAGAATTAAGAAAACTGTTTTGGACTGTCCGTAGTGTCAATTATGATAAGCAAAATCAAATACTCTCAATCGGAATAAATACTATTACGGGTAAACTTGGAACTACGCTGACGAAATTAAGAAAAACTTCCAGAGACCTATCTGACTACCTTTACGAGCAAGGTCTCACTTTTAGAAAAGCTAAAATATCGTTTTTTGTAGATAAAGAAGACGAGAAATTACAAAAGGTATATAGTCTTTTGGAAGAGTTAGAGCAAGACCAGATTTTAAGAGACTAAAAGTTTATGTGGGATTTTTTTCTTTGGATTTATGATAATTTAGTATACAGACCACAGCTAAATCTGCTGGAGTTTTTCTATATCATAACCAATGATATTGGTTGGGCTATAGTTTTGCTAGCTATAGTGGTGAATGTTCTTTTGTGGCCACTATTTGCTAAAAGCTATATCAACACTCAAAAAATGAGATTGTTACAACCACATTTGAGGGAAATACAAGATGAATACAAATCCAACCCTTCGGAGATGATGAAACAGGTTAGAGAATTTTATAAGAAACATGATATCAAGAATGGTAGTACTTTTCTGGTTTTGATTTTTCAGATAGTGTTTGCTACGGGCTTGTTTCGCTTGACTACAGCTTTGTCTAATGGTCAAGAACTGGTTGGTTTATATCCTCAGTTTTTTGATTCTCCTACAGCTAACTTTGGCAAAATTGCCTTTGGCTCTTTGGTAATTAGCCAAACAGCTAGTGAATATATTTGGATTCCATTATTTGCTGCTTTATTTTCTTATCTTCTTGGGATGTATATGTTTCGCTGGGCCCCAAAACCCAATTTCCCTCAACCAAATAAGAAAAAACCTAAAAAAGAAGAAGACACAAAAGATGTACCATTATTTGACCCAGAGGCTTTTCAAAAGACTTTAGAATTACAAACTATTTATTTTTTCCCGATTGTGATATTCTTTACTAATTACTTTATTCCTACGGGTGTGGCTATCTATTTTTTGACTGTTAGTATTTTAGCTTTGGTAAGACAGTTCTTGATTACTCATTATTTTAAAAATCATGTTGATAAAATGATTGATTTAATGGTAGCTTCTGATCCGATGTATAGAGACGATGATCCTAGCAATAATTTAGAAGCAGATCTCGATCCGTCTTTGGCAACATCGCAGCCAGTACCAGCTTTAATTCAAAAAACTGAGAACAAAAATAAATCTAAAAGTAAAATCACAAAAACTAAGAGTCGTACAAAAAAGAAACAAACTAGGAAATCGTGATTTTTGAATATAACAATTGGAGTTTGTATTTATAAATTTTAAATTTTTAGCTTAATTAGAACATAAGATTTACAAAAAAAATCTGTGAACAAAAGACTGATTTCGTTATTTTTTAGATTCTAGCTAGAATTTACGATATTGTTTGCTGTATAGAATGTTTTATGTCAGCAAAAGATCAAAGGAAGATAAAAAGATATTTTTTTATTAATTATTTTACAAAATAAAAAATGTAAGAACCAAACACAGATATTTGTCTAGTTCAGAATAAACAAGTTTAGTCTATATTTATTTTTGGTTTGAATTTACGAACTTTTAATTTTACTTTTGGTTTTATGGTTTCTAGATTAAAACTTTTATTTAAATTTTCTTGAGCTTTAATCAAATCCTGCTCAGGATAATCTACTTCATCCACAAAGATTAAATAACTTTCATCAACTTTGATTTTGTTTGGCTGTTTTTTTCTAGATTTCCAAATGGCCGAGACTCTGTTTAAGAAAAAATAGCTGTCTGCATCTTGGTGTAAATCGAAAGAAGTAAAACCACCTACACTAAGCACGATAGTCGGTTTTTTAAGGTTATTGATTAGATATCTAAAATCACCGTCTCCACTGAGCAATACGAAAATATCGAAATCGTTTTCTTTTCGCAAGATATCAACAGCAATTTCAATATCCATATTTCCTTTAACTTTGTTATCATTGAAAATCTTAATCGGTTTCTTAATCAGAGTATAGCCGTAACTTTCAATTTGTTTTAAAAACTCAAGTTGCTTGGCATCATCTATATTATAAGCTGTGTAGAAGCCGATTTCTACATATTTAGTGTTTTTTGTAAACCAATTATAAATTTGTTCAAAATCAAGATATATTTTGGCTTTTAGGGCCGCATAATACAAATTAGCAGCATCTATAGCCACATAGACTTTTTTACCTTGTATTAAATTAGCAAATCTATTGGTAAGATCGTTTTTTATCTTTGGTGCAACAAAATTTTCACTAGAAAAATCCATATTTATCATAGTAATCAGTCTTTATGAGTTTTTGTCAAAAAACTTTTAACCCAAAAGCGAAATTATAGTCGATAGTATCGCGTACATAAATATTAAAATCAGAATAGCTAGAACGGCTCCAGTAATCGCTTTTTGGATCAGAACTAAAACATTTTTGGCGGTATTTAAGGCAAACAAAGCAATTCCTACAATAATAGCCGCCACAGTTAGCCAGATCAACAAGCTCAACACAAAAGCGAATAATCGCACACCAATAGGCCACAGGTTGATCGGGTGCAAGGGAATTGGTCTGCCGTCTGGCGTGGTCGTTTCGCACTTGTACATTATAGGTAACCAGTTTCCGGGATTAAGAATAGAGATTAAATTTGGACCTTTATCTATACCATCCTTACTCATCCAGCAAGTTTGTTCAGAGTTTATGTTAAACTTTTTGATATTTGGGTTTGGAGATGTGGGGGATGTATCACAGACTTCATATTGATATCCAGTTTCATCTGTTTCCAAGCGACATTCGGATTTTACAGAAATAACAGAAGAAATGTTTAATATTAAGATCAGTAACAGTGTAATTTCTGTTACTTGCTTTATTTTTTTAAGCATAGATCAAATTTGACTAGAATAAGTTTAGCACCTTTATATTTTATAGTCAAACCTTGAATATGTTTTTTATTAGCATAGAAACCAGTTGCGACGAAACTTCGGTTGCTATTTGCCATATCAACGATATGGTTGATTATGTAGACCATTTGTATAGTAGAATTAACTCAATAGAGGTTGTGGGGGCATTGACCCACTCACAAATAAAAAATCATCAACAGTTTGGCGGAGTAGTGCCAGAATATGGGGCTAGGTTGCATGCTGAGCAAATTCACTGGCTTTTTGAGATTTTATTAGATTTTGTGTCTAAGAAGACTTTTCTACAACCACAAGAAGTGCTAAATCAAGTTGAGTGTATTTTTGTAACTGGAGAAGTTGGTTTGGTATCGGCTCTTAGGGTGGGTCAAGAATTTGTCAAATCTGTAAGATATTTTTTGCAAAAACAAACCCACAAACAAATCGATTTAAAAGTTATTAACCACTTAACTGGTCATATTTTTAGTTGTTTTTATCAGAGGGAGCTAAAAAAAGATTTCCAAACAGGAATTTTAGAAAGTATTACAAATATTGCTGAACAATTTCAAGACGAAGAAATCTTTCCACACTTACATCTTTTGGTTAGTGGTGGTAACACTCAGATTATTTTGCTAAGTAGTCCAACTAACTGGCAAATTGTAGGCAGAACAATTGATGATGCTGCGGGGGAGTGTTTTGACAAAATTGGTAGAATGCTAGGTTTGCCTTATCCGGGGGGTGTACTAGTTTCACAAATTGCAGGTTTGGAGGAGCAAAACTATTTTGATTTTCCAGTGTCAATGAGGCATGCAGACTCTTTAAATTTGTCTTACTCTGGACTTAAAACGGCTGTTAGGTATTTTTTGCAAAAACCTACTGTCAAGGGTTTTGTCATTGAAAAACCTCTCAAAAAAACAGAAATATCAGAATTACTAGAATCTCCACTTGAAAACTTGAATTGTAAACTAAAATTTATCAAACAGGCTTGTATTTCAGCCCAAACAGTAATTATAAAACAACTTATCAATCAATTTAGCAAGGCTGTAAAACAATTCAATCCCAAATCTGTTGGTTTAAGTGGTGGAGTTTCGGCGAATCCTTTGTTAAGAAATAAAATTTTAGAATTCAGCATATTTCCTACTTTTATAACTCAACTACCTTTAACTGGTGACAATGCTGTAATGATTGGTTTGGCTGGGGTTGTTGACAAAAACTAACAATCAGTTATGTTTTAAGCAAATATGTCTAGCAACAAAGTTTATATTTTTGACACAACTTTAAGAGATGGAGAGCAGGTTCCGGGTTGTCAGCTAAACACTGTAGAAAAAATTGAGATAGCCAAAGCTTTAGAAGAGTTGGGAGTTGATGTAATTGAGGCCGGTTTTCCGGTGTCTTCTCCGGGGGATTTTCAGTCTGTTGTAGAAGTTTCTAAGGCAGTTTCCAAGCCAACCATTTGTGCCCTCACTAGGGCGGTAGAAGGAGATATTGATGCTGCTGCTGAAGCTCTAAAATTTGCTAAAAACAAAAGGATTCATACAGGTATTGGGGTTTCGGATATTCACATTAAATACAAGTTCAATTCCACACGAGAAGATATTTTGGAAAGAGCGGTTAAAGCTGTAAAATATGCCAAGAAATTTGTAGATGATGTAGAATTTTACGGAGAAGATGCAGGTCGGGCAGATTTAGAATATTTAGCTCAAGTAGTAGAAGCAGTGATTGCTGCAGGAGCTACTGTAGTTAATATTCCTGATACTAGCGGTTATTGCTTGCCTGACGAGTTCGCTCAAAAAATTACTTTTCTAAAAGAAAATGTTAAAAATATAGACCAAGCTATTATAGCAGTGCATTGTCACAATGATTTGGGTATGGCAACTGCTAATACACTTGCGGCTTTACGAGCTGGGGCTAGACAAGCAGAAGTTACGATCAATGGTATTGGTGAGAGGGCGGGAAATACTTCGTTGGAAGAAGTGGTTATGGCTCTTAAAGTTAGAAAGTCGGTGATAGATTTAGACACAGATATAAACACGAAAAAGATTTATCCAACTAGTAGGCTTGTATCTAGGTTAATGAGAATGCCGGTGCAACCAAACAAGGCAATTGTTGGCAGAAATGCTTTTGCTCATTCTTCAGGAATTCATCAAGATGGTGTACTGAAACATCGCGAGAATTATGAACTGATAGATCCACAAGATGTGGGAATTTTGTCCAATAGTATAATTTTGACGGCCAGATCTGGAAGAGCAGCTTTGGATTATCATATTAAAAGACTTGGTTATAATAAAACTAAAGAAGAGTTAAATGTGATTTATAAAGAATTTTTGTTACTTGCCGACAAAAAAAAGGAGATAAGAGATGCTGATTTATTATTTTTGTTAGGAGAAGAGAGGCCAAGTAATGCTTTTGAACTAGAAATTTTAGAGGTTTTGTCTGGTTCTTCGGTCAAACCTATGGCTATGGTTGGTTTAAAAATTAAAGGTACATTAGAGATAGCCACCTCGGTTGGTAATGGTCCGGTAGATGCCGCTTTTAAAGCGATTGATAAAATTGTTCAAAAAGAAGTAGTCTTGGAAGAATTTTTAGTTCAAGCAATTACTCAAGGCAGTGATGATATTGGCAAAGTGCACATCCAAATGATCTATAAAGACCAAATTTATTATGGTTTTGGGGCAGATACAGACATTGTTGTAGCCTCAGTCAAAGCTTATTTGGATGCATTAAATAAAATTAATGATTAAGTTAGTTTCCGGTATTGTTTATACTTTTAATATCAACTAAATGTGCTAAACTCGAGCGAAATTCTAAAAGAGCGGTATAGGTGCACAATACAATTATTTTACCAGAAAATGCTTTACAAAAAGTAATAATATCTTGACCCTTTTGCCCTAAATAGTCTTCAGGTTTGACTTCAAAACCAGCATATTCCAACCTCAAAAGCATGTCTAAACCCCTGGTACCAGCTGTTTTTAAGACTGATACTTTTTGCTGGCTAGCAAATTGTTCTAGATTGACATCCCACAACCAAGATACATCTTTTCCGTCAGCTATGTTGTCGTTAATTGAGATTATAATATTAATTTCTTCGTGCTGAAATTGCTGGTGTAATTGGTTTAAAACCTGATCAAACCCGGCCGGATTTTTAATCAAAAACAAGATTATTTCAGTATTTCCAAAAAATATCTTTTCGCCTCTACCAAATACAGGTTGAAAACTAGAAATTGGAGCTATTGCTTGAGTTCCGAATTTTTGATAACTACAAACTAGTGCGGCGAGTATGTTATAGGTATTGTAGATTCCGCTTAAATTGCTTTTTATAGTCTCTTTTTGAGATCCTAAAACCACTTCAAAAGATTGACCCGAATCTGTAAGTTGAATATTTCTAGCTACGAAAATCTGCTGGAAATTTAGATCAACCGGAGAATTTGACTCAAAAATAGGTTTATCTTGGTTATCTACTTGAAATCCCAAAATGGTTCCCTCAAAATTTTGTAAACATTGTAGTAGCTTGTAGTCGTCAGCATTCACAACGACGATAGGTTTAGTTTTTTCTAAAGTTGTTTTAAAATATTTAACTGTCTGGTCAATCTCTCCATAGACATCTAATTGATCTCTAAAAACATTAGTCAAAATCAATATTTGGGGTTTAAGATAATCTGCCAAAATAGTCATAGTAGCTTCTTCCACTTCCAAAATGGCAGTAGTTTTTTTAGGTTTTAAATTCCATTTAGTATTAAGTATTAAAGCTGAGGCAATCCCCCTAAATATATTTGCACCGCCCAGATTGGAGCATACCTCAACACCATTTTTTTCATAAATATGGTTAAGTAAAGCCCTAGTTGTAGTTTTGCCATTTGTGCCGCTGATAAATATAATTTCTTTAAGATCTTTGGCGAGCGTAGCAACCACCCACTTGGCATAATATTCAACTAAATAACCGGGCAGAGCTGTACCACTACCTTTTTTAAGACTACGAGAGATAAAAGCTAAGAACTTGGCAAAAATAACGATCCCAAAAATAGCGACTTTTTTCATACATACTATATGATCGACATTTGATTTTGTTCTAATCAGAACTAAGTAATAAATTTTTTTGAGTCAACTAAACTCAGATAAATCTATAAACCTATTCCTCAAAGAGTGGTTGCCATATCTATCTAAAATCAGATGATATGTTTTTGTCATCACAACCAGACAAATTTGACCAAAATGTGCAAGTTATGTTTTGTTATTTTTATGTCTTCTAATTACTCTTCAGAGCAGGTTGCTATTCTTGATGCCGGGGCTCAGTACACAAAGTTAATTGATAAAATGGTCAGATCTTTACTTGTGGAATCAGTAATTTTACCTCTCAACACACCAGCTAAAGTTTTAGAAAAATATGCCGCAATTATTATTTCTGGTGGTCCAGATAGTGTCAATTCACCTACAGCTCCTAGTTTTGATCCTCAATTGTTTAATATTGGTAAACCCATTTTAGGGATTTGCTACGGTTTGCAGATGATGAATAAAAATGCTGGTGGCACAGTAGAAAAAAAAGAAATTCGCGAAGATGGTCAATTTGAAATTGAGTTAGATAATTCTAGCCCTCTATTTTTTGGACTTTCATCTCGCGAAAAAGTACTACTAACCCATGGCGATTCTTTGGGAGAAGTTGCTTCTGGTTATGAAATTATTGCCACCTCTGGTGCGATTGTAGCCGCGATTCAAAAACTTGACCAAAAACACTTTGGGGTGCAGTTTCACCCAGAAGTAAGCCGTCTTACTCCTTGTGGTAAAAAGATTTTCGAAAACTTTTTATATAAAATATCTGCTATAAAACCAAATTTTGATCTAGCTACTAGACAGACTGATATTATTGACGAGATAAAAAAGCAGGTAGGTGACAAAAAAGCTATTGTTTTGGTTAGCGGTGGAGTCGATTCAACAGTTTGTGCTGCTTTAATGGTTAAGAGTTTAGGTGCGAATCAAGTGGAAGCTTTTCACATTGACACTGGATTAATGAGGCACAATGAAAGTAGTCTAGTTAAAAATGCTCTAGAACAAATTGGCCTTAAAATCCACTTAATTGAAGCTAAAAACGAATTTTTAAATGGCACTACTACCATTGACGGTCAAGCCACTCCTATTCTTAGTCAAACTATTGATCCACAAATCAAAAGAAAAATTATTGGAGATACTTATATAAAAGTAATCGCACGAGCAGTTAATCAACTTGGATTAGACTTTGAAAAGACTATTTTAGTGCAGGGTACTCTTAGACCTGATTTGATTGAAAGTGCCTCTAAAACAGTCAGTCAGACAGCTGAAACTATTAAAACCCACCACAACGACACAAATTTGGTAAGGTCTCTTAGAGAGGCCGGGAGAGTGGTTGAACCACTGAAAGATTTACATAAAGACGAAGTTAGACAGATTGGCCTAAAATTAGGTTTGCCTAAAGAGCTAATTTGGCGACAACCTTTTCCGGGACCGGGATTAGCTGTTAGAATAATTTGTAGTGACGAAAGTCAAGTAGTACCGGATTTTACAGGTCTAGAAAAGCAAATTGCGGACCAAATCTTACCGCCAGATATTCAATGTAGAATTTTGCCTATCAAAACTGTTGGGGTGCAAGGTGATGGTAGAAGTTATAAAAATGTGGTTGCCCTTTTTAGTGATCAACCGAGTTGGACAGAACTGTATAAAATAGCTATTGAAATACCCAAAAAATTTCACTCTATTAACAGAATTGTATTTGCTTTTGGTAAATCTGATCCTAAGAGTCCGTATCAACTAACCCAAACCATGGTTAACGAGGAGTGTTTAGAACAGCTTCGTCAAGCTGATTTTGTAGTCAACGATTTGCTTATTAAGCATGAATTAACTGAAAACATTAGTCAGATGCCAGTTATACTCACTCCCGTAAATTTTGGTAAATTTGCCCATAGATCTATCGTTATTAGACCAGTAATTACAGATGATTTTATGACTGCTACTCCAGCGATTGTTGGGGTTGATTTACCCGAGGAGATTCTAAAACAGATGGTTACTAAAATAGCTAGCCAGCCAAATATTGCCGAGGTTATGTTAGATTTAACTCCAAAACCTCCAGGAACAGTAGAGTGGGAGTGATTTTTGGAGTATTAATGCTACTTTCAACTCAACTACTATTGAGTGTAGCTAATATTATATCCTAATAGTCAAGAAATAGTCAGGAATTTATAAATTTATTACAGATTTAGATTTATTATGTTTAATAAATATTTGGGTTTACATAACTAAAACTAGTTGAGATTTAAGATTTTTTACATTTTTTTAGTCATTCTTTTAAAAAAGATTAGACTTGTTTTTCTTGACAAAAATTAGCTAAAATGCAATTGGAATAGATTGAATTCATAACTAATGACACTTAAAAAAGCCTTACAAATATTTGGTCTTGATGACCTCTCTGGGGTCACTAAAGATGATCTTAAAAATATATACAAAAAGCTGGCAAAAACTAAGCATCCGGATTCTACTGGGGGGGATGTTGATGATTTTATAGAGCTTCAAGAGGCTTTTAATACTTTGGTTAAATATGTTCATCATCCTAACGGGAGTAATAGGGACTTAGCAAGTCTTACCAAAGAGGAAATATTGGAGAAATATTTTGAGGATACCAAAATTTTACAACAAAAAATTGATGATTTTCAGTCACATTTCAGCCAGCAAAGTCAGATAATGGATGAAATTAGGCAAAAAATAGAAACTTTGATAGCTGATTTTGAAGCCAGGAAACGAAAACTTAGAGCTGATTTAGAGAGAGAAATAGCTAAATTAGAACACAAATATTCAGAAAATATTTTTAAGAAAATACTTTTTTTCTTACCCAAAATGACAGAAGAAGAGTTTTGGGAAATATATAAAGAAAAGGTAAGTAAATATTCGAAAAAACATCTCGAACTTGATGTAGATTTTTTGAAAGAAATGCTTTCTGTATATTGTGATGGGTTAAATAAAATTAATCAAAG